>MDTE01110701.1_pt1 | contig 18100 bp, 18 predicted proteins | sample 811231 | NCBI WGS metagenome assembly MDTE01 (sample SAMN05326651, study PRJNA326480) | marine metagenome | isolation source: seawater | place: Indian Ocean: Red Sea | collected 2010 | reverse complement strand
TTCTGTGTAGGGAGAAGTGGTTGGACTGGGGGGAGGTTCACCTCTCCCCACTGGTGGGAGAGGACGGCTGGGATCGGAGACCCAGCCTGGTGAGGGCTTGAAATCAGATCCACGTCACCATCCGGCTCTCACCAGGCTTTCGGACGATGAATCAGGTCCGCAAGAATCCATCTCCCGCGGTGCAGGAGATGGGAAGCGTGTATTCCAGCGGGTTACTGCTCTGTTAGCAGCTCAGCCGCCTTTGCGTCCAGGAGAAACGTGCAGTCTGGATGTTTTTGCAGGAAGCTGGCCGGGCAATCGGAAGTTATTTCACCCGCGAGCGCCTGACAGACGGCCTCCGCCTTATTCTCGCCGTAAGCGAGAAGGAGAATCTTGTCCGCGGACAGGATGGTGGCGATTCCGGCGGTGATCGCCTGACCGGGTACATCATCCTCACTGTCGAAGAATCGACTGTTGGCGGCCACCGTCTCAGGGGCGAGGTCCACAACTCGGGTCAGCGAATCCTCGGCGCATCCCGGCTCGTTGAACGCGATGTGACCGTTGGATCCGATACCCAGCAGCTGGAGATCGATACCACCCGCATCCTGAAGCAGTCGTTCGTATTCTTCGCAGGCTTCGTCCAGATCCTCGCTGTCGCCATCAGGCATGTGGGTTCGCGAAGGATCCAGATCGACTTGATCGAACAGGTGGGTGGTCATAAAGCTGTGATAGCTTTGTGGATCCCCCTGGCGTAGACCGACGTATTCGTCAAGGTTGAAGGTCGTGACATCCTCGAACGAGAGGCCGTTCTCGTAGAGGTCGGCCAGCCGTGCGTAGGTGTCGACAGGAGTTGATCCTGTGGCCAGACCCAGGACGCTGTCCGGGTACTCTTGAATCTGGCTGGCGAAGATATTGGCGGCCGTGGACGCGAGGTCCTCCGGTGTTGGGACGATTTGGACGGCGATGCTCACGAGCGGGGGATTACCTTTCCGGGCGTGTCGGATGTGGGGCGTCCGTGCCGGATGACCGGTTGACCGTTGACGATCACGTGAGGGATGCCGACGGGCGCTTGGTTCGGGTTCTCGAACGTAGAGCGGGATGCGACGGTGGATGGATCGAAGATGACCACGTCAGCCGAATACTTTTCCTTCAACTGGCCTCGCTTGCCCAGACGGAATCGCTCTGCCTGGAAGCCACTCATCTTGTAAACAGCCTGTTCCAGTGAGATCGCTGATTTTTCTCTGACGAAATCACCGAGCACTCTGGCAAAGCAGCCCTGTGATCTGGGATGCGAATGGGCAACGTTGTAGAGCCCGTCACTGGCGATCATCATTCGGGGATGTGTGACCGTTCGCGCGATCGTGTCGTCCGATTCCTCTTTTGGTACCTGCCAGGGAAAGATAAAGCCCTGGTAACCATCCTCTTCGAGGATCAGGTCGTAAGCGAACTCTTCTGGTGCTTTGCTCGCTTTCTCCGCGATGTCGCAAAGTCGTTCGCCTATGTAGCGTCCCGACTTCGTGAAGCCGACGACTTGGTCACATCGACCCAGCCACTCCTTCATCTCAGGAAGCGCTTCCGACTTCGACTTGGGCTTCTTCAGCCGATCGAGAACCTCCTGTGGGCTGCCCTGCTGATACTCCATCGGCAGCATCATCGTCATGTGCGTCATCCCGGCGGCGTACAGATACGACTCGAAGGTCAGGTCATCACCGTCACGGTCGACGTCGTTGAGAATCGGCTCGGTGATGTCGTCCACGCGTTCGTGCGAGACGTGGACGGGGATACCCGCCTCACGCGACAACTCGATCGTCTCACGCCACGCGGGTTCTCGTCCGATCGTGTGGTAGCGGATGTGCGCTGCGTAAATACCATCATACTCCGCAGCGACTCTACACAACGTGACGAGTTCGTTAAAGTCGGCGTTCGCGCTGGGCTGGTAGTCGAGGCCAAGGTTTAAGGCACAGGCTCCGGCTTCCATCCACTCCCGCGTGATGTCCGCCATTCGGGCCAGTTCATCGTCGGTGGCTGGACGGGCGTCCCACCCCATCACCTCGAGACGGACGGCGCAGTGGGGGACCTGGGGACAGACGTTCGAGGGAGTCGTTCGGTCGAACATGGAGAGATAACTGCTGATCGTGGGCCAGGGTGGCTCGATGTAGACATCACCAACGCCGAAGCGGGTATAATCCCAGAGCTCTTGTGCCTGTGCACCCGTCAGCCGCGCCCATCCGAATCCGTCAGGCGCCATCAGCTGGGTCGTGATGCCCTGTCGGACCTCACCGTATTGGTCGGGACCACCGAGCAGAGCGATCTCACCGTGGACGTGAACGTCGATGAAGCCGGGCGCTACAATGTGGCCACAAGCATCGATGGTTTCTGTGGCTTCTGCCTCGGAGAGGTCCCCGATGTCGGCAATCTCCTCGCCGCGGATTCCAACGTCGGCGACGTATCTGGGTGTCTTGCCTGTGCCGTCGATGATGGTGCCACGCTTTATGATCAGGTCATAGCTCAATCATGTCACCCTGAGCGGAGTCGAAGGGCGAGGCGCGCCCTTCCGTTCACCTACTCCTCCCGTCCTCGTGTGGTCAGTTTGGCCCAGTAGCACGCCGTCGGAATCCCGAGCGGATCCGTGATGCTCTTCTCCGAGTCCCGACAGAATGTTTCGAAGGCTTCGGCCATCGGGAGATGATAGTCCTGCGCTTTAGCTTCTTCGATGAAGTAGGGCAGCTCGCAGAGCTTACAGCCGTTGTCGCGACCAGATCAGTCGGCGACTCTCTTTGCTGTCCGTTCGAACTTCCCGTTGTTGCGCCCGACGGCGGTGGACAGCACCTGCCAGATCTTCTCTGGATCGAGCCCGCCTTTGAAACCGATGAGCATCGCTTCCAGGTAGACAGCATCTGCTACGCCATCGCGATCTGATTGACGGCTTTCCGGAGTTGCCCGGCCCCGGATGGACCGAGGTGTACCACATTGTTGCCAATGGCCTGGAGGATCGGAAGAACCCGCTCAACGGGATCGTCATCACCACCGACCATTGCAGCCAAAGTCCCTTTGTCGGCGTCGCCGCCCCGTAAGCGGTGGCGGCGACGATCTTCGAGTCGTCGGCCCCGGCCAGCCGTCCATCTTCGGCTTCGGCAACCGTGATGAATGTCCCCGATGTCGGCTGGCTGAAAAGGGTCACGTCGTTGTTCGCCACAGTTTCCCTGGGTGAAGGAGACGACGCGGCTCCCCGGTCAACGAGCGTGGCCACCTTCTTGGCGTCCAGGTCACAGACAGAAACCGGGTAGCCGGCATCGAGGAGGTTGCGTGCCATTCCACCGCCCATTGTACTGGCTCCAACAATTCCTATACGATTACCGGACACGCTCAGGTACCACCGGCGACAGCGATCTTGATCGCATCCTTTCCATCGAGGTTGTAGCCGGAGTGGAGCGCATTGAAGCCTTCGGCGACGCGCTCAAGAGGGATGACGTGGCTGATCAGGTCCTCGTAAGGATAGTCGTGCTTCTCCAATACGGGCAACGCGCGAACGAAGTGCTCCGGTCGGCTGGCCCACACCGCTTCGAACCGCAAATTCTTCCGCATCAACATCTGGTTGGGGTTACACTGGAAGGTGCCGACGTCGACGAAATGGCCCATCTCGACATACGTGCCGCTCTGGCGCAGGTAGTCGAGCCCCTCGGGAATCGCGCCCAGGAATCCGGCGCATTCGAACACCAAATCCGCCCCTTCACCCTTGGGCGTAAAGTCACAAACCATCTGGATGCGCTCTTCTGGATCAGGAACTTCAGCGATGTCGATCGTCAGATCGGCGCCGAGACGTTTGCCGAGTTCGAGACGACCGGGAGGTCCACCGACGAGGACGAGCTGTCCGGCACCACTGAGCCGGGCGCAGACGAGCGTGAGCAGGCCGATGGCGCCCGATCCCTGCACGACGACCGTGTCGCCGAACTGCATCCCGGAGCGCATCACACCGTGCACACCGATCGTGTATGGTTCGGTTAGAACGGCGACCTCTTTCGGCATCGTGGTCTTCAGGAAGACCGTATCGGGATTCCACAGGTAGATGTACTCCGCGAATCCACCCCGGAGATAGGGGGCCTCCTCAGACTGCAAGAATCCGTACGCGCCCTTGTTCGTGCCCGGAACGAGGATGATGCGGTCGCCTTCCTCTACCGGCTGTCCGATGTGGTCGTGGGTGACCCCTTTCCCAAGCTTGTCGATGATGCCGACGTTCTCGTGTCCGAGGATAATGGATCCACTCAGCCGCTGGTGTTCCCAGTTGTGCAGGTCAGTTCCGCAGATCCCGCCGAGCTCCTGTCTAAGCAGGATCGTCCCCTCCGTGACATCCGGAATCTCGTATTCACGAACTTCGAATTTTTCGCCGACCATCACGGTCGCTTTGGCTGTCGCCATCGGTCAAAGCCTCCCGTTTGAAGAGCAATGTCGTGTGTATTTGTTCAGGTGATGCCCGGTGGGTTGGGGTCGTTCCTGTAGAGTTCGAGATCCGCATCGACCATCTCGCGAATCAGATCCTCGAAGGTGATCTCGTTTGCCCATCCCAGTTGTTCCCTCGCTTTAGTCGCGTCTCCCACCAGGAGATCGACCTCTGCAGGCCTGAGGAAACGCTCGTCGATTCGAACGTAGTCTTCCCAGTTCAAGCCCACGTGTGAAAAGGCCAGTTCACAAAGCTCACGGATCGAGTGCGTTTCTCCGGTCGCGATCACATAGTCATCGGGCTCGTCCTGCTGGAGCATCATCCACATCCCCCGGACATACTCTCTCGAGTGTCCCCAGTCTCGTTTGGAATCGAGGTTCCCGATCGCCACGTGGTCGAGCTGACCGAGTTTGATACGCGCCACGTGGGAGGAGATCTTCCGCGTGATAAACTCGAAGCCTCGTCTGGGAGACTCGTGATTGAAGAGGATACCGCTGGACGCGTGCATTCCGTAGGCTTCGCGGTAGTTTCGCGTCAGATCGTAGCCGGCGACCTTGGATATCCCGTAGGGAGACCGGGGATGGAAGCGTGTCAACTCGGTCTGTGGTGACTCGGCGACCTTTCCGAACATTTCGCTCGATCCGGCGAAGTAGAAGCGACACTCCGGCTGGAGGTCGTGCAGAGCCGCCAGGATGTAGTGTGTGCCGTTGATGTTCGTGTTGAGTGTGCTGAAGGCATCCTGAAACGATGTGGCCACGAAGCTCTGGGCAGCGAGGTGGTAGCACTCGTCGGGTTGGACCGACCGGATCACGCTGAACATACTCGGGAAGCTTTCCATCGAGGCGGGATGCAGGGCCAGGTCGTCCGCGATGTGGTTGATCCGGGACAGGTGATGCTGCGGATCTTCCAGGGCCACCCGGCGGATGATCCCGTGGACCTCGTATCCTTTCTCGAGGAGGAGTTCGGACAGGTAGGACCCATCCTGCCCGGTGATCCCCGTGATCAGTGCTTTGGGCATTCCGTTCCTTTCAATGAATCAGTTGTTTGATCCGGATGGCGACCGCCACACCAAGCGCGTGGTGTCCGTCTGCTTAGAAGTGGACGCCGTCGATGGCGCTCGTTTCCAGGACAGATCCGACATCCAGACAGTCGACGCCGTTCTCTTCGGTGACGGCGGCAAAGCAATTACGGAACTGCTGAGACTTTTCGGTGCCACCTCCGAACATGTCCGCGAACTCCGTCAATCTCGCAAGCGGAGGCGGGGTCATCAAGAGCAGCTGTGGGTGTCCTCTACCTGGCCCGGTATCGCTCTTGATCGATGATGTCGCAGTGCTGGCCGGCGCCATGGGTGATGTCACTGGTCGGCACCGAAAACCGGGTCTTCAGGTTGTTTGTTCCGAGCATCAATGTGGCGAGGCCGATCGGTTTGTGAGAGGTCAGACAGGGCGGCAGATAGGTCTGGCCGTTCCTGTGCCCCTCGATCGGGTCGTCCCACACGGTCGTTGGGCCGTTCAACCTCTCCTCGATCACACGGTACTCTGATCCCAGCGTCTTTGCCACAACACCTGTCCAGCGTATATCGATCGGGAATCGATCCTGGGTGGCCGGGTCGCAGCCCCAGGTCTTGGATTCGCCGAAGCAGAGGACGGTCTTCATCGAATCACCTCGTGGGTCTGGGTCAGGGGGCGGGCGTGCCGCCGAGCAGAAAACCGCCGTCGACGGTCAGGCACTGTCCCGTCACAAAGCGTGCACGGCTCGAGAGCAGAAACACCGCCACGTCAGCGATGTCTCGGGGCACACCGATGCGACGGAGCGGCGTCCAGGGCTCGACGGCGTCGGCGTAGTCAGGTTTCCCGATGGGGGAGGCATCCGGGTCCGGGACCCGGCTGTCGATGTATCCAGGGGCGATCGCGTTGACGCGGATCCCGGACGGGCCGAGTTCGTAGGCCATGCTTTCCGTCAGCCGGATGATCCCCGCTTTGCAGATACCGTAGACGGTATCCTGAGGCCACGTTCGCGTCGAGTGGACCGAGCTGATGTTGAGGATGGCTCCGCCCGTATCCTGGTTTTGCATCAGACGCGCAGCCGCCTGGCCAATTAGGAACGGGGCGCGAAGGTCCACCGACAGCATCCGGTCCCATTCCGATACGTCGGTTTCCGTGTAGGCCGACCACGTCCAGGTGGCCGCGTTGTTGACCTGGGCATCCAGACGACCAAAGTGTTCGGCTGTGGCCTTGACGATGGATTCCGCAGCTTCCGCTTTCGACAGATCGGCCTCTACGAGGAGGCATTCCTGCCCCCGGTCGCGAATCATCGCCTCCGTCTCTCGAGCGAGATCGTCGATCTCGATGTCGTGGACGGCGACGTCGTACCCGGCTTCGGCCAGAGCTAGGGCGATCTCCCGACCGATGCCTCGACGCGATCCCGTGACGAGCGCGGTGGGTGTCATCGGTTGTAAATCTCCGGTGACCAGTCGATGAGGTCGGTCTCCTGTTTCAGGATGAGTGCTTTGTGGGGGGGAAGGTTCTTCATCAGCACGACGCCCGCACCGACCATACTGCAGGGGCCAACGATACGACCGGGCATTATCAGGGCCCCAACACCGGTTCGCGCATAGTCTCCGAACAGGACGCCCGAGAATCCGTGGGCCTTCCGACGCTGTCCTTTGACCTCGACTTCGATCGGTTCGTCGTCAAAGCGCAGCGTGCCACATTGCGTTCCGGCTCCGATCTCGGCTCCCAGACCGAATATCCCGCTCAACTGGATCTGGTGCGTGACCCGTCCGCCGGCAAGCATCGTTCCGCTGAACTCTCCGAGATAGGTGACCCGGCAGTCGTCGCCCACAAAGCCGTTGACCTTGGCGTAGGGTCCGATGTGACAGTGATTGCCGATCATCGTATGCCGCCCGATGTGGGATCCTTCAGTTACGCGGGTATGGGCGCCGATCCAGACCGGGCCCTGGATATAGGCATCCCGTCCGATGACGCTGTTTGTGCCGACAACAACCGGTCCCTCGATGTGCGCGCCCGGATCGACCGTTGCTGAAGGATCGATTATCGAATCCTTCAATGCATCCCCGTCCTGAGCGGCTATCGCATCCCCAAAGGTGTCCGGCTGCCAGGGATAGTCCATGTCGAGAATGGGACCGTCGACGTGGACAGCCTTCAGGGGGCGACCCTCGCGATGGACAATCGGGATCACGTCTTCAATCTCACGTCCCACGTTGGGGGCGATCCCGAATTGCGATTGGACCTGGTCACCGACGTTGCGCAGGTCCTTGAGGGCGGATGCGGGCAAGGCATAGACACCCGCGATTGCCGAGCCACGCGATCCCCTTGGCTTCCAGACGTAGTCCGACAGAACCCCGTCGGCCTCGATTGATGCACGTATCCGTTCCGAAATGTTCCCGACCTCGGTGACAGCAGCTACCCCGTGATCGGCTGACGAATGGGCCTCCATCGTTTTCGCCAACGTGCCGGGCCGAAGGAGGAGATCACCAAGAACCACCAGGACATCATCGTCCCCGATAAATTCCGTGGCGCAAACGACGGCGTCTGCTGTTCCGGTCGGATTCGGCTGATCGACATAGGTGATTTCGCATCCGAACCGGCTACCGTCCGAGAAGTAGCTCCGTACGCTGCCGGCCTGCCAGCCGACGACGATTCCGATGTCGGTGATGCCGGCTTCCGCGACCCGATCGACGAGCCTTGCGAGTAGGGGACGGTTCGCGACGGGAAACATAGGCTTCGCCCGGTAGGTGTCGAAGGGGTAAAAGCGTTCGCCGCGTCCTGCTGCGAGGAGAAGTGCTTTCATAGGCAGGTTATCGGTCGACGCCGATCTCGAAGTGCTGGATCATCGGCTCGAGATCGGTCCAGAAGGATTCAGGAATGTGGGTGGCACCCGCTTCCGCGTTCGCTCTCGCCTCTTCGGGGGTGCGGGCGCCGGGAACCGTCGTTGCGACCTGGGGATGTCGTGTGCACCACTGGAGCGCGGCGGCGACCATCGGGATGCCGTGATCTTCACACAAATTCTGAATTTTGCTGACGTGATCCAGGCAGCGTTGGCTGAAGTTTCGGGCGAGGTAGTCTGTGCCGGGGGTAGGACCGGTCGCGAGGAGTCCTCTCTCGACGGGGGTCGCTACGACAAGCCCCACGTTGTGGTTCTCTGCCGCGGTCAGAATGTGTTCAGCCGCGAGCTGATTCAACAGGCTCCAGGCTTCAGGGACGACGGCGGCATCGAACTCGCCCGTCTCGATGTAGGCGGCGTTCGTTTCCGGGTCGTTGGCGGCCGTGCCGACGTATTTGAGAGTGCCCTGATCTTGTAGCTTTCGGAGCGCACCAAGTGCCCGGTCCTGGCCCATGACGTCTTCCATCGGGATATCCATATGGTCGTGGATATACAAGACGTCGAACGTCTCCTGCCCGAGCCGTTCCTGGCTCGCCTCGACGTGCGCCATCACGGCATCATAGCTGTAGTCGTTGATGGTTCCCTGGCCACCTGCGAGCTGGCCGACTTTGGTCGTCACAGTCGCCTTCGCGGCCAGGTCAGGACGTTCAGCCAGCGCTTTGCCAATGATGGTTTCGCTTCGGGTCGCACCGTATAGGGGGGCCGTGTCGATCAACGTGCTTCCGGCTTCGATCGCCTGATGCACCGTCGCGACACCCAACGCGTCCTGCATCCCGCCCGGCTTGCCGTCATATTCCTGCGCCGCTCGGTTGGCTGTGGGGATGCCGACAAACCCGGCGCCGAGCCCGACGATGGGGACTTCGAGTTTGGTCCGTCCCAGTGCGCTTCTTTGCACGAATACTCTCCGGTTCCAGGGGTGATCGGTGGACGGTAAGATAAACGGGCGCCCCACCCAAGGCAAACCGAGTTTGATATTGACTTACGTGTCCTTGTTGTTGAAAATAGTGAGGATACGCCCATTTTGACCCTCTGTGACCCAGCCCCCGACGTATGCATCTACAAGACGAATTGACCCGGATTTCCGCTCATCGCCGCCGCCGTTTCGTGGCAACCGCGATGGCCTCTGGTCTGGCGATTGTGCTGGCGGCGACCCTGGTGACGCCGACGAAGCTGGCGATGGCCGAGCGGATCGATCCCATTTCCCGCGCCGAGCAATTGATCGGCGAGCGGGACTACCGGTGGGCAGCCAAGATCCTCGATGAGCTGGATACCGAGGGACTGGATGCCTGGGATCGGCAGCGGGTCAGGATACAGCGCAGTTTGTGTGCTTCCGGGATGGGGGACCACGGTCTCGCAATCGACTTGCTGTCGCAGGGGGTTGACGGCTTCGAGCCGATTAGCGGGTATGTGCGGATGTGGGAGGCGCGCGGTTTCAAGTCTCTTGGCCAGACAGACAGCGCGACTCTTCGATACGAGAGCGTGATCAAAAATGACCAGGGTTGGCCCCTGTTCAAAACGGCCGTGTATGAAGCTGCACGGCATTACGAGGCGCTTGACAATCACGAAGCGGCTGCGAACGCCTATCAGCAGATGCTTGACCGTGGCCGGAAGAGTTCACGCGCGGTGCTGGGCCTGTCGCGGGCCATCGAAGCATCTGGCGACTCTTCCGAAGCGTTTCGTCTGCGTCTGCGTCTGATCCGTGACTATCCACGGTCAAAAGAGGCGCTGACTGCTCTGAGGGCGTCAGAGCCGTTGGTTGGCGAGAAGATGACGTTCTATGGGGCCGTCTGCTACGCCCGTCACGGGAAGTATCTTACGGCTGCCCGTCTGCTGAAGTCGTTGACGAGGTCGTCGGCCGACGCCGTGTGGAAGGGCCGAGCCCAGTATGAGCTCGGCAAGGTTTACTATTTGAAACGCGATTACCGCTCGGCCCGGAATGCTTTCCGGACGGCCTACCGAAAGTATCGCGTCCCCAAAGGTTTGCTCGAGGAAGCCCGGTCGATGATCCGGCTGGGTGCGGACTTCGATGGGGCACGAAAATTTGACGCTTTCGCAAAGGAGTTTCCGGCCGTTTCAGGGGCGGCTGAGGGTCTCTGGCAGGCGGCGATGGCCTACGAGCGCCGCGGCCATCCGAAGAACGCCAGTCGTGTGTTTACGACGCTCGCCCGTCGGTATCCGAAGAGCGATTATGCCGAACGAGCGTTGTGGCGCGCGGGATATCTCCAGTTCAAACGGGGACAGTATGAAGAAGCGGCACGCGGTTTCCTCGTGCTCGCCAACCGCACGTCGGAGAACTACCTGCGTGATCAGGGCTACTACTGGGCCGGAAAATGCTACCAGAGGCTGGGACGGGATGAAGAGTATGAGTACTGGCTGACGCGCGCTACCGAAGGATTCCCGGCGTCCTATTACTCCGCTCGTGCACGAGCGGCCCTCGGTGCGATCGACACCGAGTATCCATATGTTCCCGAGGACTCCATTTATGCGGAAGCGGAATATGCCCCGACACCGGCTCTGGTGCGGGGGGATCTGCTGGCGGCGCTCGGGCTGTATCGGGAAGCGGCTGCTGAATACATCTCGACCGAGGCGGACTACCGACGGAATCGGTTCGCGCTGAATGATCTGTTGCATCGGTATGAGAGAATCAACGCGATGGACCGCGCGCTCCGAATCTCGAACGCGCTTCTGAACGTCGAGCGGGATGAGGGGACGCCGATGTCCCTTGCGAGTTTCCGTCGTCTTTATCCGACCTATTACTGGGGGTCGATCTATAAGACTGCGCAGGAGACCAACCTCGATCCAAACCTGATCATCGCGATCATGCGTCAGGAGAGTGCGTTCAACCGGCAGGCGATGTCGTCGGCGGGTGCTCGCGGTCTGATGCAGCTGATGCCGGCCACCGGTCGGGATATGGCACGGAAGGTTCGCGTGAAGGGATTCAAGGTCGAGGATCTGTGGCAGCCGAACACGTCGATCCGTCTGGGCAGCGAGCATCTGTCAGACCACCTGAAGTACTTCTCCAAGGGAGATGAGCCCAGGCAGCTGGGCCTGGCGCTGTCGGCATACAACGCTGGGCTCGCACCGGCGAGGCGATGGTCCCGTCGACTCCCCAAAGATGATGTCGACGAGTTCGTAGAGAGCATCCCGTATCGGGAGACGCGGAACTACGTGAAGCTCGTGTATCGGAATTACCAGGTCTACAGTTACCTGCAGAATGGCGAGCCCGGAGAGATCGAGCCGGAAGTATATTGAAAGGCGTGTATGGCTGACGAAGAGAACAAGCGATTAGGGATGGCTCTGGAGGATTTGTTCATCCTCCTGTCCGTGTTCGCCCTCTGGCCGGGGATTCTCGGCTGGGAAGGCGCGCACTGGCAGTATGTCCAGTATGCGGCCGTGGTGGGGCTGGTTTGGATCCTGGTCCGCCGAGTCAACCGCTACCGGACACGAAGCGAGGATTCGGACAGCATTCTGGATTGAGGATTAAATCCGAAGATCAAGACCTTAACCGCAGAGACGCAGAGCGCGCAGAGAAGATCAGAGGCGACAACTAGGGTCAGCACGAAGGCGCGAAGACACGAAGGGCTGTCTAGGGGAGCTCGCAGATCGCGGGGCAACCCGAAGTGGTTGAGAAATACGGCCCGGGGGTGCCGCAGGCTACCCCGAGAAATCGAGGCCTTTTCCGACCTCGCGCAACAGAATGGGCGGGGACTAAACCACGGGATAACCCGCGGCGCGATGAAACCTTACCCCTACACAACCTGATTCAGAAACTAATCTTGGATGGCGTCCAGGATGATGGACTTGGCCGCGCGGAGCGCCTGACCACGGTGACTCGCGCAATTTTTTTCTTCGCTCTGCAGGGATGCCGAGGTGGTCCCGTGAGCGGGACTGAAGAAGAGCGGGTCGTAGCCGAAGCCGTTATCACCCGCGGGTGTGTCGACGATGTGTCCTTCCCACGCGCCCGAGGCCGTCTTCGGTTGTTGACCGGGGACGACCACAGCGATCACACACCGGAATCGGGCCTGTCGCTGGTCTTCCGGGATGTTGGACAGCAGGCCGAGCAGCTTCGCGTTGTTGGCCTCGTCCGTCGCGTCTTTACCGGCGAAACGGGCGGAATACACGCCGGGCGCACCGTCGAGCGCGTCCACTTCCAGGCCGGAGTCATCGGCGAGCGTGACCATCCTGGTCGCTTCGCAGACTTCGACAGCCTTCTTGATCGCGTTCGCCTCGAAGGTGTCGCCGTCCTCCACTACTTCCGCGACGTCGGGATAGTCGGCCATCGTTCGCAGCTCTGCATCGTCACCCAGGATGGCCTGGATTTCCTTCAGCTTACCAGCGTTGTGTGTCGCGACCAGCAGTGGCTTCACGCAGTGGCCTCAGCGATGGTGCTGTTCTGAATCACCGTCAGCTCGTTGATCCCCTTTGTGGCCAGACCGACGAGCGCCTGCATCTGGTCGGCGTCGAATGGCTCGCCCTCCGCCGTTCCCTGCAACTCCACGAATCGACCGTCACCCGTCATAACGACGTTCATGTCTACCTCGGCCGAACTGTCCTCCTGGTAGCAGAGATCCAGACAGGGCGTGCCGTCGACAATGCCCACGCTGATCGCGGCAAGTGAGTCGCGGAGCACGTCTCCCTTGAGCTTGTCCTTCTGCTTGAGCGTGTCGAGCGCGAGCGCCACAGCGATGTAGGCGCCGGTGATGGAGGCGGTTCGTGTACCTCCATCGGCACGGATGACATCGCAGTCGATCCACAGTGTGCGTTCACCGACGTTCTTGAGGTTGGAAATGCCGCGTATCGCACGGCCAATCAGCCGCTGTATTTCCTGCGTGCGGCCTTTGACGCCTCTCGTTTCCCGCTGGGTGCGCGTGTGCGTGGAGCGGGGGAGCATCGAGTATTCGGCAGTGATCCAGCCCTGGCCTTTTCCCATCAAGAAGTGAGGGACGCGATCCTCTACGCTGACCGAACAGATCACGTGGGTGTCACCCATCTCGATCAGGACTGAACCTTCTGCGTGTTTCATGTAGCCGGGTGTGATCGTGACCGGCCGCAGCTGGTCAGGTTCCCTGCCGTCAATGCGAGCCATACGATCTCCCCTGTGGTCGGTCTACGGTCGGGATGTTGATCTCCACCTCGCGCTTGCCCTTTTCGCGGTAGTCCTCCGCGTTCAGGTGGACGAGGTTGCACATCTCGACGAATCGTGAATACAGTCGGCCTGAGGCGAGATCCTTCAGGTCGTGAACACTGTTGTTGCTCGTGAGGATGGTGACGCGCCCCTTCGCGTAGCGCGCGTCGATCAGGTTGTAGAGCGTCTCGAGTTCCCAGTCCGTGTTCCCCTGCACACCGAAGTCGTCCAGGACGAGATAGGGGACATTCGAGAGCGACTCGAGGATGGTCGTCCCCTGACCCCGCTGTGCGCTGTCTTCGTTGAACGTGTCTCGAATGCGCTGGAAGAATTGCGACGAGATACCCGCGAACTTGCCTGCCTGGAGCGTGCGGTAGATCAGGTAGTTAAGTGCGATGTAGGCGAAGAAGGTCTTGCCCGTACCCGGTGTACCCCAGAGGAAGAAGCCCTTGGTCGTCTTGCCCTGGAGGATGGAATCCGCCGTGGAGCTGAGCATCCCTTTGAGTTTGACGATGTCCGGTACGGGCTGACCGTTGGATGTTTCGTCGAAGTCCTCGAGGAACTTGTATCGGAAGCGATTTGGAATCTGTGCGTTCGCGATCAGGCGTTCGATTCGGCTGATCCGCATCCTGTAGGGACGGCACTCGCACCAGTGAGGCTCGCCATCGTCTCCCATCAGTTGGAAGGGTATCACGCCGCCGCACGTACACGCCGACTCGACCACGGGGGAGAGTTTAATCTCGCCGTGTTGCCCGGCCGTGATCGTCCGGTCGTAGTAGTAACCCGGGTCGTGGTCGGGCAATTGGAGCCCCGCGTGACCGTTACTTTGTGTCGGAAAGTTGTCGTTCATGTTCCTGCTTGAAGGCGCGAATGCCTTCGAAGATAGCATCAGCCATATCTTTTTGAAAGCGCGCCGTCTTGAGCAATTTCTCTTCTGCTGGGTTCGAGATGAAGCCCATTTCAACAAGGACCGAGGGCATCGCGCCCATCGTGCCTCTCATCACATAAAAGTTGGCCTGCTTGACCCCCCGGTCGTCCATCTGCTTGAAGCGCCGGGTCATTCGACCCCGGATGCTGGCCGCAAGGTCCTGGCTCTCCTTCAGGAACTGACCCGACAGAATTTCCAGAGCGATCCCGCGCAGCGTGCTGAGATCCTCCTCCTCGATGCTGTCTTCCTCGAGTTCCAGTGCGGCGTTCTCTCGCTCGGCAGCTTCGGCGGCTGCCGCCGTCTTGGCTTCTGACAGGAAGTAGACCTCGATCCCGCCCGCCGCCCGTCGGTAGCCAGCGTTACAGTGGAGGCTGATGAAAAGATCGCCATCGGCTTCCCGAGCAATCCGTGCCCGACGACCGAGACCGATAAACGTGTCGTTGGTCCGGGTGTAGACGACGTCGATTCCCAGGTCCTTGCGGAGTTTCTCTCCCAGACCACGTGCGATAGAGAGCGTGATGTTTTTCTCGAAGGTGCGCTTCGAACCGACGGCGCCAGGGTCTTTCCCACCGTGCCCCGGGTCGATCACGATTCTGCGGATCGCCCAACGATCCTCGAGTTCCTGTCCGGTGGGCGCAGCGACGACGCGCGGGGCGAAGGACGAGTCTAGCGAGGTTTCCGGCTGCGAGGACAGATGCTGGATGCCCAGTTGCCTGAGGACCTCGTGCGAGACGTGAAGGCGGCCGTCGTGTGGACGCGCAGGTAAAGGCGCTCGAAACAGTACGTCGCCAAAGACATAGACGGGTGCGTGGAGCGTAAACACCAAGTCCGGACCATTGGGCCGCTTGAGGAGTGCTTTATCCTTCAGAGGGACAAACTCGATCGTCGCAGATAGCACACGAGCCAGGTCCTGGATCGACACATACTGATGGCCCTGGATGGTCACGGACGGAATCGCGGGCTGGCCATCTGCTGGATGGGAGAGTGGGAGTAGTAAGAAGCCGAGGAGGATGGCGAGGGAGGAGCCGCGCCGGCCAGTCGGCTGAGGGCGTGTCAACCGCGTCCGATCGTCCTTTCCTTGAGCGCGCGCTCGATGTCACGACGCGCATCCCGCTTGGCGATGTCCTGACGACGGTCGTATTCCCGCTTCCCCTTCGCCAGCGCGATTTCGACCTTCGCTCGTCCCTGCTTGAAGTAGAGCTTCAGGGGAATGAGCGTCAGACCCTTCTCTTCGACTCTGCCCCGGAGACGGTCGATCTCGTGACGGTGTAGGAGCAGCTTTCGTTTACGGGTCGGTTCGTGGTTGAACTGGTTGCCCTGCTCGTATTCGCCGATGTGCACGTTGTGCAGGTAGACCTCGTTGCCGTCTACACGGGCGAAGCTGTCGCGCAGGTTGGCCTTGCCGTTCCGTAGCGACTTGACTTCGGTGCCCTGGAGCGCGATGCCGGCTTCCCAGGTGTCCAGCGCCGTGTAGTCGTGACGCGCCTTCCGGTTCTGCACAATGATCTTGATGCCCTCCTCGTTGGTCTTCAGTGGCGCGCTTTTCTTCTTCCTGGCCATCAGGCGCCCTGCAGGAGGTCGATGTAGGACTTCATCGATTCGGCACGAGGCTCGTCGCCCAGGGCCGTGTAGGTCATGAACAGGTTGCCCGTCGTTCGGATCAGGATCCGCAGGCTGCTGGCAACCGGAAGCATCTGCCCGTCCACAGGTTTGCCGACCATTTCGCCGCACTCGTTGGCGGTGAGGATCCGACCCTGGTGGAAGGGATCGATGTAGAACGGGTGATTGCTGTCGTATCGAAGGATAAAGTGCATCGGCATGTCGATCCCCACGATCGGGAGGTCGAGCCGCCAGGCCACAAGCAGATAGATCGACGAGAGCGAAATCGGGATCCCGGTCCGTCGTTCGAGCACACGGTTTATGTAGCTGAGGTCGGGGTCCGGCTCCTTGTCGTAGTCCTGCTTCCCACGGAATGTCAGGTCGTCGAACAGGAAGGCGTTGAGCGATCGGACCGTTCGGATCGGATGGTCGGACGGGTTGATGTTCGGTGTGATGTCCGCCGCGAGTCGGTCCAGCCGTTGAGTGAGGTCGTGCTGCTCGAGATCGGGGTATGCTGATTTGGCCACCGCGAACAGACCTGCTTCGAGATCGATGTCTTCGACCGCGTCGTCGAGGAGTGACTGAAGCGCAGCTTCCGGACGGGGCGCCATTAGCCATCGGAGGACACGGCTCGCCTCGCGGTGAGCGGGGTGGTCGCCCGGAACGGCGGACAGCACCTGCTCCACCGTTTCGGTTCCCAGTTCGTACAGCTTTCGGCACATCCGGGAAACGATGTCGGGGTCCGGGTCCTCGAGCAGACCGATCACGATGTCCAGATCTTTGGGTTCGAGTGCCATCAGGCGGTCTGGTTCTTTTTAAGGGTGACCATCAAGAGCGAGATATCAGCGGGTGACACACCAGGGATACGGGATGCCTGACCGAGCGATCTGGGACGAATCCGTTCGAGCTTCTCGCCGGCTTCGGCGGAAAGTGCTTGGACATTGCCGTAGTTGATGTCCTCCGGGATCTGCTTCTTCTCCAGATCGCGCAGCCGAGCGACCTGTGCCTCCTGACGCGCGATGTAGCCTTCATACTTGGCCTGGACCTCGACGGCTTCCGATACGTCCCGCGTCAACGGCTCAGGAGGTGGCGCGACCGCTTGGATGAAGTCGTAGCCGATCTGGGGGCGCTTAATCAGGTCTGCCAGGCTTGTGGACTGGGAGAGTTCCGCCGTGTTCCTGGTCCGGAGCTCGGCTTGCACCTCAGGGGTCGCCTTCAGTTTGGTCGAGACCAGACGGGCGACTTCCTCGTCGATCCGGGCGCGTCTCGTCCGGTAACGGGCGTAGGCTTCGTTTGTGACCAATTCGATGTCACGTCCCTGTTGGGTCAGCCGGATGTCGGCGTTGTCCTGACGCAGCAAGAGCCGGTATTCGGCAAGCGACGTGAACATCCGGTAGGGCTCCTCTGTCCCCTTCGTGACCAGGTCATCGATCAACACGCCCATATACGCTTGAGAACGATCCAGGATCAGGGGATCATCACCACGCGTCTTGAGGGCGGCGTTGATTCCCGCGATCAGGCCCTGGGCTGCGGCTTCTTCGTAGCCGGTGGTTCCGTTGATCTGGCCGGCGAAATAGAGACCCTCGACCGGTTTGGTTTCCTGGGTCGGCAGGATCTGCGTCGGCGGAACGTAGTCATACTCGACGGCGTAAGCGGGACGCATCACTTCGGCGTGCTCAAGCCCAGGGAGACTGCGTACGATGTCGATCTGAACCGACTCGGGCAGGCTCATCGAAAGCCCGTTCAGGTAGACCTCGGCGGTCTCATATCCTTCGGGCTCGAGAAAAATTTGATGCCGGTCCTTGTCCGGGAACTTCACGATCTTGTCCTCGACGGACGGACAGTATCGCGGCCCTGTCGACGTGATCCGGCCGCTATACATCGCTGATCGGTCGAGGTTGTTCCGGATCAGGTCGTGCGTGTGGTCCGTTGTGAAGACGATGTGGCAGGGGAGTTGTTCCTGCGTGATCCGGTCTGTCTCGTATGAGAATGGGGTTGGGTCTTCGTCTCCGGGCTGCTCCTCGGTCTGCGCGAAGTCGATCGTTTCTGAGTTGACCCGGGGCGGCGTGCCGGTCTTCAGGCGACCGAGCTCGAACCCGAGGCGGGTCAGGGCGTCCGATGCGCG
>MDTE01087857.1_pt1 | contig 18102 bp, 30 predicted proteins | sample 811231 | NCBI WGS metagenome assembly MDTE01 (sample SAMN05326651, study PRJNA326480) | marine metagenome | isolation source: seawater | place: Indian Ocean: Red Sea | collected 2010 | reverse complement strand
GTGCGCGGCCGTAGCTCCAACCAGGCGATCCGGCGGGCGGCATGATCGAGGATGCGATACTCGGTTTCCGCACCCTGCCCGTCATTGACGGCTTCCATGCGCTGCCTGCCTTCGGCGCCCCGCTTCGCCAGCGGAATGTCGATCACGCCGGCCTCATGCTCGGGATTCCCGACCACTAGGGCCCAGTAGATCTTCTCGACATCGCGTCCCTGGAATAACTCGGCGAGCCGCGAGGCGGTCCGTCGGTCACGAGCGAGCAGCAAGAGGCCGCTCGTATCCTTGTCGAGACGGTGGACAAGGCGCGGACGCTCAGACGCATCGAACTGTAGCGCATCTAGCATGCCGTCGAGATGACGATGAGTCTTTGACCCGCCCTGGACCGCCAGGCCGGCGGGCTTGTTCACCGCGATCAGCACGTCGTCCTGGTAAACAATCGAATCCCGCAGTGCCGTGGCATCCGCGGCGCTGACCGCCGAACGCCGGGGTTGCTTCGCGCCGGTTTCCACTCCGTTGTCACGCGGCATCGGCGGCAGGCGGATCTCCTGGCCGGCACTGAGCCTTTGTCCCGGCTTCGCCCGATGCCCGTCCACCCGCACCTGACCGGTGCGCAGCCATTTTGCGATCTGGCCGTAGGGCACGTTGGGAAAATACCTTTTGAACCAGCGGTCAAGGCGCATGTCGGCGTCATCCGCATCGACCGAAACATAGGTTACCGAGGAAGGAGTGATCTCGCTCATGCGAACAGCAGCCGCGCGAGACGAAGGCCAATCACCAGCGCACCGATCGCGCCAACAACAGACGCCAGCACATATGCCGCCGCGAACATGACCTGCCCGCGTTCGTAGAGAACCACGGCATCGAGCGAGAATGTGGAGAAGGTCGTAAAGGCTCCCAAGCCTCCCACCGTGAGCAACGCCCGCAGCTCCGGCGAAACCGTCCAGCCGGTCGCCATGACATGGACGAGGACGCCCATAGCGAAAGAGCCGCCGATATTCACCACGAGCGTACCCCAGGGAATGCTGAAACCGACCCAGGCCGCGACGCCGACATTTACGAAGTGGCGGCTCAGAGCACCGATGGCTCCGCCGACTGCGATCGCAAACAGCATATTCATCGGACCACCCGATCGTTCAGGTTCACGCGATGCGTCATGTATCGTCTCCTGCCGCGCCATGGGCGGCACGGGTTTCGCGCAGCTTCGCCCAGTAATCGAGGCGCTTCGCGATCTCGCGCTCGAAACCGCGCGCGGCCGGCTGATAGAACCGGGTCCGTTCGATCCCTTCGGGAAAATAGTTCTGGCCCGAGAAACCCTCCTCGGCATCATGGTCATAGGCGTAACCCGCGCCATAGCCCAGATCCTTCATCAAACCGGTCGGGGCGTTCAGTATATGTTTCGGCGGTGCCAGCGAACCGGTATCCCGAGCCATGCGCATAGCTGCTCCATGGGCCTTATAGGCGGCATTCGACTTGGGGGCACTGGCCAGATAGATCACACATTGCGCGAGCGCCAGCTCACCCTCGGGTGTGCCGAGCCGTTCATAGGTCTCCCATGCCGTCAGCGCCTGCGGCAGCGCCTGCGGATCGGCGAGCCCGATATCCTCGATCGCCGCGCGTGCGAGACGCCGGGCCACGAAGCGCGGGTCCTCACCGCCGGCCAGCATTCGCGCCAGCCAATAAAGCGCCGCGTCCACATCGGAACCACGCAGCGACTTGTGCAGCGCGCTGATCAGGCTGTAATGCCCCTCCTGGCTCTTGTCGTAGAGAGGCGCTCGCTTCTGCACCGTCTCGATCAATCGTGCAGTGTCGAGCATACCGTCCGTCTTCAGCGCGAACAGCTCTTCCGCAAGATTCAGCAGATATCGCCCGTCGCCGTCAGCCATGGCCTTCAGCGCCTGACGCGCGTCCGAATCGACCGGAAGCGCCCGCCCCTCGATCCCCTCGGCCCGGCCCAGCATTTCCTCCAGCGACACCTCGTTGAGCCGGTTGAGGACAAAGACCTGGCACCGTGACAGCAGCGCCGCGTTGATCTCGAAGGAGGGATTCTCCGTCGTTGCCCCGATAAGCGTGACGGTCCCATCCTCCACATAGGGCAGGAAGCCGTCCTGCTGGGCGCGGTTGAAGCGGTGGATCTCGTCGATGAACAGGAGCGTGCCCTGACCCCCGGCGCGCCGCGCCTGGGCCCGCTCAAAAACCTTGCGCAGGTCGGCGACCCCCGAAAACACCGCCGACAGCGGTTCGAAGGTGAAGTCGGTCTCATGAGCCAGCAGACGCGCGATCGTGGTCTTGCCGCAACCGGGCGGGCCCCAGAGAACCATGCTCGCAAGCCGGCCATCGGCGACCATTCGCCCGATCGGTGCTTCCGGCGCCAACAGGTGATCCTGGCCTACGACGTCCGTCACGGTTTCCGGTCGGAGCCGGTCCGCCAACGGGCGCGGTGCCTTTGCGGCGAACATCTCGGACTGATTGTCGGACCTAGGCATAGTTCGCCGGCTAACCCGCAACGGTCAGTGAGAACAGGCGACCGTCCCGGCGCACACTGATGGTCCATTGCGGCCGGGTCGCCGCCGTGCGTTCGGCGAGATCCGACACGGCATCGATCTCTACCTCGTTCACCGCGAAGATCACGTCCCCGATCTGGAAACTCAGGCGGTAGGCCGGGCTACCTTAGGCGATAGACCGGATGATGACGCCTTCTTCGAAATGGTCGCGGCCCATCTCCTCCGCCACAGCGGGAGAAAGATTTACAACAGTGGCCCCCGCAATTGGATGCCGGCCCTGCAACACGCGCTCGTCGCGCAATGGAATTTCCGGCGGCAATTCCAGCGTGATCGAGACCTCCAGTTGGGCCGAGGGGCGGCGCACCAACAACCGCGCCTCTTCCCCCACCACGCCCGTCGCAATCCGGAACCGGAGGCCCTCGGTATGAAACACCGGCTGGCCGTTGATCGCGGTGATTATGTCCCCGGATTCCAGGCCGCTCCGCGCAGCTGGGCCCCGTGGGTGGATTGCAGACAGGATGACGCCCTCAGGCCGCGGCAGACCGATCGCCTCTGCGATATCCGCCGTGACCGTCTCGAAGGACGCGCCGAGCCAGGCACGCCGCAGTGCTTCGCCGGCTGCTGCACCGTCGATGACCGTGCGGACCATGTTGGAGGGAATTGCGAACCCGATACCTTGGCTGCCACCGCTCCTCGAGAAGATGGCGGTATTGATACCTGCCAGCGTGCCATCCATGCGCAACAGCGCGCCGCCCGAATTGCCCGGATTGATTGCTGCGTCGGTCTGTATGAAGAAGTTGAAGTCGGAAATACCGACCTGGGTCCGGGCGAGCCCGGACACGATGCCGCTGGTCACGGTCTTGCCGACCCCGAAAGGGTTGCCAATCGCGAGCACTAGGTCGCCTACCTCGAGCTCGTCGCTGTCCGACAGCGCGATGTGCGGCAGCGCCTCGTCGGCCGCGTCGATCTTGAGGATGGCGAGGTCCGTGCGTTCGTCCTCGCGCAGGATTTTCGCCGCGAACTCGCGCCGGTCCGACAGCACGACGGTGATGCTGTCAGCACCCTCGATGACGTGGAAGTTTGTCACAATCAGGCCATCCGGACGGACGATCACGCCCGATCCGAGGGAATTTTCGAAACGCTTGCGCGGCCGGGCCTCGCCGAGGGAATCGCCGAAGAAACGCCGGAAGAACGGGTCGTTGAACAACGGCGAGGCCGGGCCACGGCTGCGCACCGCCTTGCGCGTGAACACGTTGACCACGGCCGGGCTCGCATCGCGCACCAGGGGCGCAAAGGACAGCGTGACCTTCTCGCGGACGTCAGGCACGACCCGCTGCGCCCAGACACGGTCTACAGAGGTACCCGGGACGAGGAGTGTGGCAAACAGGAAGATTATGATCGGGGTGCGCATGGGGTGATTTTATCCTGCTTCGCCGTGGGTTTCATCGCCCGAGATGCAAAAGGCCGCCCGGAGGCGGCCTTTCGAATTAGATATGGTGCAATCACCCTCAGGCGACAGCCTCTTGGCGGGCCTCGTCATCCGCGAACTGGACCGGGCCGGAATCGAGCCCCTTGGCATCCTCGTCGCGGTCTACCAGCTCTATGATAGCCATCGGCGCGGAATCACCATAACGAAAGCCGGCCTTCAGTACACGCGTGTAGCCGCCCGGACGGTCGGCATAGCGCTCAGCTAGGGTAGAGAATAGCTTCTCAACCAGCGAACGGTCGTGCAAAGTAGAGAGGGCCTGACGGCGCGCGTGTAGATCGCCACGCTTGCCGAGGGTCACGAGCTTGTCGACGATACGACGCAGCTCCTTCGCCTTGGGCAAGGTGGTCGAAATCTGTTCATGCTTGACCAGTGCAGCCGCCATATTGGCGAACATCGCTTTGCGATGACTGCTCGTCCGGTTGAGCTTTCGCGGACCCTTACGGTGACGCATCGTACCTACTCCTCAATTTGGGGGCCGCTAGAACGGCTCCTCGAGGCGTTTTGCCATATCTTCGATATTCTCCGGCGGCCAGGCCGGGATCTCCATGCCGAGATGTAAGCCCATCTGGGCGAGCACTTCCTTGATTTCGTTCAGTGACTTGCGGCCGAAGTTCGGTGTCCGCAACATCTCCGCCTCGGTCTTCTGCACCAGATCGCCGATGTAGACGATGTTGTCGTTCTTGAGGCAGTTAGCCGAGCGCACGGACAGCTCGAGTTCGTCGACCTTGCGCAGCAGGTTACGATTGAACTCGAGCTCGTCGTCGATCTCCTCAATCGGCTGCGCCGCCTTTGGCTCCTCAAAGTTCACGAAGAGCTGAAGTTGGTCCTGCAGGATGCGAGCGGCCAGTGCCATGCTGTCCTCCGGCGTAATCGCGCCGTTGGTCTCAATATCGAAGGTCAGCTTGTCTAGATCGGTCCGCTCGCCGACGCGGGCATTGCCCACATGGTAGGAGACCTTCTTGACAGGCGAAAAGAGAGCATCGACCGGGATCAGCCCGATCGGCGCATCGGCGGAACGGTTCTGAGCCGCCGGGACATAGCCTTTGCCGCTTTCAACGGTCAGTTCCATGACGATACGCGCGCCCTGGTCGAGGGTCATGAGGACGTGGTCGGGGTCCATGATCTCGATATCGGGGCCGGTCTCGATCTGGCTGGCGGTTACCTCGCCGGGGCCGGTGGCCGTGAGCGTCATACGCTTGGGGCCTTCGCTATGCATGCGCAGCGCCATGCCCTTGATGTTCAGCACGATGTCCGTCACATCCTCGCGCACGCCCGGGATCGATGAGAACTCATGCAGCACGCCCTCGATTTGGATCGAGGTCACCGCCGCGCCCTGCAAAGACGACATCAGAACACGCCGCATAGCGTTGCCGAGGGTCAGGCCGAAGCCGCGCTCGAGGGGTTCGGCCACCACGGTCGCTTGTCGCGACGGGTTGTTGCCTCCCGCGATATCGAGCTTATTCGGCTTGATAAGTTCGGTCCAATTCTTCTGCAGCATCTGGATTCATCCTCAAATCTTGTCCGACGCTTCAGCGCCGGGGTTCGGCTTGCACCGATCGATAATCATTTTCAACGCCCTCGCGGGCAGGAAATCAGACGCGACGGCGCTTGCGCGGCCGGCAGCCGTTGTGTGGGATCGGCGTAACATCGCGAATTGCGGTGATCTCGAAGCCCACGGCTTGCAACGCGCGCAGTGCCGATTCACGCCCGGAGCCCGGTCCCTTCACCTCGACGGCAAGGGTCTTCATCCCATGTTCCTGCGCCTTCCGGCCCGCATCCTCAGCGGCCATCTGTGCGGCATAGGGGGTAGACTTGCGCGACCCCTTGAAGCCCTGGGAGCCCGCGGACGACCAGGCAATCGCGTTACCCTGCGCATCAGCGATTGTGATGTGTGTGTTGTTGAACGTCGCGCTTACATGCGCAACACCCGAGGTGATATTCTTGCGTTCGCGCCTACGGACGCGCGTTGTCGCGGCCTTTGCCATTCCTGCTCTACCTTGTCCTGCGCCCTAGACTTTTTTCTTGCCGGCGATCGGCCGGGCCTTGCCCTTGCGGGTTCGCGCGTTCGTATGGGTACGCTGTCCGTTGACCGGCAGCCCCTTGCGATGACGCACGCCGCGATACGAACCAAGGTCCATGTAACGCTTGATGTTCATGGCGACATCACGCCGCAGGTCACCCTCGACCTGATAGCCCTGATCGATCATCTCGCGCACGCGGATGACCTCGTCGTCGGTAAGCTCGTGAACGCGTCGTTCGAGCGGGATATTGCACTTCTCGCAAATCTCTTCCGCCTTTGCATGACCTATCCCATGGATATAGGTCAGCGCGATCGGAACCCGCTTCTGTGTTGGAATGTTGACACCTGCAATACGCGCCACGCTCCGAACTCCTTCATGGTTGCGGTGCGGTCAAATCGGCCAATTTTATTAAGGTTGCCCGAGCGGCGGGATTATAGGATTTTCCGCCATAGGGTCAACAGCTTAGCCTGCCGAAATGATCGCCCCGATCTGTTTAGAAACGTCAGCGATAGGCTGCATGCCATCGACCTTCTTCAACATGCCCCGGGTTTCGTAATACGGGAGTATCGGGGCGGTTTGCTCGTGATAGACGTCCAGCCGATGCTTCAGCGTTTCGGCATTGTCGTCATCGCGTCGTTCGGCTTCCGGGGTTTCGGCCACACGGGCTTTGATTCTATCGATCAGCACCGGGTCATTGACCGAAATCTCGATCACGTGATCCAGCGGAAGTCCCTTTTGTTCCAACATTTTATCCAGCGCCTCCGCCTGTGCCGTGGTGCGCGGAAATCCATCCAGAATGAAGCCGTTCGCACAATCAGGCTCAGCGATGCGGGCCGAGATAATCTCGATCATGATGTTATCCGGCATCAGCTTGCCGGCATCCATGACGGCCTTGGCCTCTTGCCCGAGCTCGCTGCCCGACGCTACGGCCGAGCGCAGCATGTCGCCGGTCGAAAGTTGAACCACGCCATGATCATTGACTAGGACCTTAGCCTGAGTGCCCTTGCCCGCGCCCGGCGGTCCGAGAAGGATAATATTCATCGTCCCGTTATCCCGATTGCCACTAGCCGCGGCGCCCCTTCAACTTGGCCTTTCGGATCAAACCTTCATACTGATGAGCCAACAGATGACTCTGAATCTGCGCAACCGTGTCTAGTGCAACCACGACGACGATCAACAAGCTCGTACCGCCGAAGAAGAACGGCACGGAGAATCGCGAAATCAAAATCTCCGGCAACAGCGCAACGAGGGTAAGGTAGGCCGCGCCCACAACGGTAAGGCGCGTCAGGACATAGTCGAAAAACTCAGCGGTATTCTTGCCGGGCCGGATGCCCGGGACAAAGCCGCCATTCTTCTTGAGATTTTCCGCTGTCTCTTCGGGATTAAAGACAATCGCCGTATAGAAGAACGCGAAGAAGATGATCAGAACTGCGAAGAGCAAAAAAAACAACGGCTGACCCCGGCCGAGGACCGCGGTGATCGTGTTTAGGATGCCGCCCCCGCCACCGGCCGAAAAGCCTGCAATTGAGACCGGCGTCAGCAGGATTGAGGTCGCAAAGATGATCGGTATAACGCCCGAGGTGTTGAGCTTCAGAGGGATGTGGGAGGACTCGCCGCCGAACATGCGGTTGCCGACCTGGCGCTTGGGATACTGTACGATGATCCTGCGCTGGGCCCGCTCGAAGAAGACGATGAAGGTGATCACCGCGATGGCGAACACCAGAAAACCAACGATGAACAGCGCCGACAGCGCACCGGTGCGGCCCAGCTCAAGGGTTGAGGCGAGCGCCGTCGGCAGCGCCGCAACTATACCGGCGAAGATGATCAGTGAGATGCCGTTGCCCACGCCGCGTGCCGTGATCTGTTCTCCAAGCCACATCAGGAACATCGTGCCGCCGACGATCGTGATCACGGTACTGGTACGGAAGAATAGGCCAGGATTTTCAACCGCCGCGCCCTGGGAACTCGATAGGCTCTCGAGGCCCACCGACAGGCCGTAGGCCTGGATAACCGCAAGGCCGACCGTAAGGTAGCGCGTGTACTGGTTGATCTTCTTGCGCCCAGACTCGCCCTCTTTTTTAAGCTGCTCGATGGTCGGCGAGATGGCTGTCATCAGCTGCATGATAATCGCCGCGGAAATATAAGGAATCACGTTCAGCGCAAAGATGCTCATGCGCGACAGTGCGCCGCCGGCGAAGGCGTCGAATACGCCCAGAATACCGTCGGACTGCTGGGCAAAGATGTCACCGATGATGGTCGGATCGATACCCGGGATAGGGATGAACGTGCCAAGCCGATAGACGATCAGCGCGCCGAGGGTAAACCAAAGACGCTTCTTAAGCTCGGTCGCCTTCGCGAAGGCGCCGAAGTTCAGATTGGAGGCGATTTGCTCGGCTGTTCCCGCCATCTAACTTTCCGTCCGCAACATTTCGTCACGATCCATGTGGGGTACCACGCGAACCGATCAACACACGTTCCGTTTACGCGTCATCCGTATCCGAGACCACTTCGGCCGGCGCTTCGTCACTCGACGGCACTGTCTTGACCGCACGCGTGGTCTTTTCCTTAGGATCGACCGAAACCTTGATCGAACCGCCCGCCTTCTCGACGGCGGCGACTGCACCGCGAGTAGCGCTGGTAAGCTCGAGGTTGACCTTAGCCGTCAGCTCGCCGGATCCCAGCAGGCGGACACCGTCCAGCTTGCGTCGGACCACGCCGGCAGCAACGAGCGCGTCCTCGGTGACGGCGTTGCCGGCATCAATCTTCTTCGCATCGATCGCCGCCTGCAGGCGGCCGAGCGTGAGTTCTACCAAGCGGGCACGATTGGGCTTCGTAAATCCGCGCTTAGGCAGGCGCCGATACAGCGGCATCTGGCCGCCCTCGAACCCCTTGATCGCCACGCCCGAACGGGACTTCTGTCCCTTCATGCCACGGCCAGCTGTCTTGCCTAGCCCCGAACCCGCTCCGCGGCCAACGCGCTTGCGGGCACGACGGGCGCCCTTATTGTCGGACAATTCATTAATATTCATCATTCTAATCCGTCAGCCTATGTCTTCGACATGAACGAGATGCTTGACCTTCTCGATCATGCCGCGCACGGCGGGTGTATCTTCCAGTTCGCGCGTCCGGTGGCGCTTGTTCAGCCCCAAACCGATTAGCGTCTGGCGTTGGTCGCACCGGCGTCCGATCGGGCTGCCAAGCTGCGTAACACGCAGGGTCTTCTTTGCCTCAGCCATTATCGGCCTCCGCCTCTGCGGTCTCGGCCTCTTCGCCGCCGCCAACCGAGTCCTGAACACCGCGGCGTCCAATAATATCCGTAACCTTCAGGCCACGTCGCGCCGCAACGGCTCGCGGCGACATCATATTCTCGAGCGCCCCGAAGGCGGCCTTGATCATATTGTGCGGGTTGGAGGTGCCGATCGACTTCGCGACTACATCCTGCACGCCCAGGCATTCGAACACTGCACGCAGCGGGCCGCCCGCGATAATTCCTGTACCGGCCGGCGCGGCACGAAGAACCACGCGCCCGGCGCCGAAATGGCCATGGACGTCGTGATGCAGAGTCCGCCCCTCGCGCAGCGGCACACGCACCATCGAGCGCTTGGCCTGCTCGGTGGCCTTGCGGATCGCCTCGGGAACCTCACGAGCCTTGCCGGAACCGTGTCCGACGCGGCCGCGCTGATCGCCGACCACGACGATGGCGGCAAAGCCGAAACGGCGCCCACCCTTCACGACCTTCGCGACGCGGTTGATGCTGACAAGGCGCTCGACGAACTCATTGTCTTCGCGCTCTTCGCGGCGGCCGCCCTCGCGGCGATTGCGTTGTGGTGCCTGTGCCATCTCCGACGACCCCTAGAAGTTCAGACCGCAGCTGCGTGCGGCTTCTGCCAGGGCTTTAACCCGGCCATGGAAAAGATAACTGCCACGATCGAATACCACGTCCGATACCCCCGCGGCCTTCGCACGTTCGGCGATGAGCTGACCAACCTCGGTCGCGCCCTCGACATTCCAGCCCTTACCGGACTTGAATTCCTTATCCTGCGACGAGGCGGAAGCGAGCGTCGTGCCCGCCGTGTCGTTGATGACTTGCGCATAGATATGCCGACCGGACCGGAACACGCTGAGGCGCGGGCGGCCGCCCTTCGAGACACGGCGCAGCTTCGAACGAACCCGGTTACGCCGCCGGATTGCCAGATTGCGTAGGCTCGACGTCATTTCTTCTTACCTTCCTTGCGGATGATCTGCTCACCCGCGTATTTAATACCCTTGCCTTTGTACGGCTCAGGCTTGCGGAAGCTCCGGATCTCCGCGGCGACTTGGCCGACCACCTGCTTGTCGGCGCCCGAGATCACGACAGTGGTCTGGCCTTCGCAGTTGATCGTGACGCCCTCGGGGATCGGGAAATTCACGTCATGGCTGAAGCCGAGCTGCAGGTTCAGATTTTTGCCCTGCACGGCGGCGCGGTAACCAACGCCCGTGATCTCCAACGTCTTGGTGAAGCCTTCGGATACGCCCGTGACCAGATTGTTCACCAATGCGCGCGACGTACCCCACACCATGCGGGCACGCTTGCTCGTCGACCGCGGCCTGACGACGATCGCACCATCATCCTGAGTCACCTCAATATCCGACGGCAACTCGACCGCCAGCTCGCCCAGCTTACCCTTGGCCGAAACCATCTGGCCCGTGATCTGGATGTCCGTGCCGTCGGGAACGGTGACCGGGCTGCTTCCAACTCGCGACATTTTCAGTACTCCTTAAACCGTGCCCGCACCTAGAAGACGTGGCACAGCACCTCGCCGCCGACATTCTCCGCACGCGCGACGTTGTCGGACAGGACACCCTTGGGCGTCGACAAAATTGCAATCCCGAGTCCGCCATACACCTGGCGTAGGTCCCGGATTTTCGAATAAACGCGACGCCCCGGTCGGGACACGCGCTGAATCTCGCGAATGACCGGCGTGCCTTCCTGGTACTTCAGTTCGATGGTTATTTCCGAAATGCCCTGACGCATCTCGGCCACGCTGTAACCGCGAATAAAACCTTCCGCCTGCAGGACATCGAGGACACGTTCGCGCATCCGCGAGGCCGGCGACGTCACGGAGCCTAGGCCCGCGCGCTGACCGTTGCGGATTCGGGTGAGCATATCGCCCAGAGGATCAGACATCGACATATGTGCGCCCCCTACCAGCTTGACTTTACGAGACCGGGAATCCGTCCCGTGGATCCCAGCTCGCGCAGCGCGATACGCGACATCCGGAACTTGCGGTAATACGCCCGTGGCCGACCGGTGATTTCACAGCGGTTACGGACACGGATCTTCGAGGAATTGCGCGGCAGCTTCGCGAGCTTCATACGCGCGGCGAACCGCTCTTCGGGCTGACGCGAAGAATCACGCGCGATGGCCTTCAGCTCTTCGCGCTTGACGGCATATTGCTCGACGAGCTTCCGCCGCCGCTTGTTCTTCTCGATCGCACTCTTTTTTGCCATATCGTTGGTTCTCCTGACCGACGTCTATTCGCGGAACGGCATATCGAAGCCGCGCAGCAATTCGCGCGCTTCATCATCCGAGCCTGCGGTAGTGCAAATGATCACATCGAGACCGCGAATTTCATCGACCTCGTCATAATTGATTTCCGGGAAGACGATCTGCTCGCGCAATCCCATCGCATAATTCCCGCGCCCGTCGAAACTCGTCGGACGCAGGCCGCGAAAGTCGCGGACACGCGGCAAGGCAATCGTCACCAGCCGGTCTAGGAACTCGAACATCCGGTCACGCCGTAGGGTCACCTTACAGCCAATCGCAACACCTTCGCGAAGCTTGAAGTTCGCGATGGATTGCTTTGCCGTGGTGACCTGAGCCTTCTGGCCGGCAATCAGCCCCATCTCGGTAGTTGCGGATTCAATCTTCTTCGAATCCTGCGTGGCTTCGCCAAGTCCCATATTGAGAACAATCTTGTCCAAACGCGGGACCGCAAGATCGTTCGGATACCCGAACTGCTCTTTCAGCTTCGGTTTGACGACAGTCTCATAATGCTCGGCCAATCGTGCAGTCATGTCACACCTATTGGTCAATGATCTCACCGGACCGCTTGGCAAAGCGAACCTTGCGGCCATCGTCGAGTGTCTTGTAGCCGACGCGGGTCGGCTTGCTTGTGTCAGGGTCGATCAGAGCAACGTTCGATGCATGGATCGTCGCCTCGAATTCGTTGATCCCGCCCGGTGAAGTTTGGCTCGGACGCTGATGGCGCTTCATCATATTGACGCCCTGTACCAGCACCCGGTTGCGCTCGCGGTCGACCCGCAGCACCTCCCCGGTCTTACCCTTTTCACGGCCCGTCAGGACGACGACCTGGTCGCCGCGCTTGATCCGCATCTTAATATTCGCATTCGCCGCCATCACAGCACCTCCGGTGCCAGTGAGATGATTTTCATGTAACGCCGCGCGCGCAGTTCGCGTGTCACCGGCCCGAAGATGCGCGTGCCGATCGGCTCGCCCTGCGGGTTGATGAGCACCGCAGCATTGCTGTCGAAGCGGATCGTACTGCCATCGGAACGGCTGATATCTTTCTTCGTGCGTACTATGACGGCACGATGAATCTCGCCCTTCTTCACGCGACCGCGCGGAATGGCTTCCTTGACGGAGACCACGATCACATCACCCACGCCGGCGGTCATGCGCTTTGATCCACCCAGCACCTTGATGCACTGCACCCGGCGCGCGCCGCTGTTGTCAGCGACTTCCAGGTTGGTCTGCATCTGAATCATTGTCTTATGTCCTCAGTGACAACCCCGGCGAAATCGCCTCAGGCGCCAACCTTTTCAATCACTTCAAAACGCTTAGATTTCGAAATCGGGCGACATTCGCGAATGCGAACCACATCGCCAACCTCGAGGCTGTTTTCTGCGTCATGGGCCGCAATCTTCTTCGATTGGGTCATGAACTTCTTGTAGATCGGGTGGCGAACGCGCCGGTCCACGCGAACGGTGACCGACTTATCCATCTTGTTGCTCACCACCGTACCGGTAAGAACGCGTCGCGGCATCCTGCTGACTCCTATAAGCCCGTTATTGCGCCTGACGACGCTCGTTGAGCACTGTCTGCACGCGCGCGATATCGCGTCGCACGTCGCGCATCTGCGCCGTGTTCTCCAATTGGCCGCTTGCCTGCTGAAAACGCAGGTTGAACGCCTCTTTCTTCAAGTCGCGCAGCTGGTCGCGCAACTCGTCGTCAGTTTTCGCCCGGACATCCGCCGCCTTCATGATCGTTACCCCAACTCGCGCGAAACGATGCGCGTCTGCAGCGGCAGCTTCGCGGAAGCCAGTTCGAAGGCCTCCCGTGCAACCGCATCGGGTACACCGTCGATCTCGAACATCATCCGGCCCGGTTTTACGCGCACCATCCAGTATTCAGGCGTACCCTTGCCCTTGCCCATACGGACTTCCGCGGGCTTCTGACTGACCGGCACATCCGGGAAAATACGGATCCAGACTCGGCCAGCGCGACGCATGTGACGGGTCATTGCACGACGTGCCGCCTCGATTTGACGCGCCGTCACGCGGCCCGGCGTTATCGCCTTCAGGCCATAGGAACCAAAGTTTAGCGACGTTCCCGACTGGGCGACCCCGCGGACGCGGCCCTTATGCTGTTTGCGGTACTTTGTTCGTTTTGGACTTAGCATCTCTAAACCTCCGGGCAACTACCGTGCTGGCATTCCGCCCGACTGCTGTTCCTCGATCCGGCGGTCCTGTGCCATCGGATCGTGCTCCATGATGTCACCGCGATAGACCCAGACCTTCACACCGCACGCGCCGTAGGTAGTCTGGGCAGTCGCGGTGCCATACTGCACGTCGGCGCGCAGGGTGTGCAGGGGCACACTGCCTTCGTGATACTGCTCGGTACGCGCGATCTCCGCACCGCCTAGGCGACCGCCGCACATCACTCGAACGCCCAAGGCGCCGAGCCGCATGGCGTTCTGCACCGCGCGCTTCATGGCGCGGCGAAAGCCGACGCGACGCTCCAGCTGCTGGGCGATGTTCTCGGCCACCAGCGCGGCATCGATCTCGGGCTTACGCACCTCGACGATATTCAGGCTGACCTCGGAACCGGTCATCCGCGCGACATCCGCTCGCAGCTTCTCGATATCGGCGCCCTTCTTGCCAATCACCACGCCCGGTCGCGCCGAGTGGATGGAGATGCGGGCCTTCTTTGCCGGCCGCTCGATGATGATCCGGCTGACGCCGGCCCCCGCGAGACGCTTCTCCAGTAAGCCACGCAGCTCGAGATCCTCCATCAGAAGATCGCCATAGGTTTGCCCGGCGGCGAACCAGCGGGAGTCCCAAGTGCGGTTGATGCCGAGACGAAGCCCGATCGGGTTGATTTTCTGACCCATACTTATGCCTCTCCCTGCTCGCGGACAACGAGCGTGATTTGGCTGAACGGCTTGTGGATGCGCGCGACCCGCCCACGTGCGCGCGCGCGCCAGCGTTTCATCACGAGCCCCTTACCGACCGTGGCTTCGGCGACGACCAGCCGGTCGACATCAAGCTGATGATTGTTTTCGGCATTGGCAATTGCGCTCTCGAGGCCGGCCTTGACCGACTGGGCAATCCGCCGACGTGAAAATTCAAGATCCATTAGCGCCCGCTGCACGGGCTTTCCGCGAATCTGTTCGGCAACCAGATTGAGCTTCTGCGGGCTGATGCGAAGATTCTTCACGACGGCGCGGGCTTCGTTGTCGCCCAGGCTACGCAGTGTAGCTTTCTTACCCATGACTAACCCCGCCTCGACTTGCGGTCGGCCTGATGGCCGAAATAGGTGCGGGTCGGCGCGAACTCTCCGAACTTCTGCCCGACCATGTTTTCGGTCACCAGAACCGGAATGAACTTTTGGCCGTTGTATACACCGAATGTCAGGCCGACGAACTGAGGCAGAATCGTCGAACGCCGCGACCAGGTCTTGATCACATCATTACGACCGGAATCTCTCGCCACCTCTGCCTTCTTGAGCAGATAGCTGTCGACAAACGGACCTTTCCATACAGAACGCGCCACTGCCGTTCTCCTCTACTTCGTGCGCCGGCGGAGGATGAGCGAGTCGGTCTTCTTGTTGGACCGGGTACGCTTGCCCTTCGTCGGCTTGCCCCAAGGGGTTACCGGGTGGCGACCGCCGGATGTCCGGCCCTCACCACCGCCATGCGGATGATCGATCGGGTTCATGGCGACGCCACGCACGGACGGGCGCTTACCCAGCCAGCGCTTACGGCCCGCCTTACCGAGCTTGATGTTACTCTGATCCGGGTTTGATACGGCGCCGATGGTAGCCATGCATTCCTGGCGCACCATACGCACCTCGCCAGAGGCGAGTTTCAGCAATCCGTATCCGCGATCGCGGCCAACCAGCTGCACATAGGTCCCGGCCGCGCGCGCCAACTTGCCGCCGGCGCCCGCCTTGAGTTCGACGTTATGCACGATGGTACCGATCGGGATCGAACGCAGCGGCATCGCATTACCCGGCTTCACGTCGCCGCGCTGGGTGGCTACGACCGTGTCACCAACATTGAGGCGCTGCGGCGCCAAGATGTAGCTCTTCTCACCATCTTCGTAGGCGATTAGCGCGATGAAGGCCGTGCGGTTAGGATCATACTCGATCCGCTCCACCGTTGCCGGCACGTCAAACTTGCGGCGCTTGAAATCGACATGGCGATACAGGCGCTTGTGCCCGCCGCCGCGTCGGCGCGCGGTGATGCGGCCGGTATTGTTGCGACCGCCCTTCTTGTTCAGGCCCTCGGTCAGCGACTTTTCGGGGCCGCCCCTCCAGAGCTCGGACCGGTCAACGAGGACTAGGCCGCGCTGACCGGGGGTGATCGATTTGAACTGCTTCAGTGCCATTTCGAGCCCTCTAGACGCCGGTCGTGATGTCGATAGACTCGCCATCGGCAAGGCTCACGACGGCCTTCTTTACATCGTTACGGCGACCCGGCTGGCCACGCCAGCGTTTTGTCTTACCTTTCTGTAGGATCGTGTTCACTGCCGTCACCTTGACATTGAACAGACCCTCGACCGCGGCCCGAATCTCGGGCTTGGTCGCATCGACCGGGACCCGGAAGACGACTTGGTTATGCTCAGACAGAAGGGTTGCCTTCTCAGTAATGAGCGGCGAACGGACTAACTCGTACATCCGTTCGGTCGACACCTGAATGCGACCGCGAGGTTTGCGATTAGAGCTCATCGAAGGCGCTCCTGAAGCTGCTCAACCGCTTGGCGCGTCAACACGAGCGTATCGCGCCGCAGGATGTCGTAAACATTTGCACCCTGCTGGGGCAGCAGATCAACGCCGGGAATATTGCGAGCGGCGAGTTGGAAATTTCGATCGATGTCTGAGCCATCGACAATCAGGGCCGACGATAGCCCCAGCGCCTTGAGCTGGGCAGCGACGGCTTTGGTCTTGGGGTCGGACGCGTGCGCCGCGTCGAGGACAATCAGTTTGCCCTCGGCCTGCTTCGACGACAGTGCCGTCTTCAAAGCAAGCTTGCGTACCTTCTTCGGCAGCTCGATCGAATAGTCGCGCGGCATCGGGCCAAAAGTAGTCTGGCCGCCCCGCCAATGGCCGGCTTTGCGGTCACCCGCACGGGCGCGACCAGTACCCTTCTGGCGCCACGGGCGTGCCGTGCTGCCATTGATCTCGCCACGGGTCTTGGTTTTGTGAGTACCCTGGCGGCGCTTGGCGAGCTGATAGTTGACAGCGCGCGCGAGCACGTCCTTGCGAACCAGCGCACCGAAGATCCCATCGTCTAGATCGATCTCACCGGCGGCCTCGTTTTCGAGATTGACGACCTTGAGCTTCATATCGGTCAGTCCTTTGCGTCCGTATCGTCGCCGGCATCTTCCGCGGCGACATCTTCCGCAGGCGGCGCGTCGTCCTCGGCGGCCGCCTCTCCTACAGTCTCTTCCGCAGGAATGTTGTCGGCAAAGGTGGGATAGGGCGCACCCTCGGGAAGCACCTTCTTCACCGCGTCGCGCACCAAGACGTAACCACCCTTGGAACCCGGCACCGCACCTGCCACCAGAAGCAGGCCTTCATCGGCATCCGTGGTCACCACCCGAAGATTCTGGGTAGTTACCCGGGTATTACCCATATGGCCGGCCATCTTCTTGCCCTTGAACACCTTACCCGGATCCTGACACTGGCCAGTTGAACCGTGACTGCGATGCGAGATAGAGACCCCATGGGTCGCCCGCAGGCCACCGAAGTTGTGTCGCTTCATCGCGCCGGCAAACCCCTTGCCGATGGAGGTGCCCGTCACATCAACGAACTGGCCCGAGACGAAGTGGTCCACGCTGATGCGCGCGCCGATATCGAGCAACGCATCGCCCGCAACACGAAACTCAGCCAGCTTGCGGCGCGGCTCGACCTTTGCCTTGGCGAAGTGACCACGCATCGCCTTACTGACGCGCTTGGTCTTCGCGGTGCCGGTGCCGACCTGCAGGGCCGTATACCCATCGCGCTCGGTAGTGCGCTGATCGACGACATTGCAGCCGTCAACCTTCAGAACCGTGACCGGAACATGATTACCCACATCGTCGAAGACGCGGGTCATGCCCAGTTTCTGTGCAATGATGCCAGTACGCATCCTGACCCCTTAAAGTTTGATTTCCACGTCGACACCCGCCGCCAGATCGAGCTTCATGAGCGCGTCGACCGTCTGTGGCGTCGGATCGATGATGTCGAGCAGACGTTTATGGGTGCGGATCTCGAACTGCTCACGCGACTTCTTGTTGACGTGGGGCGACCGAAGAACCGTAAACTTCTCAATCCGTGTCGGCAGCGGGATGGGACCCCGAACCTCTGCACCGGTCCGCTTGGCCGTGCCCACTATCTCGCTCGCCGACTGGTCAAGCACCCGGTGATCAAAGGCCTTAAGCCGGATCCGTATATGTTGACTGTCCATTTCGGTGTCCCATCAAATTGATCGGCGACTTCCAAGGAAACCGCCAGTCCACTGTATGCCTATTCGATGATGGAGGTGACGACGCCGGCGCCGACGGTGCGGCCACCTTCGCGAATGGCGAAGCGCAGACCGTCATCCATCGC
>MDTE01040234.1_pt1 | contig 18105 bp, 15 predicted proteins | sample 811231 | NCBI WGS metagenome assembly MDTE01 (sample SAMN05326651, study PRJNA326480) | marine metagenome | isolation source: seawater | place: Indian Ocean: Red Sea | collected 2010 | reverse complement strand
GGCATCGCTAGCCGCTCCTTCTTTTACAGAATGACTTGATAACTACGCGTCTCTCTATCTCATAAGCGCCGTCTATGAGATTTTCGAACTCAATCTAGTGCGCCAAGCCAGGCGAGCAGCAACTGGTTGGTCTCTGCCGGTCGCTCCTGCTGGATCCAGTGTCCGCAGGCTAAAACGTGAATCTCGGCCTGAGGCACAAATCGAGTCATATCAACTTGAGGGACGGAATCATACTCTCCATATATCATCAATGTTGGCTGTGAAATTGCCTGCCGAACACCGCCCGTTCGCTCCCAATTACGCGTGAAGTTACGATACCAGTGGCAAGGCGAAAGCAAACCACTTCGCTCAAATGCTTTAACAAACACTGCCATCTCGTCAGCCTTTAACATGGGTCTTCCGGGCAAACCCGCGTTGTCAGTTGGCTCCCAAAACTTCGTTGGCATGGTGGACTGAGAATCAAGCCACTGCTCAGTGCGGTACATTCTGGTCAAAAACCCTTCGACGTCTGCTTCCATAAGCTCCTCAGCGACACCAGGTTTTCGGTTGAAGTGAACAATATAGAAATCGTCCCCCAACTGCTCCTCCCAAAAAGCGACTGGATCGGACTTCTCTCGTGCTCTAAAGGGCACAGACAGATTAGCAATAGCCTTCACCCGCCCGGGGTGAAGTAGCGCGAGATTCCAAACGACGATGGCGCCCCAATCATGACCAACAAAGATCGCATCTTCATAATCGAAAGCATCAAGCAGAGCGACAAGGTCTCCCGTTAACGCATGAATGTCGTATTCAGCAACAGCGGCAGGTCTCGATGAGGCCCCGTATCCTCGCTGATTGGGAACAATGCAATGGTATCCTGCATCAACCAGCACGGGAATCTGATGTCGATAGCTAAACGCGTGCTCAGGCCAGCCATGACACAGCACAATAGGGCGGCCCCGCTTCCCCGCCTCAAAGACCTCTAGCGTCGCGTTACGCAAGTGCACCATCCTACTTGTTGGAAAATTCATCACAGGCTCCTCTCATCTTCGGCCATGGAATGTAGTCATCTTGGCTCAGGCACGCAATGAGAAAGCAAACAGTTGACGCCGTCGCGCGACCTGCCAGAATCGAGTCTCCATCTTTTAGGAAAACAACCATGGCCATCGGAATTGTTGCAACACTAGAAATCAAACCTGGATCAAATACTGAGTTTGAAGCGATATTCACTGAACTTGCCGAACTCGTTCGCGCAAACGAACCCGGCAATCACTTTTACGCGTTGCACCGGTCTCGCGACAGCGAAACCACCTATGTTGTGCTTGAGCAATACGCAGACCAAGCTGCCATCGACGTCCACAACCAGTCTGAATACTTCAAGCGCCTCGGTGCTGCCATGGGTCCTCACATGGCGGGAAGACCGTCCATCCAACTATTAGATGCTGTCTAATCCTGAAGAACAGCGCTACTGGTATAGAGCCAGTGGCGCAGTGACTGGGGATCTCTGCTTTTGTACGCGAGCCTAGTGCCACCTTGAGCCTTTTTCAGCCCGCAGTCGTTGATGCGTACAGGTACGGCAGCGATTCATCCAGACGATAATCAATCCCAGAGTGGGTATCGTCGAATTCTTGAAACTCGATAGGAATCTCGAGAGCTCTACACCGGTCAGCGAATCGCCGAGCTCCGTACAATAAGTGATATTGATCGCGCCGGCCACAGTCCAAAAACAGTCCTTTGAGAGTGCGGAGCTTTTCCGCTGCATCTCGTCGTTCAAGTTGAACAAGCGGATCAAAGGCCAACCAACGCTCCCAACGCTGAGCGATCCGCTCGCCAGAATACCGATCAATGGGTAGCGATACGCCGTTCACTTCATCGAGATCGGGGTCGTAAGAGGCAGAGAGCGCGGCGATCATCAAGAACTGAAAGTCACTACCACCCAACCTTTTTTTGGACTTGATTCTTTTCAAGGCACCCGCGACGTCAGTGCCTTGCTGCTCGAGGTATAAGAGAGCGTGGGACAGATCACTGGAATAGCCCAGTTCAAATCCCATATCGCCCGAGTGGCAAGCAACAGCACCCCAAAACTCACCGTGATTGAGTGCCTGATGCAGCGCGCCAAACCCTCCGCTCGATTTACCAAATAGGGCTCGAGCGAATGCTGCTTGCCTTACTGGATAATTAGCCTCGATAGCGGATATCAAGTCAGTGTGAAGCCACGTGGCCCAGTGCCCGATCGCGTCCGAGTCAACAAACTGATTGCCACCCAGCGAGGTAAACGTTTCGGGGAAAACCCAGATTGCAGGGCCGAGCGAGCCTTCTTCCTCGAGCCGATCAATTCGCTGCGGCAACGTTTCCGCAAAAGCCTTCCAGCCAAGATGACCGAGACTGGAATTTGTGAAAGCAGCCAGATCGACAAGCAATGGATATCGCTCGCCCCCGTGGCTACACCGTTCTGATACGTAGATAGCAACACGGCGAGTCTCTGGGTCACCGAGTACGTTCCGGAGCTTGCTCGACGTGATATCCATCGTGTCGAGCCTTCCCTTGGGTGGCGTAAATGGATGGATAGGCATACTGACCTCACATCGCGTTTTGTATCGACGCTTCTCTACGATCCCCTGCCAGCCGATCCCGCAGAGCGGACAAGTCTTCGAAAAAGAGATAAATCGATGGGACAACTAGGAGCGTAATCACGGTGGCAAACAACACGCCAAAGGAGAGGGACACAGCCATGGGCACTAGAAACTGAGCCTGAACACTGGTATTGAACATGAGCGGCATCAACCCGACGAATGTAGTCATCGATGTCAGCACAATCGGCCGGCATCGAGACGTCGCTGCATCCACCACTGCACCGGCCATGGTGCTACCCGCGTCCCTACGCTGATTAATGGCGTAAACCAAAATGAGTGAACTATTAACCACCACGCCAGCCGCGGCGATCATACCGAGGATTGACATCATAGCGAGACCACTGACAAGCCCCGCCAACTTCATGATTTGATGCCCCCAAATAGCGCCGATAAACGCGAATGGAATCACACTCATGATGATAAAGGGCTTCACATAAGACCTGAGCGGGATGGCTAACAAGGCATAAATCGCAAAGAGCGCAATCAAGAAGGGAAACACCAGGCTGATTAGATATTCTCCACTTTGCCGTTGCTCACCCTCAAGACTCAAACTGACTTGTGGGTGTTCCGCCCGAATAACCGGAAAGTAGGATCGCGACAGATCCCCCACTACCTCATCGGCGGTAATTTGCGTTCGATCAACGTCAGCAGTCACGTTAACCACTCGCTTACGGTCCGCTCGCTTGATGCTTGAATAGCCTTGCCCCAGAGAAGCATTGGCGACGGTCCGAAAAGGAACTTCGGACCCCTCGCTAGTCCTGACTCGCATATCATCAAGACTTGCTAACGACTCTCGTTCGGCTTCGGTATATCGAACCATCACTCTAACATCATCTCGTCCACGCTGAATGCGCTGCGCTTCTTCGCCATAGAACGCCTGCCTCACCTGCTGTGCTAGCGCACCCAGCGAGAGTCCAAGTGCCTCACCCTCTGGCGTCATTTTCAGCTTAAGCTCTTGTTTGCCTGATCGAAATGAGTCCGTGATGTCAATCACGCCTGGATAGCGCGCCAGTTCCGCACGCAGTCCTGTAGCCACCTCGCGCAATTCATCCACATCATTGCCCGCGAGTTGAATGTCAATCGCGTTACCTACAGAGAATAAGGAACTATTGAACTTAAGCTCCACCGCGCCAGCAATCGACCCAGAACGCTCCCTCCACAGGGCAGCCACCTCCTTCGTACCGATAGTTCTCGATTGACTTGGAGTGAGCTGTAGTGTGACTTCACCCATATGGCCGCCACTTGCATTACCGCCGCCGCTGCCCGGCGGACCCAAACCACCGCCCTGACTTCCCCCGACTGACGCCAGGATATGGGTCACGGGCGGCGCCACTTCATATTGCTCGTTCAGCTCATCGCGAATGGCTTCGCCTGTCCGTTCCAGATGGCGAACCGCCTGCTCCGTTATCTCTGACGACGTTCCAAGTGGCATCGTCAACTGCGCAATGACCTGATCTGCTGCAAGCGGTGGAAAAAACGAAAATGGCAAGCGGCCGCTACCGAAGACAGCAACTCCCGATAAAAAGAATGCGAAAGCCATCGCGAGGGTTGTGTATCTTGCCTGGGTCGCCCGCTGAACGATGCGCCTGAATGGGCCATCGATCAGCGCCTCGACTCTCGCCGAAAAACGGGATTGAGCCGCAATGAGTCGCTTAGCCGGCACATCCGTTAGGCCCAACCGGTCTAGTGCGTAGACAACCGTCATCAGTGCTATAGCGAGGCCAACAAAACTAGACGTGCTCCATGAGAATTGCAAAAGCAGGATGACCATCAACGGCACCAGAAGCAGATAAACCTCGCTTCTCGCCGTTTTAGTCTGTTTGTTGCCCAAATGCGCCGGCAAGATCAATTGCGACTCAATGAGTGAGAAAATTAAACAACAGATCACCACGGTGGCGATGACCGCACCAATTTGACCCGAGGAGCCAACGCCTTGGAGCATGGGCAGGAACGTACAAATCGTGGTCAGCACACCAAAGATCACAGGAATAGTGATTCGCTGGGTCCCCTCGATGGATCCCACGAGTGGGGTACCCCCCTCTCTTTGACGGGAGTGGACGCTCTCACCAACGACAATGGCATCGTCCACCATAATGCCAAGCACTAGAATAAACCCAAATAGAGAAATTCCATCGATAGAAAGACCAACATAGTTGGTCAGATAAAGAGCACCCATGAAAGCGACAGGTACCCCCACGCTCACCCAAAAAGCCAACACTGGCCTTAAGAACAGGGCAAGGAGGAGCAGCACCATCAAAAATCCTTGCCGCGCACTATCCAACAAGGTCGCAAGACGGTCCTCCAGCAATCGCGAGTTGTCGTTCCAGACCGTGAGCTTGACCCCTTCTGGAAGGGCCCGGGCCGAAGTGTCAAGGTAGGCCATTACGGCGCCCGTGATCGCGAGAATATCCTCGCTACCGATTCTAGAAACACGGACAATCGCAGCTGGCTGACCGTCAAACCGCAGAGATTGATCCGTATCCTCGAAGCCATCGACCACCCTCGCAACATCACTCAGATAGACGAGACTACCGTCGGGGCGGGATAGTAGGACTAAGCGTTCATATTCTTCGCCCCAATACACTTGCCCTTTAGTCCTCAGCAGAATTTCACCGTCTTCGGTCTTGATGGCGCCGCCAGGAAGGTCAATGGCTCGAGCGCGAACCGCCTCTGCCACCTGCGAGAACGTCAAGCCGAAGCGCTGTAAATCTGATTCAGATACTTCGATAGAAATTTCATAGGGGCGCGTATTGACGAGTGACACCTGGGTGATTCCCGGCAATGCGGCAATCTCATCCCGCACGCGCTGGCCTAAGACCTTAAGCGTTCGTTCATCATCAGGACCAGTAATGGCAAGATCAATCACTGGTCTAATACTTGTCGCTAGATTGATGATAGGCTGCTCTGTTTCCTCGGGCAGCGTATCTAATGCGTCAATCCGATTTTTGACATCATCAAGCGCTCGCGATTCGTCCGCGTCCTCAAACAACTCAACCGTAACCGAACAGAGACTCTCATTGGCCACCGAACGGATTTCCTTAACCCCTTCGACGCCATCGAGCTCCTCTTCAACTCGAATACAAACGCCCTGCTCAACCTCTTCAGGCGCTGCGCCCAAATAGGGAATGCTGACGGAAATGATAGGCACATCAATGTCCGGAAAGGACTTCTGGGGCATAGTCAGGACGGCCGACAATCCCGCTAATACAATGAGTATCAGTAACAGATTTGCTGCTATGTGATTCGTTGCGAACCAGGCGATGAGCCGAGGCATCAACCCACCTCCTCAGTATTCTCTACCCGAACCTTCATGCCCGGCATCGCCGTGGCGAGCCTTGAAAGACAGACCCTATCCCCCCTGAGCAGTCCATCGTTGATGTAGACAAAATCTCCCTGGGATCGCAAAACGTTGACCGTGCGGCGGACTAGGCGTTCAGATGAATCTACAATGTAGACTTCGCTTGGCGACACCATAGCCCCTCTTGGCAATCTCACGATATTAGGTTGCACGCCCCCTGTGATGACGGCGTCAACAAAGAGCCCAACTGGCAAAGGAGTTGTACCCGCCCGGTACGGGTCAGCGACGCTGGCGACAAGCTGAATCATACGCGTCTTGGGGTCAAGCTCCCCTTCTGTCCGAACGATTTCTCCCGTCCAGCGATGCACTGCACCCGCAAATTCGGCGGAGAGTGAGACGCTCGGACGCTTTTCCCAAGCACTACCATCACGGAGCGAGATGTTGAGAAAAGCGAGTTCATCGTCTTTGATTGGCAGCCTGACTTCGGCAGCATCAATGGCATAAAGTCTCGCCAATCGACTGCCCCGATTCAGGAATTGCCCTAGGTCTACTTGCTCAGTTCGAACGCGCCCGTCATAAGGCGCCTTGACCACTGTCCGCTCAAGGTCACGCTCGGCTGAAGCTAGCCGGGCTCTCGCCTCTCGCTGAGCGGCCTCAGCCATCTGCAGCCGGTTCCGCGCATCGTCCTCGAGAGATTCGCTGGTGGACTGTCGCTTCGATAGATTGCGCTGTCGCTCGTAATTTTTACTTGCGGTTGCGAGCTCACTGGTGGCTCGCTGCACTTGGGCGCTCGCCTGCTCTAGTGCAATCTCATAGTCAAGCGGATCGATTCGAAGCAGCACGTCATCTTCTTTAAAGAATCCCCCGGTCACTAACGACTGCGATAGTTCAATAACTCGACCTGAAACTTCAGCGATGAGTTCCGTCTCGCTGCGCGGCATGACTGTGCCTCTCGCAGTTGCCTCAAACTCGAAATCAGCAGGCTGAACCGTCACTGCCCGTACGAGCGGAGACTTGGCTACTGGAGCTTGAGGTGTAATCGATGGTCCTGTTCTTAGGAGTGCTGCAGCGAGTCCAAAACCAACGACAATGATCGCGATAGGCGGACCAATTCGTCTAAGCATATTCACCGCGCCCAGTAATAGTTTGGTTAATTTTCACTGCCCCCTCCTGTGATTGCCTAGACGCGCAAGAATCAGCTTCGTCCGATTGACGAAGTGTTTCGCGGCTAACCCTCCAGTAAACCGCCAAAGCTTCCCCTGAGCCTCCTAACGCTGGTTTGGCGATTTACTTGCCGCCCATAGCTGACGTCTACCCTCTGTCTTTCGACCAACCAGTGATCAACCGACTTCGTTTAGTTCCCCACCAGCCGTAGCCTAGGCTCTCCGCTCAGCCCGATGGCAACCACCGCGTACTGCCCGAAGTCACGACCTAGATCAACACCAATCTCTTCGTCCATTCCCAGCACCAGATACCCCGGCTCAAACCATTCTCCCGCTCTGTCGCAGCTGTGCCCGACGAAATAATTGAGTCGCATAGCTTCTATACGCTCCAGCAGCTGCATTTGGTTGGTCAAGTTATCATCCCCACTTTGAAGCTGACTGCCAGGGTTGTAGGCCGTAATCCAAACAGCCTGCTCGACATCAAAGCTCATCAATAATAAAGCTAACCCCTGATGCGGTTGATCAATCTCAAATCGAATGGGCGGATCGTCCTCGATATAGTACTCGGCCGTGCGATAAGCCTCGTCAAGCTCGGTTCCTTGCGCCATGGCTGCTGCTCTCCCCTCTCACGGTTTTTATAAATTGCGTATTCCTGTTTCATCGCTCGCACTGGACTGAGCCTATTAACGACACAAAAAAAAGATGCGCCAGCGCATCGCTTCAGCACGCAAACTTGACAATTTGGGCTGGCAATCCGAGTTTGCTACCATCTTACACACGTAGTTCATCGGTTCGGGCACGCGCCTGCATCGCTTCATTTTCTCACAATACGAGTCGCTGGAGGCGCTCTCTCTTTTGAACACCGAGGCATCAAGTCCTTCTTTACAGGTCAGATTCACACGGCCGGATCGCGCTTTAGTGCTTATCTTTCTAAATGTAGCGACCTCCGGCTATTTGCTATATCACCTAGTGACCGAGCATCCGATTCATGTCCCGCAAGGTGGACTGTCTGTTCTATTTGAGACGGCCTCGTTCCTGTCAGTCTTTCTGATGTTCATTGGCGCTACCCTGGTGAAAGTCACCCTCTCAGCAAGGTCAACGTTGTTGCTGGCGCTGTTTGCGCTCCAAATGGGCAATTTGCTAGATGCGGCGAATCTCTTCTTCCCGAACGCATCGCCCGATTACTGGGTCGTTGGAGACGCACTCACTTTTTTTGGCGAGGTGCTTTTGGCGTTCGTGGTCTTTCAATTTGTTCGACACACCAACAGGCTCGCTAATCTGGATCCACTGACGAGGCTTTTTAACCGAAGCTACCACATGCGCAGACTAGCTGAATTTTTAAAGGAGGGCGGTCAGGCCAGCGATGGTGTGACCGTGATTGCGATTGATCTTGACAATTTCAAACACATCAACGATGTGTATGGCCACGCGTTTGGAGACCAAGTGTTAATCGACATTGCCCAAGCAATCGGCGTGTTTCAAAACAAGGTGGACCTTATCTCACGAACGGGCGGTGAGGAGTTTGAGGTCGTCATACGAGGCTTGGACGAACCCGCTGCACTTCGATTAGCAGAAGCCATTCGTGAGCAGATCGCAGCGTTGCAATCTGAGCAAGGCCCGAAAATATCGGCAAGTCTTGGTGTGGCGCTTAGCCATTCTAATGAAGCAATATCCTCTCTCCGGCAGCGCGCCGACGCCGCTGCTTATCAAGCGAAACAAGCGGGAAGAAACCGTGTTCAACTTGCGACCTGAGGGCCTAATCATCAACGTTCATTGGGCCCTTATCGGGTCTCGAGCACCGAGAGGACACAGGGCCTACTCCATCGATATCACGCTGCCAACGCGAGATACTCTCGATTGAGGAACAGGTCTACCGCTTTAAGTCAGCGATCAGATCGCCGTAGGTTTGGTACCCGGTTACTACCAGCAAGTGCTCACTCCAAAGGCTTTCGAATCGACGCTTCACTCCCTCACTAAATTCGAACTCACCAATTTGTCCCGCGCGCACCTTTGCGCTGTCACTGCCAGGGGGGAGCACTTCCTGTTCTGATCGCGCCCGCAGCATGGCGTCGTCAAACCGATCCTTATGCACTTGCATAAAGTCAAGGGAGCTATGCTCAAGAGTGATCGCGAGCAATTCATCATCCAGGGCAATGCCCGCAAACTCCGCAATTTTTCGAATCGTTCCCTCGTGATCTGCCTTCATGTGTTCGAAGCAAAGCAGCAACACATTTTCATCCTCTCGGTGGGGCCACCAGCTAGCAAAGTGCTTGAAATATCGTGCATCTTTAGTGCCCGCCAAAACGAAGGTTTCGGGATCAACAGCGCCTACCTCAAGAAACCAGCCCTCCATAAACTTAAATGCCGAGTAGGCAGCATCGAGCGGGTTCCTAATGACATTGATATATCTTGCGCCCTTCGGCAACTGATCAAATTCGAGGTGGCTCTTAAAACCCCGCGGGTTTCCTCGCTGCTCCGCATTCAGATCAATATCCACGCGCCTACCCATCTCGATCCATGGAACGACCCGAGAAATGTCATCAAAATCCATATCACCTCGCGTCCTTAGTGTATGGAATATCTGCTGTGTCCAGGTGGTACCCGACTTCCCGTAAGGAGAAATAACCACATCACTGGGCCTAGGCTCGTAACTCTTGATACTGGCAAGCACACCCTCAGCGTCAAACATCCGGCCCTGGATTTGGGCCAGTTCTTCCATACTGCCTGCTCTCCGTCGTTCCATTCTGTCTCCCACAAATCAAAGCTCTCAGGGAGTATAGGTCTTTCCATGGTGGCAAGGCACGTAACCATAGCCCCATCGGAAGCGGTTGATCCACAACACTTGCTGACGAGCTCGCGGGCTGCTGACGCCCTCTCTGATGGTCTACTTTGACCGCGTATTCCAAAAGCATTTGATGGACTTATTAGGTTCAGGGCCCCCGCAGGGAGGGTGTAACAGCGTAGAGCCAGTGCTCGCAGGACTTGACCGATCCGATCAGTAGGTTGTGAGAGGATACTTTCCGCCGTCAGCAAAGTAATCGTAACGGAGGCTTACCCTTCCTCCGAACCCAGGGCCGTTTTAAAAAGCTTGTGAACTGTTATCTCTATCTACTCGCTGAACGATGCTAAAACTCATCAGGCGCTTGTCGAATCGCGTTGGCCCGCGCCAACGTGTTATCGAGCTCAAGAGCGGGGATTCGATCAAGATTAGCGTACATCATTCGCATTCTTTGATTACTCTCCAATTGATCCCGATGCTGGTGCAGGAAGGACCAGTATAGGCTGTTGAATGGGCAGGCATTGTCTGTGTGTCGCTGATCGACATCGTAGGTGCAACCTTGGCAGTAGTCACTCATTCTCTGAATATACTTGCCCGAGCTCACATAAGGCTTACTGGCCAGAAACCCTCCATCGGCGTACTGGCTCATACCTCGCGTATTTGGCATTTCCACCCACTCAATCGCATCGATGTATACCCCGAGGTACCACCTGTCCACCTCATCGGGATGCACTCCAAGAAGCAGCGCAAGATTGCCCGTTACCATCAACCGCTGGATATGATGGGCGTAGGCGTGTTCTTTCGTTTGCTGGATCGCGTGCGCGACGCAACGCATGTTGGTGTCGCCCGTCCAGTAAAAGTTCGGTAAGGGCGCTTTGTTATCCAAACCGTTGCTAGTAGCGTAGTCCGGCATCCTGGAAAGATAAATTCCACGAACGTATTCTCGCCAGCCCATGATTTGCCGGACGAAGCCTTCGATGGAGGCGAGGCTTTGTTGATCGGGTGCATCTACATACGCCTTGACCACCTGATCAATCACCCATTTAGGTGACAACAACTTGCTGTTCAATGAAAACGACAAGCGCGCGTGATAAAGCGCCCAATCTCTATCGGTCAGCGCATCCTGGTACCGACCGAATTGCGGCAAGAGCCGTGCGATGAAGTCCCTTGCAAGCTGTTCACTCTCCTCCACCGTGATCGGCCAGGTCAGTGGCTTACTGCCTTCGCCCCATCCAGCGATCCCATGCCGCTTGAGTCTCTCATTAACCTCGGTCACGTCATGGGCATAGAGCAGTGCGCCTGGAGGTGTCCACTTTTTGGGTAGTCGCTTTCGGTTTTCCTGGTCAAAATTCCAGCGGCCCCCGACGGGCTTGCCGTTATCCATCAGCACTTCGAATTTCTTCCGCATAAACCGGTAAAAGTGCTCCATTCGATACTGTTTGTCTTGAGCAAAGTAAGACAACACTTCTTCCTCACTTAGGAGAAAGTGCTCGGTTGAGACACTGCCACCCTGCCACCAGTGGGTTTTGCACAGAGTTTCTAGTTGAGATCGAAGTCGATATTCGTCAGGACATTGGTACTCAAATCGAACTAGTTGATGCTCGTTCATCACTTGCTCGATCAGGGCAGCGAGAGAGGAACACTCCGCCGTGTCGTCCAGCGTTAAGTGAATAACCGTATGGCCCGCTTTCCTTAACTTGGCGCTGAACTGCTGCATCGCAAGAAAGAAGGCCTGCAGCTTTTGAATGTGGTGCGGGGCATAACTGGCTTCTTCGTGCAATTCAGCTAAAAGGTAAACAACGCTATCGTCTACTATCGTGAACCATGAGTGGTTGGCGTTGAGTTGATCCCCCAAGATCAGTCGGAGAGTCGGCAATGAAGCGGTCATGGATCATCTTACGACGGTTCCTCGAATCCAGACGCTTCGATGATCCGGTTAACCTAGCGCTCTAAAGGTTAACGACACGTCCTGACTTGAGGGACGGTTGGTCGGCAGGCTGATAAGTCACTATTAAGGCCCGACGCCGGTTACTTGTATTGTTGTCCGTCGAGCCATGTACCAAGAAGGGATCAAAAAAAATCAAATCGCCCGCACTGACCTCAAAATTTACTGCCGCTGATAGGTCGAAACATGCAGGATCTGTGTAAAAGCCTGCGAGCGGCGAACCATCTTGCTTACCTGGATAGGCGCCCCCTAGATGACTACCGCGAATTCCCCGCAGGCAGCCGGAGGCTTTCGAAGCCTGATCAAGAGCAACCATCGCATTGGGCATATCAGCGACCGAATCTGAGACCGGGGTCCAGTAAGGTGCATCCTGGTGCCACTCAAATCCTGTGCCGCCTGCCGCCTTGAAATTGAGCTTGTCCGTCCACAGCGACAATCGATCGCACGACAGGATCGATTGAATTGGCCCTGTCATTTGAGGCGTCCTGACTAACCAGTCGAGGACTGGCGTGCAATCGGCGATTGGCTCAACTACCCGCAATTGCCTGGCCTCTGTCCACGCTTCGCCAAATTCAAATTGCAAGGTTCGGTGGCCGATATCAACGAAGGGCCGACCATCCATGGCATACGCTTTTCCATCAATACTGGCAGCCGCCAGTAATTCCCTCTCTGCGATATCCAGCGCGCGGTTGACGCTAGCCATCAAGGACTGAGCGAACTGATTGCGTCTGATGACAAACCCGTCGGCCCGATAGGCTGCCTGCTCTTCCTCTGTCAACGCGGTCATGGCCTGGGCTCGTCCGCCCAATAGTCAGCAACCTCGACATTACAGCGAGTCACACGCCGATGGCGGGTAGTATCGGTAAAGTTTCGGCTCATACCCGGCGCCAAAGGCGAATCCTCTCCTACCGCGAACACGCTGCCCCGCTCCACCACCAGCCCAAACTCATCTTTCCATAGCGTTTCTACGACCACGCGAGACACTCGCGTCGTCCCAGTGTTCTTAACTGACCCCGACATCTCTACAGTGTCCCCCTGGCGAGTGCACCGCTCCATAGAGGCTGCAACGCTCGTCCGCGTAGTGGGCTTGGGAGTGATCTTTTCCGCTTGCTGAGGCAGTGTGGCAGGTGGTTCGGGCGTTCTGAACCATGCGTAAAGCAGCCCAAGCGCCGTCACCACCGCAACCACGATCCAACCCTGATAGCTTTGGCTCATCTAGGTACCTCACTTTGGATTCGCTTTTCCATCAGCAAAACCCGCTTCTGGCCTTTTTCCGTGGATTGCTCACCGATTCCTTGGAAACCCAGCTGTTCATGAAAGCGGATCGACCCTGGATTGGGCGGATCTAAATTTACCTCGCAGCAAACTCGTTCAGCACGCGCTGTTTTAGCCGCATGAAACACCGCGCCATACAACGAGCGGCCAAGGCCCATCCGTCGGACGTTTGGGAGAACGACGATGCGATCCAAATACAAGAACTGCTCGAAGCGAGACTCGAACCATCGATAATTCAAACTATCGTAGTTTCGGCCTGGCTTAAAAACGAGCGCAAAACCCTGAACCGCGCCGCTATCGTCGATGGCAGCCAAATCGACATCAGACATAGTGATCAGCGCCTCCAATCGCTCCCTCTCTAAAGCGTTAACATGGGGGGTATTGGCGTTGTTCAACGAAAGAATCGTTTCAATCATCTCATCCCGAATGGGCGTTAGGCTGATCGATTGCGCTTGCTCGCTCATAGATTTTCTCTAAGGATAAATAGGAAAGCCTTGGCTTTTGAGGTGACTGGCACGCCCTCGCGGCGAACTCTGATCTTAAACCATTCGGACTCGATAACGCCTCTTATACACGCCTCAGTACATGAGTCTGTTATCTTGATGCTGGTCAACGTGAATTAGCCATTAAGCGCTCTCATCGATCCATTGATCCATGCAGAAGCCAGAAGCAAGAAGTCAAAGTCAGAACAGGTGGTGTGATAACCCATGACGCAAATTGAAAACTTAGAGACGATGCTCGCCAAAGGCAAAGACGGTGCTCTCGTGCGCTACGGGCTGGGCACTGCCTACGCAGCGATGCCTGATCAAGCGGCAAAGGAACAGGCCGAGACGCATTTAACCGCGTGCCTAGATTTTGATCCCGAGTACTCCGCTGCCTATTTAAAACTAGCGCAGGTCTTCCAAGCCCTAGGGAAAATCGCACAGGCCGATGAAATATATTCTCAAGGCATCGCCATAGCGACGCGCCAGGGGGATAAGCAGGCCGCTAAAACCATGACCGTGCTTCAAAAAAAAATGGCTTCCAAAAGATAGGAACCGAGACCAACAGCCTCCGCAATCATGGAGCCCCTTGTTATGGGAACCGCTGGTCTTGAGGCGCCAACTGAAAACGTGCGATCAATGGCTTGCGAGTCCCGCGTACATCGAGACGAGTTTTTGATCAGTCCTCCAGCCAGCCAGGCAACGCTCAGCCCAAGTTGGATTGGACCGAAGCCAGCCTTGAGTACTCTCAACGAACTGTTTGGCATCTTCAACGTTCAGTTCAGTCGCGGAGATGTGCGCCATCTCATGCGACTCGTCCATCAATGCCGAATTAACTGAGGCACCTGTTTGGTCAGCAACAGTCATCAAGACGGCGAAGAAACTGGTCGCCTCCATCAAAGGAAATTGACGGACGGGAAACGCGTCAATCACCCGATACGAGCCTTGCGGGACCCGATCAAGGTGAATCATCCCGATGTCTAGCTCATCAAGGAAACCATCTTTTTCCCGAAGCGCGCTTGTAACGCCACCGCACGGTAGATCGATTTGGACAAACATCGCGTCTCGGCCTCGGCCCACTCGAATCATGACGGTGTCAATATAAGGCGCTCCCGGTACCCAAGTTTTGCTACCTGCGAGCGCTGATTCTCCATCCACCGTGACCGGCGGATGGCCCTCGAAACCCTCGCTCACCGCGAGGGCTCCCCAACGCGTGTCTTGCAGATGAAACGTGCGGTCCAGCGCTAGTTGGTACCCTGCCATAAAGCACTCCGCGACAGAGCGGGCGAGCGTACCGCCGACAAGTCGGGACCCAGCATCTTCTGATTGCTGGGCCTGCCAGCGACCTTTGAATTCATCCATGTCGACTCCTCCTTGATCACCGAAGCAGAACAGTGACGCATCAACCTACCGATGCCGGCAGTGCAAAGCTACCCGAGAGATGCGAGTGTTTTACCCTCTTTCACCAAGTTCGTAAGCAACTTAGCGGGCTTCCATGCCTCGTCTCCCGTTTCAGCGTAAAAACGCTCCATATCTGCCAGCACCTGATCGAGACCAACGACGTCGGCATACCACATGGGTCCACCCACGTACGTCGGAAACCCGTAGCCGTTCACATACACCGTGTCGATATCGCCAGCTCGTAGGGCATGACCTTCATCGAGCAATTGCGCGCCGATATTGATCAAGGGATAAACACAGCGTTTCAATATTTCTTCATCCGAGAATGTTTTTCGCTCATACCCTAGATCAGCGGCTACTTTTTCAATCACCTCACTGGTAATGGGGTCAGGTATCGGTGTCCGGCTACCCTCTTCGTACCGGTAGTACCCCTTACCATTTTTTTGCCCATAACGATCAAGCTCGCACAAAGCGTCAGGTATCCTTGCCGTGATCTCATTCGAGCCTCCTCGCATCTTGCGAGCACGCCATCCTAGATCGAGCCCAACCATGTCCGCCATCGCAAAAGGACCCATGGCCAATCCGAATTCGTACATGACGCGGTCGATTTGCTCTGGTGCTGCGCCCTCCAAAATCATCAAATTTGCCTGTTGGGTGTAGCCCCCCAACATTCGATTACCAATAAATCCAGGGCAGTTACCAGCCATGACGCTAACCTTACCCATGCGTTTACCCATTGCCATGGCGGTGGCTAGGGTCTCTGGAGAAGACGCCTCACCTCGAACAACTTCAAGCAAACGCATCACATTGGCTGGACTGAAAAAATGCATACCACAAACAGATTCGGGTCGAGAGGTGCTGGCCGCTATCGCGTCCACATCCAGCCCTGATGTATTGGTCGCAAGAAGCGCGCCCGGCTTCATAATGCCGTCCAAGGTCTCAAATATCTGTTTCTTAAGATCAAGGTTTTCATAGACCGCTTCCACCACTACATCGGCATTTTGAAAAGCCTCCATGGTTGAGACGGGCTCAATCTTCGCCATGCGATCGTCCATGTCGCTCTGGCTAAGTCGCCCCTTCGATACGGTTCGGGCGTAGTTGGAGCGGATCACGCTCACGCCGCGCTCCAAACCCTCTGGACTGTTGTCGTACACTTTGACTGGGATCCCAGCATTGGCAAAACACATGGCGATGCCTCCACCCATGGTGCCAGCGCCAACCACCGCCGCCTCTTTGATGTCCATGAGCGGCAAATCTCCGGCAAGTCCTGGAATCTTGTTTGCGGCGCGCTCTGCGAAAAAGATGTGAATGAGTGCTTCCCGCTGCGGGTGATTCAAGCACTCGGCAAAGCACGCTTTTTCAACACCCATCCCTGCGTCGAAATCATCGCTCATAACCGCCGCCTCAACGCATTTCACAATTTGCTCGGGCGCGAACTGACCACGATGCGTCCGATCGATTTGTCCTAGAACATCGGTCAACCAGGCAGTATCGCCTCGATCTGAAGCAACGTGGTGGTCTAAGTCTCTTATCTTCCTTGTGGGATTACCCTTTGATAGCAAGTCCTCGGCGAATGCAATCGCGGCCTCCACAACAGCGCCATCGGTCACCTCATCAACTAGTCCTAGGGTGAGTGCCGTTGACGCATCTACCGGGTCCCCTGAAATAATCATAGGGAGCGCTTTGGGAGCGCCTATCAGACGCGGAAGTCTCTGCGTTCCCCCTGCACCAGGAAGCAACCCTAATTTGACTTCTGGTAACCCTAGAGGCGCAGATGAAGCAGCCACTCGATAATCACAGCAAAGTGCTACCTCAAGCCCGCCCCCAAATGCGGTTCCATTGATGGCTGCGATAATGGGCTTGGTACTCCCTTCCATTTTCTGCAAGACAACATCAAGGCTAGCACCCGCGGTTGCAGCTGCACCGAATTCACTGATATCCGCGCCGGCAATAAACGCTCGGTTTAAGCCCGTTAGAATGATGGAAGTTACCTTCTCATCTTCAAGCGCTCTCGCTACCCCATCAAACAACCCTTGCCGAACCCCACTAGATAATGGATTCACCGGCGCGTTATCGATACTCAGGATGGCCGACTGACCACTCACCTCATAATGCACTTGCCCTTTCAAAACACTCTCCCTCAATGAATATTTAACGATTGATTCCCTGACAACCCGACGCTCTGCTGCCCGAGACTGTTCCCTTACCTCCGACGCAACATCACCTCCGACGCGACATCGGCCTATTCCTTCGCACGCCCATGCTTGTCGATCAACCACGCTCCCGTTTCGCTCCGCTCAGAGAAGGCTGTCAATCACTTGGGGGGCTTCGTTCATAACATTCCTCACCGCCACTGCCGCGAGCGCGAATGGAAAGCCACTTGCCCTCCGCCTTGCCAACGACTCGATTTAACCACACTATCGCAGAAACATTGCACTCAACCATCGCGAGGATTTCATGCCCCACCCTGAGGCCGGAACCACTGAGTGGCTCTCTCGAATCGAAGAAGCCATAGTTTCACCAGAGCTACCTATCATTGATCCCCATCACCATCTATGGCGTCGCCCGGGGGCAGACTATCTTCTTGAAGACCTCTGGTCAGACACTGAAAGCGGGCACCGTATCAAAAAGACGGTTTTCGTGGAATGTCACGCTGAATATCGAAAGACAGGGCCGGTCGAGGAGGCTCCCCTTGGCGAAACGGCATTTGTTGCCGACGAGGCTGGCCGTGCTGAAGCGTGTCCGGACCGGGCCCAAATCGCTGCCATTGTCAGCCGGGCAGACCTGAGGCTTCCCGCAGACAAACTACGGTCACTGCTTTCTCAGCACACTGAACTAGGGCGCGGGTTGTTTAGAGGGATCAGGCACGCAGGTGCTAGAGCGACGCATCCAGAAGCGCTCTTCATTGCCGGTTCTGCTCCAGCTGGGCTCTACGAAAATCCTGATTTTCGAGCAGGCGTCAGGCTGCTGGGAGACTTGGGCTTAACCTATGACACTTGGCACTACCATTATCAAAATCAGGACTTCTTAGCTTTAGCGAAGGCATGCCCAGACACCGTTATGGTCCTCGATCATTTCGGTACACCCCTTGGCGTTGGCCCTTATGCCGACACAAGAGAGGCGCGCTTTACCGAATGGCAAGCGGATGTC
>MDTE01182573.1_pt1 | contig 18106 bp, 18 predicted proteins | sample 811231 | NCBI WGS metagenome assembly MDTE01 (sample SAMN05326651, study PRJNA326480) | marine metagenome | isolation source: seawater | place: Indian Ocean: Red Sea | collected 2010 | reverse complement strand
GTCAACGGGTTTACAGCCCGCCCCATTTGACCGCTTTGGTACCCCTCCGATTTTTTGGAGGTTACCGATACAATAAAGCTTTATTCAACAAGGTTTTATAAGCATTCTGATAAACAAATGCAATAAATGATTTTGGCCATTAATATGCTATTAATCCTCCTAATTTGAATAAAAACATGAAAAAAACTACATTTTTAATCGCTGGAAAGCATGCGGTTACTGAAGCTTTGAGAAATCCCAATCGGAAAGTATTAAGAGTTTTTTTAACAGAAGATACCAAAAAAACAATAAATAGAGATAATCAAAATTCAAATTTACTTAAAAATATAAAATTATTTTATAAAACTAAAAAAGAGTTAGATCGTCTATGCTCCAAAGAATCTATATCTCACCAAGGATTAATAGCTGAGATAGAGCATTTAGAAAATCAAGATATAAAAAGTTACTTGTCTTCAATAAAAAATAGTAAAGATATTACTCTAGTAGCTTTAGAAGAAGTGACTGACCCAAGAAATATTGGCTCGATCATAAGAAGTGCGGCTTCGTTTAATATCGACGGAATAATTGTTAAAGAGAGGTCTTTTCCGAGTGAAAGTAAACTCCTATATAAGAGCGCAAGTGGCTGCATGGAACACATCAATATTTTTGAAGTTTCGAATATAAATTCAACTTTAAAATATTTAAAAACAAAGAATTTTTGGATTTGTGGTTTTGATAAAGAAGCTCAGAAAGATTTTACAAAACATGACTGGAAAGGAAATAATGTTTTATTATTTGGATCTGAAGGGTATGGTCTAAAATACCAAACAACAAAAAACTCTGATTTTTTGCTTAAGATTAGTATTAATAAAAAAATTGAAAGTCTTAATATTTCAAACTCTGCATCTGTAGTCTTTCATTTTCTAGACTGTATAAAAAAAACAACTTAAATATCGATTAAATTTATTAATCTTTAATTTAAAATTTTTTTAAGAGTATTTGCAACGAAATCAATATCTTTATTCGAGATTCCCAGTCCTGATGGTAGATAAAAACCATTTTTCGCTAAATATTCCGCATTAGGAAATTTATACTTTTTTGGAAATAGTTTCATTTTTTTTAAAATATCTTGCTTATGCATAGGATAAAAAAAATTTCTAGTCTGTATACCTTTTTTAAAAAGTTTATTTACAAGTTGATCTCTTGAAATATGGGAATTTTTTTTTAACAAAACACCAAATACCCAAAAAATATTTTTTGAATAATTTAATTTATATGGTTGAATGTAAATTTTATTGCACTTATTCAAAGTTGATATATATCTCAAACCTATTTCTCTTTTTCTTTTTACTATTTTGTTTATATTTTTTAATTGACCGTATCCAAAAGCTGCCTGCAAATTCGACATACGATAGTTCCAACCTATGTCATCGTGGTTAAATCTTTTTGAACCTACGCCAAAACATAGATTTTTTAGTGATGCACATTTATCATACAACTTTTTATCATTTGTTAATATCATTCCACCTTCACCAGTGGTGATATGTTTATTAGCATAAAAACTAAAAACACTAATATCACCAAATCCTCCACATCTTTTATCGTGATAAGTTTGTCCGATCATTTCAGCAGCATCTTCTATAATCTTTATTTTTTTTCTCTTAGCTATTTTTAATATTCTTTTCATATCAACTGGAAAGCCATAGATGTGTGTGATTATAATAGCTTTTGTTTTTCTTGTTATCTTTTTAATTACATAATCTACATCCATATTCCATGTTTTTAAATTTGCATCGACTAAGATAGGTTTCATTCCTAGTTTAATTACACATAACGCTGAGGAAATAATTGAGAATGTTGGAATAATAATTTCACTGCCCTTTTTTAAATCCAGAGCTTTGACAGCAATTTCTAGAGCTGCAGTACCACTTGAAACTGCTACACCATAATTTCTATTGTTATATTTAGAAAAAGCATGCTCAAATTTTCTTACATACTTCCCTTCTGAAGATACCCAGCCTGAATTTAAACAGTCATTAACATAAATTTTTTCTTGATTAAATATTTTGGGAATATTTACAGGGATAAATTTATTTTTTGATTTTAATCTTTTTTTCATCTACATTTTTAAACTTTATTTTATCTTTAATTAAGCTGTACGGGCCTTGCTTAATTTCTAACATTTCAATATCTTTTAATATTTTAAATCCATGACCTCCGTGAACCAACATGATTATATCTTTCTCTCTTAATATCTTACTAAATAAATATTTTTGGAATAAATTGTAAAAATCAACTCTCAAAACACCTTTTAATAATAGAATTACCTCAGTGGTGTATGAAATTTTTGTAATCCTCTTTCTGTGAAGATGTGGCTTGATTAAGTGATTTTTTTTATGCTTCATATATCCAAATTGTTGTGTTGCTTCATTTGGTGTAAAAAAAGTAATACCTTTTCTCTTTCTATATTTTCCTCTTACAATAAGGGCTAATAATTTTCTTTTGTGAATTATCTTTTCTATCATTTGTCTAATTCTTTCTTCTTATTATAGTAGAAAATATCCTCAATATGTACAAACAACCAAGATAAAAAAATTTTACTAAATTTGGTGCTGACTTGCTGTTATCAGTGTCCTCATCTTTTTTTTGCACATAGGGAATTTCTTTAATCTTAAAATTTTTCTTATAAGCATTATATAAAAATTCTAGAAAGAATTCACCGTGACCATAACCTAAAAAAGTAACTTCATCCATTACTTCTCTTTTCATTAGAAATATCGAACTGGTAAAATCTTTTATTGGAGCCCTAAGAATAAGTCGACAGAAAATATTAAAAAATTTACTGCAAATTGCTCTTAGCCAGACTCTTTCGTCTCCTCCTCCAGCAACATATCTTGATAGAACAACTATATCATTGCCTGATTCAAGATTTTTAGACATTTCTGGAAATCTGTGAGCCAAATCACCCATATTAGTATCTACCCAACCAATATATTCACCAGTCGTTTCGACTAAACCTCTAACAAAAGCCGAGGCTAAACTTCTGCTCTTATTGCGATAAACTATTTTATATTTATTATTTTGATTTAATTCTTTTAAAATTTCAATTGTTCCATCCGTGGAAAAATCATCAACTATAGCAAGTTCTAAATTGGGAATATTTTTTTCTAATTCAGAAATTGTATTTTTTATATAATCAGCTTCATTATAAGTGCACAATATAATTGAAGTTTTCAAAGACATTATTTTTCGTACATCTCTATTTTAAGATCATTATCCATCATAACAGATATTATTTTATCTATATTTGTTTCAATTTTGAAATTAAATACTTTCTTTGCCTTAGATATATCTGCAACCAGCGAATGAGTTTTTGAAGGTCTTAATAATTTTTTGTTTATTCTCAAATATTTTTTATAGTTTAATCCAACATATTCAAAACATTTTTTCACAAAATACTCAACACTATAAGATGATCCTGATCCTATAACAAAAACATCAGGCTTAGAAAGTTGCATAATATCGTGAGCAGCTTTCACATAATCTTTGGCATACCCCCAGTCAATTTTAGCTTTAATATCGCCTAAATATAAATTTTTCTGTTTGCCGTAAAATATTCTTGCAACAGATTTTGTAATTTTTCTAGTTACATATTCTTCATGTCTAATTTCAGATTCGTGATTATAAAAAATAGCTCCATAGACTTTCATGCCGTATACTTCTCTGTACATTTGGCACGCATAAAATGCCGTAACTTTCCCAAGCGCATAAATGCTCAATGGAGAAAATTGATCCTTTTCATTTTGCTTTCTTTTTTTACTTTTTCCAAAGATGTTTGAAGAAAATGGTTGAAAAAATTTCGAACTTGGTGAGCAATTTCTAATTAATTCCAAAATTTTCACCACTGAACTTCCAGTAACATCAAAGGAATACGCGGGCATTTCAAAGCTCCATCTGACATGATCTTGATCAGCAAAATTATATATTTCGTCAGGCTTTACTTTTTTTAAGATTTTTTCAATAGATATAAGATCTAGTAAATCTCCGTGATGCATAAAAAAATTCTTTTTATTTTGTAAATCTCTAATATTAGATAAATTTCCGGTAGCTGATTTTCTTACCAGACCATGTACAAGATGATTTTTTTTCAGCATAAGTCTTGCCATAAACGAACCGTCCTGGCCTGTTACACCAAATATTAAAATCTTTTTATTTTTACTCATTATATTTTACTAATTTAAATTTTGGAAAAGGAACAATAAATTTTCCTCCATTTTTTAACCATTTTTTCTCTCTATTAATAAATTCTTTTATAAACCCCCATGGTGTTACAAAAAAATAATCTGGATTCAAATTTCTCGCCATCTTTTCCGAAATTATCTTAATGCCAGTTCCTATTGTATACTTGCCCCACTTTTCTGGACTTCTTTCAGCTGCAAAAGGTATACTTTTATAGTTCATACCATAATATTGAAGCACTGTATTTCCTTTTGTTGAAGCGCCATATAAATATATTTTTTTACCTTCCCTAGTTTTTTGTCTGATGAATTTCATTGTAATTTTTTTATTTTCTTTTACTCTTTTTATAAAACCTTTCATTAAATTAAGCACATTTTCATTTTGCAACTTAATACTACCTTTTTTAAATTTTTTACAATATATACGATAACTGCCACCGTTAATATCATTTTCCTCAATTTTAAAAATTTCTAAACCATTTTTTTCAAATAAAAACTTAAGTGATTTGAGTGAATAAAATTCTATATGTTCATGACAAATATTGCCAAGATCATTTTTTTGAATCATTGTTTTTAAACACATTAGTTGAGCTATAAATATCCCATTTTCATGAAGAGAGTCTGCGGCATCTTTAATAAACAAATTTGGTTCGTCTAAATCATAAAACATTCCAATAGCAGTAATTATTTTTGGTTTTCTTAAATTGTTTTTAAGGAGAACTTTTCTTAATTCATTCTTGTTCCAAAAATTATTAATAACAAAATGTGAATTTTTTTTTAACGGTTTTTGAAGATTTTTTGCTGGCTCACATCCTATGGTTATAAATTTTTTCTTTTTGTAATAATTTAATAATGTTCCATCATTAGCCCCAATATCAAGAATTACATCATTCCTCTTTAATTTTACATGTTTAAGACTATCATTAAAAATATCTTTTAATCCTAGTCTCATAATTTTTGTAACCCCGGATCTATACCAATAAAATCTTCTATACATAATTTCTTGTGGAGCTATATGTGATAATTGTATTAGAGAACAGTTTTCGCAATATAATAAATTTAATGGAGCTTTAGTACCTTTTTTAATATTTTTCTTTTTTACAAAATTGCTTACAAAAAAATTTCCTAATGAAAACAATTTCTTGATTTTTTTTTTCTTACAAAGCAAACAATTTTCTATTTTTCGAGTTGTGGTTTTCATTTAATTCTTATTTGAAGCATAATATATTGAATAACCTTTTCTATCATTAATATAATATGTTTCAACACATTGAATATCTTTGATAGACTCAAGAATAGCTTTGTTGCAATTTACAAATATCAGCAATGTTTTTTGCTGCTTATTTATATCAATAATCTTTTTTACATAGTCTGTAAAAATCAAATCATCTTTTATAGGTTCGTTAAAAAAATAACAGTCAGCATTGTATCTGACAACATCAACGTTTCTAAAGTCTGAATTTAGCAATTGTATATTTTTGTATTTATCTAAGTTTTTTTTACATAGTAAAAATTGCTCTTCAAAGTATTCTATTCCTATAAATTTATTTTTTGGATAACAAGAATTAAAAAAATTAATAACTCGTCCAGATCCACAGCCTAAATCTATAAAAGTTGTAAAACCAATATCTTTTAAAGCTCTTTTAATCCTATATAAAAAATAATATGGACAAGGAATATTATCGGTCATTATATCATTTGGTGAAAAATTAAAACTATTTCCCTTGTAACCTTTGATTAAATATATGAATTCAAAAAAAATTATTTTTATCAATGAGAATCTGTAACTTCTTATTATTCTAAATATGTTTTTAAATATCATGATTCTTTTTAAAGATTTAATTTTACTTTAATTTAATATCCTGTAAATTAGTATCAAATTTATGAATCAAGACAAAAATAAAGGTGATTTAAAGAGGTTTTTTATTAAATTAATCTCAATTACTCTATCCATAATCATAATAATTAATATCACTTATAACATGATTTTTGCAGAAAAATTTGAGAGCGTGAATAAATTATTAAATTTGAACGATAAGGAAAACATCGAACTTTTTAAAAACAAGTTAAGATCGGAAGTAAAAAAAGGACTTGAAAAAGATAAGATCTTACATGATGAAGATAAAATTCTCCTTTATAAATTTTACCTAAAATTAAAAGAAGAATTTAAAGACGTTGAGAAAAATTAAATCTCATTTTTTATATTAATGAACAAGATAAATCAAAAAATTTTACTATTTTTTTTATTTTCTTTTTCTGTTTATTGTGCCTTAATAATTGGAGAGACTTGGGATGAGAGAGCTCATTTAACCCAAGGAAAAATTACACTGGATTATTTATTTTCACTTGGAAAAATTGATAAAGATTTATTCTATAGAGAATTTTATTCCCCAATATACTGGTCGCTTTTATATTTACTAACAAACGTTATACCCAATATTTATCAGGTAGAGGCCACTCATTTTGTAAATTTAGTTTTTTCAATAGGTGGAATATTTGGGATAGCAAGAATATGCAAAATATTATTTGATAAAAACGTAGGAAATTTAGCTTTCTTAATTTTATTTTTTTATCCCATATATTTTGGCCACATGGCTTTTAATAGCAAGGATACTATACTATCCTTCTGTCATGTCTGGTTAACATATTTAATTTTAACTTACTTAAAAAAACAAAATTCTAAATACGAAATAAGTAAATACATTTGGTTGCTTGGCGTGCTCGCTGCTATGGGCAGCGGAATTCAGCTTGTATTTTTAGGCTCATTAATACCAATATTTATATTTGTTTCTCTAGATATTTTTTTATTCAAAAAATTAATTAATAAAAACTTTGATAGAAGAAAATTTCTTCTAGATCTAATTAAATGCTTTTTTATTTTTTATTTTATGATGACTTTATTTTGGATTGATACACACCCTAATATATTTCTTTTACCTTATAATTTTATCATAGAATTTCTTTCTAGCGATTTCTGGACAGGGTGGCCATACAACCTGGTTAATGGTGATTATTATTTATCTAGAGAAATACCTAAGAGCTATTTCTTAATAAATTTTTTATACAAATCCCCTGAATATCTTTTGATTGCTTATGTATTTTTTATATTTCTATTTTTGCTATCTGGAAATACTCCATATAAAAAATATATTTTTTTTAATTATAAGTTAATTTTAATAATTTCTATACTAATATTTCCTACTGTAACTTTATATCTAGTTCCATATCCAATATACGATGGGATGAGATTGTTTTTATGGGCAGTGCCCTATTTTTGCATAATTCCTGCTTTAATAATTAATTACCAAATAAAAAATATAAATAATATAAAATCAAAATTAGGTTTAATATTTTTATTAATTCTTTTTCTATATCACTTAATAAATTTTTTTTCAGTTACTCCATATCAGTACACATATTTAAATATTTTGAATGGAAAAATTGAAACTAGATATAAAAAATTTGAGAATGATTATTGGGGTTCATCTATTAAAGAATTAATAAAGTATACAAACTTTGATAAAAGTAAAACTATCAAGTTGGCTACTTGTGGAATAAATCATGAAATTGCTAAAAATTATCTGGAAAAAAAGGGAAATTTTGACCTTCAATTTATTCCGCCAGCTGATGCTGATTATATAATTATGACAAATAGAGTGTCCGAGAAGAAAAATGGAAAGAAAAAATTAATTAACTGTTTTGATAAATTTAAGGGAGAAAATATCTCACAGGTTAAAAGAAATGGCATGATACTGTCGGTAGTTAGAAAATTAAATTATAACTCATTACAATAATTTAATTTCATAAACTCAACTCCTCTACAATACTTGCTAAATCTAATTCTTTCGAAAGGGAAATTTCTAAACACAATGTCTTCAGATTGTCTTGGTGTGTACTTAAGTTCCACTATATTGTAATTGTCAAATGTTGATAGCTTAGAAACTTTTTTATCAACAATTTTTTTATAGGCTATTTTTTCATCTATAGTAAGTCTAATATCTTTAATTTTGTAATAGCTTCTCTGGTAAATTATATTTATCACAGGATAACAAAACCCATAATCATTATCAAAAATCCCAAGATTCAATAAATCTAATGGATTCTTTATTAGTTTTGAAGTTTTGTACTTACCTTCAGCAGAAGTAATTTTGATCTCTTTGTTTATTTTTTGATTATTGTGAAAGTGAAATTCTTTCTCATATATTCTTAGCCGTATCTTTTTTCTTGGAACAACCCCTTCTATTGACTGGTTGTACATTGAGAAGTCTATATTATCAAAATATATAGAATTAATTTTTCTTGTTGGGTGTAGAACTCCACCCCCATTATCATTTACCCATTTTTTTAAATGGAATATCTTGCTCGATGCAACTCTTAATTTTTCTTCTTTTCTAAAACTCATAAGTCAAAAATTATTTGTGAACCCTCTTGGACAAAAGACATGTTTTTATCACAGTTTGTTTCAATAACTTTAATTTTAGCTCCAGAAAACTCCTGTTTTTTTCTATAAGCAGAAAAACAAATTGGAGATTCTAAAATTCTAGATTTATTAATCTCAACAATTGATGAATCTTTTGCAGCTACAGCGACATTAGATTTTATTATCTCAATCTGTTTGAAAATTGAATCGGATTTCTCCCCTATCGATATACCCTTGTCTCCACAATCAGTAACTTTGATATAATTTATTATGTATTCTCCGTAAGAAAGGTCTAAACAATCATTTCCCGCAGATTCAATTTTTATAGAATTTATTTTTAAATTTGAAAAATCTAAATCTAATGCATCAGAATCGCTGTTTGAAATATTTACTTCTTTTATAATTCCATTTGTTCTAATAAAATTTATAGAATCTTCACAAGATGAATTTTTTGATGAAAGACTTATATTAACTACTTCAATATCTAATAAAGTTAAGCATCCTGTTAAATTCAAATGATTATTTAGAAACTTGTTATTTTCAGTTTTTTTATATGCATTAAACTTAATATTCCAATCCTCAATTTTTTTTCCACTAATCACGGCTCTTCCAGAATTTGAAGTTTGCTCAATATTGATTTCTTTTTTTTCATTAAGAACTTTTATTTTAATCGCATCGTTATATTTAATAGAAAAATCATCATTAATTATTCTATCTTGCCAAGTATTAATTTTGATATACTTTTCTTTATCATATTCAATATCGTCGTAAACAAATAAATATTCTGTATCTTTTGAATTTAAACCGGACAATTTTGAAAATCTTTGACTTATTATTTCCGCTACTAAATTTTTAAATTCTAGATCATTGCTTTTTTTTGTATCACAAGATTTTAGGTCAAGATTACAAATATAAAACTCTCTTTTCTCAAGATTTATAAATATCAATCTTAAATCTTTTATCTCGTTAATTTTAATCTCTGAAAAATATTTTTTGACCTTTAGAAACTCAACAAGTTCAGGATCGGAATTATTAATTACTTCTAATCTCTTAATAATTCTGTTCATTATTTTATTAAAATTCTTATTTGTAAAACTTACTCCTGATTCAGCTAGGCTTTGTTTAAATTTTTCGTAATCTATATTGCCTATTAATTTAATTGCTCTGCTAGCACCTTTTTTTGCATCAATAGAAGATTTTTTCGAAAGTCTTTCTAAATTAGATTTTTGCTCATCATTAATTATATTTGACTTACCATCGTAATAGATTGGCATAAAATATTGATTGATTGGATCAAAATAAAATCTTCTATCATCATATGTTTGTCCATGAAATGCATCGAGCGCATATATTAATGCTTCGTAGGTCTGAAATTTTTCTTTATTGAGTTTATCTAAAAAAAAATTATCTGTATTTATATGTAACCTGTCGTAAGGCATGTAATACTCATCGATTAATGATTTTGTTTGATGGCTGTGTAAATATAAAAGATTTAAGGCTGAAACTGCCGAAAGAGCAGTTCTTCTATTCGCATCATTTCTTAGTGAAAAATTTTTATTAATAATTCTTGATAAAGACAAAGCTCCTATCATTTTATCATCCTTAATTCTATCTACCGTAAATCGTTCATCACCTTCCAAAAGTGGCCCTTCAACTAATTTTGAATTTTCTAAAAATTCTTTCCGTAAATCTTCTTGGAAAATGTATTCCTGTGATATGCCATTAATTTTTGAAGAAACCATAAATGTTCTAGGAGCTAAAAATTTTAAATGTCTCAAAAGTGATGTGGTAAAAATTTCATTTCTACCTCCTTCTCTTGCTTTTGGTAAAAATAATTTAAATCTCGTGATATTATTTATATGTCCATCCAACAAATTTACATGTATGCTTGTAAAAGGAACTCCTCCTTTCCAATCAATGTGCCACCAAAGGTCTCCTGTGATTCTAACTTTTGCTTTGAATTTGCATGACAAATTACTCTCCTTAAAATTAACTATCAAATGAGAATCAAAATTTTTCTTATATTTATCTTTAATTCTAAAATTGAACCACTTAGTGTGATCTGTTTTTGAATCTTCAGAGTTAAATTCAACCAAAACTCTAAAGGCATTTTCAATCCATTCTCTGGGATTATTCAATACAATTTCAATATCTCTGATTTCTTTCTCATGTAGAAATATTTCGGGTTTTGCTCCATTGCAATATGGATCGATAGCATCACTAACTGTAAAATCTTTTGAATAGGAACCCTTTATAAAAAATAAAATAAATATTGGAATAAAAATAAAAAAATACCAAAAGTTACGGCGCATATCTCACTTCGATACTTTCAACCCCTTCTTTTTCCTCAATACTTTTTTTTAAATCTTTAGTCTCATTTTTATCAGATAGAATTAGGCGGTAATTGTATGAAGTTGGGTTTTTTATAGCAAAGGATTGAACCAAATGTTTACTCTCATCTAAAATTTGAATAGGTGATAAAGATTTTACCTCCATTATATTAACATTTGAACCTTCCTCGAATGATAAAGAAAACAAACTCTTCCCTCTTTTTTTAGATATATTTTCAAATATCTTTGCTCCTAAAATTACGGATATAGTAACTAATGTCATTAATACTCCAAGTTTAACATTAACTGACATTCCTATTCCTATAGTAATTAAAGCAAAAAATATTACTAACTCTAATGGGCTTTTAACAGGATTTCTAAATCTTACTATAGATAAAGCTCCTATCATACCCAAGGAAAGAGCAAGGTTGCCCGCGATTAAAGTTGTGATAATCATAGTTATAGGAGGCAGTAGAGCATAGCTCATCGTGTGATGATAAGTGGTAGCCCACATTTGTTTAGCAAAGCTTAGAGAAAATCTTACACCTAATCCGCAAATCAAAGAAAGAACAACTAACAATAAAAATTCTAAATTACTTGGGTTTTGCATTATTTTACAATTTTATAAATTATTAAAAAAATTATAGATATTTAACTTTAAAATATATCAAATATCAAATAAATTATGCTAAATTAAAGAAGTTTTTACGTAAATTTTTATTTCTATAAGATGATATACCTCATTAATCTCATAAAAAAAAATAAACTTAAGACATTTCTTATTTTCGCAGTAATATTTTTTTTATTTTTTTTCTCTCTATGGAATGTTGTAAGTGGAGGCTACGACAAACAAAATAAAGCAATTATTTTCCTTAAAAAGTTTATTCCAACAAAAATAGCAAGACACGTTAGAGATACGGTCTTTATTATCCCAAATCTTAAAGAAAGGAATAGATACCTTGAATTAATAATGAGAAAATATGATCAAGGATTAGATGGGGAGATTTTTAATGAAGAAATAGTTCTCTCGGAAAGTAAAAAAAATAAATATTTGCTAAGAGAATTTTTTATACCTTTTCATAGGCTTGATCTTAGATTGGGTTGGGCCTCAACAAAAAATGCAACTAAAAAACATTATTTAGATATCCTGGAAGATAACATCTTAGTTATATCTGGTAACGGAAGAAGTATTTATTTTGATAAAAATAATATCTTTAACAATAAACTTAAACAGAAAGAAATTCCTAATAATATCAAAAATATATTAGAGCAAGAAAATTCTGAACTAATGGGTATCCGAGATTTATATATAGAGGATAATAAAGCTTATATTAGTTTGTATTTTAAAAATGAAAAAGGCTACTCTATGAATATTTATTGTGCTGAATTTAATACAAAAAGACTTAATTTTAATCTCTTTTTTGAAGCTAAAGAATTCTGGAAAGATTGGACTACTAGAACAGGTGGCAGAATTGAAAAATATAAAGATAATGAAATTTTATTATCTTTGGGAGATGGTGCTATCAAAAATTCTAGCCAGAATACAAATTCGATCTTGGGAAAAATTATATCCATAAACAAAATATCGAAAAAGCATAAAATTGTTTCCCTGGGACATAGAAATCCACAAGGCTTAGCTTATGTTGAAGATTTAAATCTAATAATGAACACAGAGCACGGACCAAAAGGTGGGGATGAAATTAATATAAATTTTCTAAAATCAAATGCAGTTCCTAATTATGGATGGGACATTTCTTCTTACGGAACGGAATATGATGGTTCAGATCCTTACAAAAAATCTCACAAAGATTTTGGCTTTGTTGAGCCTTTTAAAGATTATACGCCTGCTATTGGAATTAGTGAGATACTTTACATCAAAGATTCTTCTTCGAATAAGAAAAATATTTTTGTTTCTTCTCTAAGAGCGAGCTCTATATATATATTGGAGATAGACGATAAGTTTAAGAAGATTATCAAAGAAGATAGATTGTTTTTTCCTGAACAAAGAATAAGGGATATGAAATATGATAAAAAAAATAATATAATTTTACTATTATTTGATCCAATACCATCAATTGGAGTTCTCCGATTAGAAAAAAAATAAACCTTTTAAATTTACTGTTGCTTAATTTTTAGTTTTAGATTAAAAACTTTTTTATGCCCCTATAGCTCAATTGGTAGAGCAACTGATTTGTAATCAGTAGGTTCGCGGTTCGAGTCCGTGTGGGGGCACCAAATCTAAGATTACTTGAAGGTATAACTACTTTAAATTTAATATAAAATCCCGGATTTGATCTTCACATACTTTCTTTGGATTATAATTTTTGCTTAATTTTTGCCAATCAAGAATTTTTTTTAGCGATTTATTGAGGGACCATTTTGGATTCCAATTAAGAAGTTTCTTAGACTTGGAATTGTTTAATCTTAAGAAATTTGTTTCGGGTTTAAATATTCTACTTCTCTTTCTAACTATCTTAATTTTAATATTCAATTGTTTTGCAAAAAATTTACCAATATATTTAACAGATTTGCAATTTGTGACATTTGGTCCAAAATTCCAATTCTGCTCTACACGACTAATTTTTTTATCATTTTTATATAATTTTTCAGCCAAGATAAGGTATCCGTTTAAAGGTTCTAATACATGCTGCCAAGGTCTAACAGAGTTTGGGTTTCTAAGAATAATTTTGTTATACTTTTTAGCAAAAAACAAAATATCTGGAATTAGTCTATCTTGAGAATAATCTCCTCCTCCTATTACATTCCCAGCTCTAACCGTTGCGAGATTTTGTCTAGAATTATTTTTAAAAAAAGAATTCATATAACTAGAAAATATATATTCGCAACAAACTTTTGAAGAGCTGTATGGATCAAACCCTCCTAGAGTGTCGCTCTCTTTAAAAATTCGGTTTTTTCTAACATCGTATACTTTATCGCTTGTTATAATTATTGTTGACTTGATATATTTAATTTTTCTTACAGTTTCTAAAATGTTTAACGTTCCAATAATATTTGTCTCGAATGTTTCTTTGGTTTCTATATAAGAGCGCCTAACTAAAGGCTGCGCCGCCAAATGAAATATTATATCAGCTCTCGATTTTTTGATCTCTCTATTCAATCTCTTGTAATTTCTCACATCAGCTATGATTGATTTCTCTAAAATTGAATCAACTTTTGCAAGTTTAAATAAACTTGGTTTAGTTTTTGGTGGCAAGGCATATCCTGTAACTTTTGCTCCCATAATTTTTAAAAACAGGCAAAGCCAACTTCCTTTAAAGCCTGTGTGGCCTGTTACAAAAACTTTCTTTCCTTTCCAAAATTTTCTTGTGATTCCGCTTTTCATTATCTGATTCTCTTATTGATCCTATTTAAAAAATAACCTCTTAAATCTTAGTATTTTTTCTAATAAAAATTTAGAAGTTTTGTTTAAGAGTGTGTCGCTATAAATACTTCTTGCTTCATTAAAAGATATAATCTTTCGATGATTCTTTTCTATAAATTTTGACAATCTGAAAAAATCTTCATCATTAAAATTGTTTAAATGAATCTGCAAGGTTTGAAAACCAAAAGGGAGCACATATAAACGATAAAATAATTGTGGAAAGAATAGCACGTCATCTTCATGATAAGGTGCTATTCCATACCCATCAATTATCGAATTAATTCCACTTGTCTTACAAGCTTTAATGGTATTTTTATCAAATGTATGATTTGGAGCGAAAAAAGATTTGATCTCAATATTGTTCTCCTTAAATATATTTTTAGCAAAATTTATCTTTTTTAATTGCTGTTCGTAGGGAAGATTAGCAAATTCTGTCTTGCCTCCATGTCCTAAATAATCTTTATAACATTCTTTCTCATAAAGGTGCTGATAACCATGCATAGCAATCTCCCAGCCTTGATTTTTTAAATCCTTTATCTCATCCCAAAAATTAAAATCACATGTAGGATAAGTTTTTAATTCTACATCTTCGTTTTTTGGAATCACTCCTATAACTGGCTTTATATTATATTTTTTAAATAGATCTTTCACCTTAGACATCATCTTCCAATTCATATTGGGAGCAATATCATCAAGTCGAATTATCATTCTGCATTTAAAAATATTTTTTTCCATCAATTCAGACAACGTTATAATTTCTTTTTAGTAAATATATTTTTTATCATTAAAAAATTTTTTTTAATATAATGGTGGCGATCCAAGGATTTAACAACTAGTTTAGTTTTGAGCAACATAAACAAAAAAAATCCTTTAAAGCTATTTAAATATACGTAATTATATAACTGACTCCCATTATTAGACCAGCTTTTTTTATAATTTTCATCACCTAGTGTAAAATCAAAAATATCAATTCTTTTTGATATTGACCATTTGATTAAGAGAGATATTAATAATCTCCCTGGTGAATACTTGCTTAGATCTTTTGCGTCCAAAGATGGCACTAAATAGTAAAATCTATTTTTATGAACAATACCCCAATGTGCCGCTATTAACTTTCCATCTAATTTTAAATAAGAAATATGAGTTTTTATTGTTCTTAAATTGAAATCTTCAAAACCCTTATAAAAATTAATATCTTTGTTATCAAAAAAACTTGTTGAGCTGGCTGATCTTAATTGTTTGTTTTTTTGAATAAACAATTCACTTATATAATTAATTTTTTCACTTTGCTTATATATTATTTTGAAACTAATTTTTCCTAATTTTTTTAGTAACTTTTTACTTCTTAAGTTTTGAGTGCGAAATTTTTTTTTTAATATGTTTTGAGAGTATTCGTTCCAAGTTTTAGGAAGAAGAATATTGTAAATACTACTATCTCTATGATTTTTTAAAAAAAATACAAAAGGATTCTTTGTATTCTCAATTAATTTTGGTTGTTTCATAAAAAAAATTAAATCAAATGTAGGAATACTTTCTCTAATTTGTCTCCATAAATCATTAAAGTCATCTTTTGATAAATTGAAATCCTTGCATATAATTGGAGAAAAATAATCAGCATGCTTATCACCAAGCCATTGAAGAATTTTTAGATTATATCTTTTAATAATCTCCAGAGGGAGAATTAATAAAATTTTATCTTGGTTTGAGACAACAGCAACACACAGAATGTCATTTTCTGAACTTCTGAAATTTTTTGTCCAGTTTTCAAACCAGTCATATGTTTGAAAGCAGTATCCGAATGATTTTTTTTCAAAGTCTTGCCAATTTTTCTTTAGTTTTTCATTTGGTCTAGAGAAAATTTCAATTTTATAATTTTTTCTATCCATGTATTCTTTCTATAAATCTAAATCCCGATCTTTTTATGGCTTTATTGCTAGGATAATTATTAGTCACAGAGTAAATTGCTAACCTTTTTAGCCTATATTTGTTACGAATTAATTTAAGTAATTGGGTATAATACCCCTTTCCTCTTATTTCATGCGGCGTCTCGAAGTCAAAAAGTAGGTGCTTTCTTTTTATTTTAACTTGTTTTTGTATCTCAGTTATTTGCCAGGTATTTCCAAAATATATCCATCCGCTACTCAAAAAATTTTGATTCTTCATTAGTACTAAAAAAAAACTCTTTTTTCCAAAACGTTTTAGTTTAAAATTATATTTATTGAAATACTCACCCAGTTTGAATTTATTAACTTGGCTTTTCCTTCTTACAATTAATAATTTTATTTTTTTCTTTCTTAACAAATTTTTATTTATTTTGATTTGTTTATTGTATGATTCGTACCAATCAATTGAGGAAAAATTTTTTTTAATAAAAAAATAGAGGTATTTAAGAATTTTATGAATTGAATATTTTTCCTGTATTATCATCTAATTTGATTTTTAAGTTGTTCTAATTTTATTTTTTTATTTAAACTATTATTCTTGTCGTAAAGGAGTGTAAATTTTAATTTATTATTAATACTAATTCTTATATTTTTAATATTTCTAACTTCTATATTATCAGCTACAGCGCTAACGGGTCTTTTTTTAATATTTAAATTTTTTATATATATTTTTGAATTAGAATTAATTATTTTACCTTTCCATCTTCGAGGTCTAAATGGACTTATTGGAGTAATGGCAAGTTTCTTTGAATTTAATGAAAGTATAGGTCCATGAACAGACAAATTATATGCTGTACTACCCGCAGGTGTACTGACTAATACGCCATCGCTTATTAATTTTTTTATTAAAATTTTATTATCGCAAAGAATCTGTAAAGATGCTGTTTGTCTGCTTTGTCTAAGCAATGAAACTTCGTTAACAGCTATACCGGAAAAGACTTTTCCGGACTTTGTTTTTACCTTCATCTCCAAAGGAGAAATTGAAATAGTTTTTGCTTTGAGTATATTTTTTTTAATATTAAGGTTTTTATATTTATTCATTAAAAATCCAAATGTTCCAGTATTTATTCCATAAAATGGTTTATTGAATTTTTTATATTTTTTTAAAGTTTGGAGCATAAAACCATCTCCTCCGCAAACTACTATTACATTTGAGTATTTCGGTGGATAATTTTTGTACTTTCTAGATATAAGATTTTTTAACTTTATATTTTTTTTCGTTTCATCAAAAATAAAGTGAATCTTGCTAGTTGTTTTCATAATTCATTATTATATTACAAGCATCTGAATTTATTTTTCTAAATCAAACCACTCTGAATATTTGTCTATATTTTTTCTTAAAAATAATGGCATATATTCAATGGATAAGGTTTTTAACTTAAATTCCTTTGAAAATTTATAATCAGTAGTTTTTGCTTTGTGATCATATTCTATTACTTTTCTTTTAACCAAATCCTCGATATTTGAAAGATTTATTTTGGAAAGCTTAAACTCATGATGGTCCTCGGAATTGGTAAGCTTGATCTGCATATCTTTTGGTGACATCAATCGAGAAAAATGCCATCCCCCATCTTCTATAATTTTTAAGTTCATGTACTTATTTTCTGAAAAAAAAGTATCAAATCTATAAAAAGGATATTTTTTAGTCTTAATTTCTCTCAAATGGCTAAAAGATTTAAGATATTTCTTTTTACAACCCTTTGTCCCATACCAGTCAGCTCGGTCACAAAACAAATTAAATTTATAATAAAATAATTTCTGCTTAAATATAATAATTTTATTTTTGTTATTTTCTATATCAAAGTTTGTAAAAT
>MDTE01047162.1_pt1 | contig 18107 bp, 15 predicted proteins | sample 811231 | NCBI WGS metagenome assembly MDTE01 (sample SAMN05326651, study PRJNA326480) | marine metagenome | isolation source: seawater | place: Indian Ocean: Red Sea | collected 2010 | reverse complement strand
CTCTGCGGTTTAGCGTGTCAAAGTTATTTTTTTCTATACGATCTAGCAGTAATTGGTATACGTGAACCATGAGTTGCGGGCACTGTCTTGACTGATCATCTAGAAGAGGGAACAGCCTAATCCCTGATTCGAGATATTTGCGCGCCCGATTAACTTGGAATTGCATGAAACGTATATATGAGGATGTAACTTTTTTTTCGCGTAGATCTGCTACCGAGACTCCAAACGCATCCATTTCCATTGTGGGTAAATAGACTCGCCCCCTTTCGAGGTCTTCGGTAATGTCGCGTAGTATATTTGTGAGTTGCAAGGCTATACCGAGATCTACGGCGTATTCAACGGCTTTATTATCTTCATAGCCGAACACCTCTATGAGCGCAAGTCCAGTCGCGCTAGCAACCCGTTTACAGTATTGGATGAGTTGGTCCCACGTGTCATAAGTAGTTCCGTTCAGATCCATTCGGCAACCTTCAATGACGTCTATAAGGTGCTGGTGGTTTATTGGAAACTTTTTTAGAGTGTCACTAAGTGCTTGCCAAAGCTCAGGTGTCGCTAGATCGGGTTGGAAGGAGCTGGTTTTTACACAGTTGCCTTTACTCGTCTCTATCAGTTGATTTTGTAGAGCATCCAGCGCTTCACTGGTTCGTTTGCCGTATATACCATGATCGACAATATCGTCTGCAATACGACAAAAAGAGTAACCAGCATAGACGGCATTTCGTTTGTCAGGTGGAAGGGTAGCGAAAGCGTAGTAGAAATTTGTTGATGATTCTTTCGTAGATGCCGCCACAACTCGGTATGCGTTGGAGATTTTGCTTGATTTCGATTTTGAGTTAGCAGTATCTGAATAGTCCGTCATATTAATCAGATGTGCCGTGGTTATCCGGCTCAAATAGTTTTTTAGGCACTAGTTTTTTATTTAGTTTAAATCTTAGCCATGTAAAGATTAAAATTCGAGCAGAGTGAAATTTTGATATTCGTACTCGTTTTTTAAAAATTTGATAGTTCTCGTTTTCAATTAAGCGAAGCACTTCTAGGCCACCACGTACAAATAACGCAAAGTCTAATTTAAATTGATCATCAAGATGGTTGTGCAGTGGGTATCCTTCTATAAAAAACTTGCGCGCTCTATTGACTTGAAACCGCATTAGGTTTTTAAAATTTTCGTCGTGTTCAAATGTATTTATCTGTTTTTCAGTCACTTCGAAAACGCGGAGATCTTCTAATGGGATGTAGATACGTCCGGCTGCGATGTCTGTCCCGACGTCCTGGCAAAAATTTGTTAGCTGAAGACCGGTGCAGATCTTGTCGGATAGTTTCAATAGGTTTGGATCATTGATTTTGCTTAGGCACAGTACTAGGTGACCAACTGGATTGGCCGATAGTGTGCAGTATTTCATCAAGTCATCAAATGTTTCATGTCGTGTGATTGACTGATCTCTACGGTTTGCTTCGATAAGTCGTTCGAAAGGTTCAACTGGAATATTGAACTCTTTAATTGTTTCACTCAAAGCAACGAAGTATGGATGCGTAGGGTAATTTGCATCATTATTGGATGCGTAGCATGCATTGAGTTCGTTTGCCCAAAGATCTAATAGGGCAAGGCGATCACCTTTTATTTCGTCTCCGAGATCATCTACGCCACGAGCGAAGGCATAGATCGAATAGAAGTGCTTTCTTAAGTGTTTAGGTAGCAGCTTAGAACCGATAATGAAATTTTCGTAGTGGGTTTTAGCAAGTTGCTCACAGGCTGTGAAGGTTGCGTCAAGATACCGGGGAGAGTCCGCAGAGACTTCTATTTTTGGCACCGGCAGTTTGATGTTTGTTGAACCTGTGTGTGTCATCAGCAACCTAACTGCGCTAATGGGCTGATAATTTAAATGGTTTTAATTAGAAAACTATAGACCCATAACCTGAACAGCGATCTGTCTCGGTTTTGGCTCATCTAGTTCGACTAGGAACACTCTTTGGAATTCACCTAAGAGCGGGTTGCCATCGATTACGGGGACGATTTCGGAAGTTCCAAGAATCAGGTGTTGGCAATGTGCGTGACCATTCGGGCATTCGTTTGGGCGCATACTGACCGTACGCAATTCAAAATCATTGTGTCCGTAATAGGCGTCTTTTGGCGCACTGCGCTCTAAAAAGTGTTGAATGTCTTTGATCAGTAGAGGCTCGTTCTCATTGATAATTACAGAGAACGTTGTATGGGTGCTGTAAATCGAAACCTGACCATTCTTGACTCCAGACTGTGTAACGATCTGTTTTAGTTCTTCCGTGAAGTCAATCAGTTCGGGCGCATCGGTGGATTCCACTTCCACGATTTTGCTAAATACCTTGTATTCGGTCCCAGTAGCGAGACCATCAGGCGCGGTGCCATTTAACACGCTTATTCGACCCGCTTCAACGGCCGACATCATGCGTGTCTTGTGCGAATCCAATCCTATTCCCCTCCTCAGGGTTTGTGCATAGAGGCTTGGTAAATCACGCGACCACTTATCGTCTCTCCGCACATGCGCAACTAAAGCCTCATATATTACGGCTTGACGATTGTGAAAACGTTTACAGACATATTACTGTAAGTGTCACCGTCAGCGAATATTTTGAACCGTTTAATTATATCGTTTTTTATGGTTTGCCCAATCAATTTTATTCTGACGTTCATGTCGGTTACTGTTTTTTCAAATGTCTTAATGGAACGCTTCAAACCAAAACGGTTCGCTATATAACCTATTACTCAGGATTACAGTTTTGTTGCAAATCGCATCGCTTCGCTGAAAGAGAGCATGAAAGTTTCTAGTGATGCATCGGCTCGATTTTTGTATCTGTTGACTTTGATGATCGCAGGGAGGTCACGAGGTGTATTCGTGATGTGGCGTAGATATGCATTTAGCCCTCCTTCTTTTGGACCTATACCGATTCGTCTGGAGATAGAGGGGGTGTTGAAATGGACGTCGTCAACTACAGCTGATATTGTGATCCAAGGTATTTCTGCTTGATTTGAAATAGAAGCTATTGCATATGATTCTGTGTCGATTGCAGTTGAGTTTACTGTTTCGCCAAGCCAGCGTTTAATGCTTTTGCTCGTGGCGATTTGAGACATGGTTGCGATGGTGCCTTGGTGATAGTCCAGTCCGGAAATTTCTACCGCCGTGCGCGAAGCAAGAAGCAGAGTTCGATCAGGCTCTATAGGGTGTTTTTTAATTGCCATCGACCACTCTAATGGCGATCCTGGCAGCTCAATGACATCAGAGCCAATTACAATATCGCCAGGGGCTAGCAATTCTTTGGTTGCAGCGCAAACACCAAATGAAATAATCGCGTCTGGAGAGAAATTTTCGATCGCCCATTTTGTGGCACGAGAAGCCCGAGTTGTTCCAGATCCGCTCAGAATTACGACTGGGATTTCGCTGGATTTAGACTCATACGCAAGCAACTCTTCCGGTGAATTAATTGGAAGATAGTTTTTAGACCGGATTAGTCTATTTGCTTCTCGGTGGAACGAGCATATGGCAATGATCATGGGGTAATGAGCAGTCTGGGAATGAATTAACGTGTATCAAAAAATTGGGGATACCGGATCAGGCATCTTTTTGTTTAAGATTCTCTAATTAGTAAAAATTCACCTAGTTCGGCGAATTCTGCAGCAGTGTTACCTGATAGCTCCAACGACTCTATCATCTGTTTACAGTTAGCCCATCGTGATTCTGCCATCGACTGACAATAATCTTGAGTACGTAGCTTTTCCATTTCCTCGAGGACGACATTAACGTCTTCGTCTGATAATTCATCTTTATTTTGGTAAATATCCCCGATTCGTTTCGCTGTCGATCCGGTTGTATGGTTTAAGACATGAACAGCCGGCAAGGCTTTCTTTTTTCGTTTGATGTCAGCACCAACTGGTTTTCCGGTTGCGTCTCCGCCCCAAATGCCTAAGACGTCGTCGCGTATCTGAAAAATTCTGCCTAAGTCGTAGCCTATAGACTTCATCGCTGATGATTTTTTCCTATCAGGGCCATCTCTGGGAGCGACCAGGCTGCCGAGGTAAATTGACGCCTCAATTAATGCTCCTGTTTTACGCTCAATCATATCGAGATACTGATTGATCGTAATTGAATCAACCGTCTCATAAAAAATATCGAGGTATTGCCCTTCCATCATTTTCAAATAATGATAGGTGAAAGAAGCTTCGACCTCTAAGGCTAGCTTATTATCGACTCCTGAGTAACTTAATTTTCTAGCAGCAGAGTCGGCAATTTTCATCATTGCATTGCCTGAAACTATTGCCGCAGGTGCGCCCCAAACCGCCCAGACAGTTGGCCGATGGTGCCGTACCCTATCCATGTCTTCTAGATCGTCGTGTATTAGTGAGAAGTTATGGATGTATTCTAGCGCCACAGCGATTGGTGTTGCTCGCTTGAGGTCGCCACCAACAGCATCGGCTGCGAGTAGTGCAAGTGTAGGACGCATCCTTTTTCCGCTGACCGAATTAGAGGGTTTACCGTCGACTTCTTGCCAACCCATGTAATACCGATGTATCTCGTAAATGTCGGATTCTAGATCGTTAAGTTCGTCTTTTAGTGCTTCGTTGATTAGATTTTGGTAGCGTGAAAAAAAACCAGGTAACGACGGTGGCTGCAAGGGGTCTTTTGGTTCTGATGGGATTGTTCTCAATAAACAGTTCTAATCTGAAGCATAACCAGTGTTAAATGTTTTTGATGTATCCATTTTTAATGTACCTGTATTTTGTTCTGTTTGACACAAGACCCCCTGATGAACGCTTCGGTGCTCTTATGTGAGTGCCCAATTTACTCGAGGCTACTTATGCTGTTGGTTAGGCAGCTGAAATATCGAGCTTGCGCGCCTTTGGGCTTTCGCGCATCGGTATGTTAATCATTAGAACTCCATCTTGGAACGTCAACTTTGCGTTTGGGATATCTAGGTTCTTAGGTAGCCTGATTGCTCGAGAACCAGTGCCAGTATGATGCTCTCGTAGTAGATACTCGTTGGATTTGTTATTTTGAGTTTCGGCGCTTTCAGCCTTTATAGTTAAGTCCTGCTCCTTGAAAGACACCTCGATCTCATTTTTGCTAAAGCCGGGTAGTGATGCACTAATCAGTAAAGATCCGTCGTTTTTCTTGACATCAATCGGGATCCTCCAACTGCTAACGGTTCGATTCTCCTTCAATTGGATGACGTCTTTGATATGACTATTTGTATGGGCCCTCAGCCGGTCTATCGGACCGAACACACTCCATCTTTGTATAAGCATTTTTGTCTCCTCAAATAAGCAAAAAGCTGCCAATCGCCTTCAGTAAGTGATACGACTTAATTATGTTATCTGATAAATCAATTGTCAAATAACATATATAAAAGTATGTGCTATAATGTGTTGTGCAAGACCCAATTATTGACTCAGCGATTTGGAAAAAAGACCGACTTATGGCTCAGGACTACTACGATCTATTAGGCGTAGGAAAAAACTCGCCAGATAAAGACATCAAGGCGGCTTATAGGCGGATGGCTCGTAAGTTTCATCCTGACGTGAACCGAAATGACGAACAAGCACAAAGTCAATTCAAAAAGGTGAATGAGGCTTATGAGGTAATTGGTGATCCCCAGCGTCGTAAGGATTACGATCAGTTTGGTGAAAACTGGAAACATGCTGACAAGATCAGGAATATGGGTAGTCAGCATAGAGGTCGTCCAGACATGGATGGGATGGGTTTTAACTTAGGCGATCTTTTTGGTAGTGGAACGGCTGGTGGTTTCTCAGATCTGTTCGGTCATAACCAGCAGCGGCATCAACCGCAGATATCTAAACACAAAGGGACTATAGACGTTTCGCTTGATGAAGTTTTTAGTGGTGCAACGCGCAGGATTTCAATCGGTTCAGTTTCTGGGGCTAAACGAAATCTTGAGGTACGGGTGCCGAAAGGGGTAAACGATGGTAAAAAAATTCTTTTGCGACCTGATAGCAACACAGAGGTGTCACTTACTGTAAAAGTTAGGTCGGACAACCGATTTACTCGTGAAGGTGCAAATCTTAGAGCAGATGTAGCGGTAACTTTATTGGACGCTATTTTAGGTGGTGAGGCGGAGGTGCCAACAATGACTGGCAGAATTGTCCTGAATATACCTCCTGGTACACAAAATGGTCGGTCTTTCAAGATTCACGGGCGTGGATTACCCAAAATTGATTCAGACGAATTTGGAGATCTATACGCTACTGTGAAAGTTAGATTACCCGAAAGTCTTTCCAGTCAAGAACAGATGCTTTATGAGCTTCTAAGAAATATCCGTAATGGCATCTTAGGAAACGATGAGATAGTGAATTTTTTTGATCAATACCGTAAAGAAGATTCCCTATGACAATGGGCCACAACGATCCGGTATTTGCGATCGGAATAGTCGCCCAAATGTGCGGAGTACATCAACAGACTTTGCGTAATTACGAGCGATGGGAGCTTGTTGTTCCTAAGCGATCGAGTGGAGGAACCAGACTCTACTCAAATAGAGACGTTGAAACGATAAAGCAAATTCTTAGATGGAAGGAAGAGTTCGGGCTTAATCTTGCCGGAATCGAAGTTATGTCTAAATTGTTGAATCGAATCGACAGATTAGAAACTCATGTTGAGGACTTGATGGTAGAGGTAATCAAATTAAGAGAAGGGCAAACAAAACTACCAGGATAACGACTCTTGAGTTCAATTATTTGAATTGAACACCAATCTCGCGTGAGATTGAGGAATTAGCAAAAAATGGTATTAAAACAAAACGATTTCACCGAACAGGCTCAAGAGGCACTCAGTATGTCTCAACAGTTGGTCGTACAAATGCGCCATAGTCAGTGGGATGCCGAACATTTGTTATCGGGTTTGTTGCAGGTTCAGAATTCACTTTCAGCACAAATTCTTGGTGCTCTCGGCGTTGATACATCTGATCTGATGCAAGAAATTCAGGCGAAATTAGAGGAGTCTCCGAAAATCGGAGGGTCTAGTAGTCAGCCACAAATATACCCTACACCTCGTGTGCAAAAGGCTATCGAGGTTGCAAAAGAAGAGGCCACTCGTTTAAAAGACGAACTTATTGGAGCTGATCATCTTCTTGTTGCTTTGAGCAAGGAGTCTGGTGGTGATCTCGCTGACATATTTCAACGTCACAACATCACTGAAGAAAGGGTTTATCAGGCTCTTCTTGAGGTCAGGGGGTCGGCGCGGGTTACTGATCCTAGAGCTGAGAGCAAGTATCAAGCACTTGCAAAGTATAGTGTTGATTTAACCGACTTGGCACGGGAGGGACAACTTGATCCCGTTGTGGGCAGGGATCTAGAAATTCGTCGCGTAATGCAGACGTTGACTCGAAGGACCAAAAATAATCCGGTTCTAATAGGAGATGCTGGTGTAGGAAAGACTGCAGTAGCAGAAGGGCTCGCTCAACGAATTATTGCTGGCGATGTTCCGGAGAGCCTACGTGGTAGACGAGTTATAGCTCTTGAGATGGGTTCACTGGTGGCAGGAGCAAAGTTTAGAGGTGAGTTCGAGGAACGGCTTAAAGCGGTAATGGATGAGATACGTCAAGCTGCTGGTGAAATTGTTTTGTTCATTGATGAAATTCACACGGTGGTTGGGGCAGGTGCTGGCGATGGTGCATTGGACGCCTCAAATATGATGAAACCTGCTCTCGCGAGAGGTGAAATGCAGACAATTGGTGCAACTACACCAAACGAATATCGGCGTTATATAGAAGCCGACCCGGCGCTAGAACGGCGTTTTTCACCTATATGGGTTGAGGAGCCTGATACGGCTGTTGCGATTGAGATGTTGGAGACATTACGACCTAGATATGAGCAGCATCATGGCTTTACCATCCAGCATTCGGCGTTGCGAGCCGCAGTCGAACTGTCTGCTCGTTATATTTCTGAAAGACTTTTACCTGATAAAGCTGTTGATCTGATTGACGAAGCGGCAGCAAAGAATCGGATTGCCAATGAGATGCTGCCGACTGATTTGAACGAGATGCAGGTTGACTTGCAACGTTTAGACGAGGAAGAAGAATCTGCATCAGCGAGAGGGGACTATGAAAAGGCTGCAAATGCAAAAGCAGAAAAACTTCGTTCACTTGAAAAATACGAAGATGCTAAACGAAAGTGGGATAAAACTCACGAAATCAGAGAGGTTGTAGACGAGGAAGATATTGCTGCACTGATTGCTGAAAGAACTGGTATTCCGGTAGCTAGATTGGTTGAGGGTGAAGGGGAACGCTTACTCAATCTTGAAGAACGATTGCACAGCAGAGTTATTGGTCAGGATCGTGGAGTTGAGGTCCTCGCGGACGCAGTACGGCGCGCTAGAGCTGGTCTCAAGGATCCCAAACGTCCTATAGGTAGCTTTATATTTCTTGGACCTACTGGCGTTGGCAAGACCGAATTAGCTCGTGCCTTGGCGGAATTCATGTTCGACGATGAGGACAATATGGTCAGGGTTGACATGTCGGAATTTCAGGAGCCACATACTGTATCGAAATTGATAGGAGCTCCACCAGGTTATGTTGGATATGATGAAGCCGGTCATCTCACAGAGTCTGTTCGGCGCAGGCCTTTTTCAGTGGTGCTTTTTGATGAAATCGAAAAAGCCCATCCTGATGTATTCAATACGCTCTTACAGGTCCTAGATGATGGCCGATTAACTGATAGTCATGGAAGGACGGTCGACTTTCGAAACACTATTATCATTATGACTAGCAACCTTGGTTCTGAGGGTATCGCTCAACAAGCCTTTGGCTTTACAAAGCGTAGCGTTGAGGAAACTGAAAGCGCTAGATTGCGTTCGAGTGTAGAGGATTCTCTGAAGCAGCAATTCAGGCCTGAATTTTTGAATCGGCTCGATGAGTTCATAGTTTTTGATTCATTGACTCAAGCAGACATAGAACTGATTGTTGATAAGTTTATGGGCGAAGTTTCGGAGAGAATGAGTGAGCTGAACGTCTCTTTACGCTTGTCAGCAACAGCCAGAGCATGGTTGGCCAAATCTGGATTTGACCGGATGTATGGTGCAAGACCTTTAAAGAGATCGATCCAAAAATATGTTGAAAGTCCTCTTTCGAAAAAGTTACTTTCCGGCGAATTTGAAGAAGGCTCGACCATAGTTATCGACGAGAAAGATGGAGAGATATTTTTTGCTGTTGATGTGAGTTCAGATTCTGTAAAGAAGGCACCATCAAATAAAAAGGCGAAACATTTAGAAAACAAATCAGTTGTTAGTAAAAACTAAGTCTTTATTTGAATGTATATTTCCCTTTAAATTTCGTGATAATCCAGTGAGATCAAATTGTCTGTTGCAGTTAAATATCTTTAGTTCACGTAATATTCTGATGTGTCAAATATTTCTGCACCTGATACTGCTGATGAACCTCAAAAAAAGTCGACTACGATTGCCAACTTCGTAGCAAGGCATCGGCGCGCGTATCAGGCCTTTATATGGGCAGTTGTTATTGTTTCGATTGTCGGCGGCACTATGGCATGGTGGGTTAGTTGGTTCGATCTTCAGGATGTTGGCTACTCAGGTGTATTTCTAGTTAATCTGGTTGGTTCTGCGGCTGTTGTGGTTCCGGTGCCGGGGCTTGCTGCAGTATGTGCGGGTGCTGCTGCTTCCTTAGGTTTGAATTTCGTAATCCTTGCAATGTCTGGAGCGATTGGGTCTACTATAGGAGAGTTCACGGGGTATTTGGCTGGTTATGGTTCTCAGGGAGTGATCCAAAAGTCGCGATTTTATGATCGAGTGCATGGTTGGGTCGTGCGGCGCGGTGGCTTTGCACTTTTTACTCTGGCACTGATTCCTAACCCGCTTTTCGATATCGGTGGGATTGCCGCGGGGTCATTAGGTTATCCGCTTTCTAGATTTTTTTTATGGGTTGGTCTCGGAAAGCTAATTAAATATTTGATTGTTGCTTATTCGTGCCGACAGTCTATATCTTGGTTTGTGGATCTTGTTTAATACCTAAAATATTTACGGCTTAATTTTATTTTTGTTGGACAAAAATTCATGCCAAGTTCGTCTAATTCAGAAAAAATATCGATCACCCATCGATCGCTAGAAATTTCGGAATCTAGCACGACTGGTTCTGTTGAATACTCGCGACTTCAAATTTGGCTTGCGGTAAATCGATCGCGTATGTTTCGTACGCTGCTGTTTGTTTTTGTTGTTGTGTTTGTGTCGATCTGTGCTGTTCTTTGGTACAACGATGCACTTGTACTAGAGAATGTAGGTTATGGTGGAGTTTGGATCATCAGTTTTATCGCGGCTGGTTCGATTATATTTCCATTACCAGGTCCTGCTGCTGTATGTGTCGCAGCGGCTCCAGATTTTGGATTAAACCCTTTGGCCATTGGGCTAATTTCAGCATCAGCTGAAGCTCTAGGGGAAATGACTGGGTACATTGCCGGAGTTTCTGGAAAATCTTTGATTCAGCGGCAAAGATTATTTTCTAGAGTACAGGGACTTGTGCAACGTAGAGGTGGAATAATATTGTTTATTGGGTCAATGGTTCCTAACCCGTTTTTTGACCTGATTGGAATAGCAGCAGGTAGCGTTTCATATCCGATTAAAAAGTTTTTGATTGTGGTTTTTTTTGCCAAAGCCATTAAGTCGATTTCGATTGCATATGCCTGCTTTATGGGAATTGAATGGATTCAGGGATACATAGGATGAGTGACGCACAAGGGTCATTAGGAGTAGTTGTGGTCGCTGCGGGAAGTAGTTCTCGTATGGAAGGGATCGACAAGCAAGTTGCCATATTGGGTGGTGAGCCTGTTATTTCACATTCTATTAAGGTTTTTGAACAATTTGAAAAAGTTGGCGGCATTGTATTAGTGATGTCGATCGAAAATCTAGAAGAGGGTAAAGCCGCAGTCCGAACAGGTGGATTTTCAAAGGTGGTTCGAGTTCTTCCGGGTGGCAATCGCAGACAGGATTCAGTGAAAATTGGTCTGACTGCGCTGGAGGAAAGTGGTACGTATGACTTTATCGCAGTTCACGACGGTGCTCGCCCGTTTATCGATCCTGCGATGTTGGAACGAGGGTTATTAGTAGCTAAAAAAGTGGGTTCTGCTATAGCTGCAGTGCCAGTGAAAGACACGATAAAGATGGCACCTCACCGTGTTGTCACAGATACACCGGATAGATCTCAAATGTGGGCTATTCAGACTCCACAAATATTCCGTCTAGATATTCTTAAAACTGCTCACGAAATGATTACTGATGACGTGACCGATGACGCGTCAATGGTTGAATCTGTTGGTGGCCTTGTTGCGATCTTTGATGGCTCTAATGACAACATCAAGATCACTACGCCACAAGACATGAAATTTGCAAGGCTGCTGTACGATCGTCGCATTATAGGTGATCATCAGGCCGCTGGGACATCGGATCACGATGGTTCAAGGTTTGGAATTGGTTTCGATGGGCACCAACTTATACGCGGTGGTCCACTTTTAATTGGTGGGGTCAAAATTGATTTTGAATACCAACTTGCAGGTCATTCCGACGGGGACGTCTTAATGCACGCGGTTGCTAGTGCAATTTTAGGTGCCGCAGGTTTAGGAGATCTGGGTTCTAGTTTCCCTTCGGGAGATAAGAAATATGCCGGTTTGGATAGTGCTCAATTTATTGCCGAATCAACACGGATGGCTTTTGCTGCCGGATGGATGGTGTGCCATGTCGATGCGACCGTTATAGCCCAGCGGCCTCGATTGTCCTCTTATAGTGAGGCAATGGAAGCGAATATTGCCGCCATCGATGGTCTTGAGAATTCTAGTGTCAATGTAAAAATTACTTCTACGGACCAGGTCGGTGCAATAGGTGCAGGACAAGGTATTGCAGCTCAAGCGATAGCTACCTTGATACCTGCTTAGCGATAATTGAACAGAATCACTCATGATCAAACTCTATAACTCACTAACCCGCAGAAAAGAAGAATTCATTCCTCTAGGTACTGAGGTCAAGATGTATGTTTGTGGTGTGACTGTGTACGATGACTCACATCTGGGACATGCCTTAAGCAGCATTGTTTTTGATGTACTATCCCGATACCTCGAGTACCGCGGTTTTACCGTTCGCAAGGTGCAGAACTTCACTGATGTTGACGACAAAATCATCAACCGTGCTAACGCTGACGGCGTACCGTGGGAACAGATAACAGCCAAATACATAGAGTCTTTCTTCAAGTCGGCTGATGCTTTGAATGTTCGACGAGCTTCAGTACATCCCAAGGCGACTGAAGACATGCCAGAAATCATTGATCTTATTGAACGTTTGATTGCTTGTGGTGATGCTTACACTCTTGATGGTTCTGTTTACTATCGAGTACGTAGTCGAACAGATTATGGCAAGCTCAGTGGACAAAATATTGACCAAATGCTGGAAACTTCTCGTGGTGAGATTGAATCTAGAAAAGAAGATCCAGCGGACTTCGCTCTTTGGAAAGCGGTGAAACCTGAAGAGCCAAATTGGGATAGTCCATGGGGAGCTGGTCGACCAGGATGGCACATTGAATGTTCGGCGATGGCATTCAAACACCTCGGAGAGCAAATCGATATTCATGGCGGTGGTCTTGATCTGATTTTTCCTCATCACGAAAACGAAATCGCACAGAGTGAGTCGGCTTCCGGGAAGGTTCCGTTTTCAAAAATATGGATGCACAATGGTCTTTTGAGAATTGCTGATGGTCAGGAAATGAGTAAATCGCTTGGCAATGCCTTCAATGTGAGTTCGGCTCTAGAACGATTTAGTTCTGACGCAATTCGCTTGTGGATTTTGCAATCTCATTATCGTACAAATCCACTGCTAGACACGAAGCTAATCGAGGTTGCTGAGCGCTCAATGCGCCGAATGAGGCAATCAATAGAAGCTGCAGATATATGTGAGAATGATTCCTCCGCTCAATTGGATGTTTCAGTGTTTAAACGTCGTTTTGAACAGGCGATGGATGATGACCTGAACACTCCTCAGGCTTTGGCGGCCATTTTTGACCTCTGCCGAAAAATGAATCGAGCTAGCACTGATGGTATAGATGTTTCGGCTGCGGCTTTATTGGCTCGTGAATTAGTTGATGTTCTGGGTTTTACTTTAGAGGCAAAACCTCAGACCTCAGTCGGATTGAGTGAAATAGAAATTGTTGAGCTCGTCAAGCGACGTAAACAAGCACGAGCGGAGAAGCGTTGGGATGACGCTGATGCCATTAGAGATAAGTTAGAGGGTGCAGGGATTGCTATAAAAGATAGTGGGGACGAGACAAATTGGTCGCGCTCTTGATTACTGATTGAGTTAGATTTGAGGATTTAGCGTTACTGTGCCTTCCGTGCCGTTGACTGTCACTAACTGGCCATCATAGATTTTAGATGTGCTGTCTTTTGTTTGTATCACGCAGGGAATTCTGTATTCTCGAGCAATCAATGATGCATGCTGAAAGTTGTCTCCTCCGTCAAGTATAAGACCTCCTAATAATGGAAATACCGGTACCCAGTCAGGACCCGTATTTTCGACCACCAGTATCTCACCTTGTCTTAAGCTAGGCGGTGTGGCTGTGCGACTTAAAATCACTCGAGCAACGCCAGTAAACGAGCCAGAAGAAGATGCCTCGCCATAGATAATTGTTTCGTCCTCATTAATACCTCGATTTATTGTTTGATGCTCTTCATCTTGTTTCGGCGAACCAATGAAGTCTGGGCATTCTAATTTTGTGTCCTTATCGAGTTTAGTCTTAGCGCTACCTATGATCCATCTCAACTTATTGTAACTACCGCTAGAAACCGCCGCCTCAAGCTCGTCTAACCGCAGGAAAAAGATGTCATCTGCTTGATCGATCCATCCTTCCCTGACGAGAGCTTTACCGGCGCGGTATATTGACTCGCGATATTCGCCATTCGTTTTTTGTTCGATTAGGTAATTGTGGTTTTCCATCATCCGAACATTGGAGGTTTCTGCGTATAAGAGAAATTCAAAACGATTGCGCAGGTTTAAGTTTTTGTTGAGTTTTTGTCTCATAGATCTGATGGCTTTTACGCGTTTTTTTGATAGTTTTGAATGTGATCGCTCTGATTTGTCTAGATTCTGTTGTAAGTAAGACCCGATCATGTCAAGCGGAATTACTGGTTTCATATTCCAAGAGGGATCTGTGTCTTTCCAGGCTGTGCCATAGCCCAGTCCATTTCTAAATCCCCATATTTTCATCATCGATCGAAAACGGGATCGGAATTTTTTTACAGCTGGACGAATTCCATTGCCATATCTGAACAGAATTTCATAGTCACGTGATTCAAATATGTTCGAAAGCCATGGGTCGGATTTAACGATGTCGGCCATTCCGATTAGCCTTTTTGTTAACCGCGCTGTCATATGGTCGATTCCAATAGTGAATACTGAAATCGCGAGTGCATCCATGCCCGTTAGTTTTGCAAATTCATCTCTGTAGCTGCTATCCCGTGGGAAACCGCTCCAACAGCGCCAATGAAGGTCATTCATGTGATCTGCAGTAATTTGCATTGTCAAGCGTAAATTAGCCACATGTTCAGGAATTGGGGCATCACAAAGTGGACGAGCGTTATCGAGTAATTTTAGGTTTTGCAGCAGTAACGGTTTGACTTCCTCGTCGTAATAGGTCGACCGTTTTTCAAGATATTGGCGACCTTCGATGTGGTGGTTCGCCAGAAGTTTCTTGAGTGTTTCAGGATCACGGGGGCTTTCAGCTGAAAACATGTAACCATTGACCATTTTTTTTAGGTCTGATCGTCCCATGTATTGACCGGTAATGTCGACCGAACGTTTTTGAGCTTTTCCGGCCATTAGAGTGTAGTCGATTGATAATGGTTTTATTGGAAATTTGCTAGCAGCTTTCCAATGCAGGCTCGCTTGCTCCGGGCTGTCCCACTTAACTGGAAAAACTGTTGGAAGCGCGGATCCCGTTGTCACCGGGCGTGATTGCATAATGTATATGTGATTGTCTGAAACAGCGAACTCGATATCTCGGTCACTATTAGCTGCAATTTTTATTGTTTTAGCTAATGCTCCAATTTGCGTCAACTGACTATCGTTCAGGGATGCCTTACCGCGTATTTCAGCAGGTACAGGAATTAGATCTATCGTGCCTTTTTTTCCGTGGACTAATTTGTAGTCTTTGTCGATAATATTGCGGGTCAGGATTTTAAGGCTATTTGAATTCATAGTGAAAGAATCTGATCGAATCCGACCTGAAACTACGCCTTCTCCGAGGCCTAGCGATACATTAATCAAGATTTGATCGGTTCCGTCGCGGGGGTCGCGTGTAAACACGACGCCTCCCGAATCAGCTTTAATGACGTTCATAATCAGTACGGCCATCGATCCTGAATCTTGAGGCATGTTATGCCGTAATCGGTAAGAAATTGCACGTCCGCTGTAATAAGAAATCCAGACATCTCGGATTCTCCTGAGAACGGATTCGGCATCGATGCCATCCAGAAAAGTATCGTACATACCAGCGAATGATGCAGTTGCTAAATCTTCATTGGTAGCGGAAGAACGGATTGCGAAACCCGTTGAAATATCCTTTAAACGATGACGTATTGTTTCGATTAAACCTTGTGGCAATTCCCTTATTTTCAGCATATCCCTAATCGAGGCTTCTGCTTCGTAAATTGATGCAATTTCTGTGTCATCAATGTTCGAGAAAATCCTTGATATTTCGTTAGTGACTGGACCGATGAAGTTTGCGAAGACTGAAGCTGGAATTACAAAACCTGTTGGTACGTTTATTCCTTGAGTGATGAGATTCGCGACTGATGCAGCTTTGGTCCCTGTAATTTGATGATCGAGCGCTGAGGGGGAATCTAATTCGACTATGAATTCGTCGATTTTATGACGATGCATGTAGTTACTTTGCCCACTTACCACTTATATGAACGAGGGAACGAGTGAGCCTGACTTTGAATGCTTGCTGATCATAGTGATCTGTCCAAAAGCATTTTGAGGCGCTCTAATTCTTAATTTATCGATTCAGAGTATTAGCTGAATCGGACATTCGCTATTGCGACCCCGACAAATATCACTGAGAGGATAATTGTGACTCTGAATAGTAGTTGCTCTACACCACGACGGGAGCGGAATGTGCTGGTGGCCTCTCCAAAGAGCGATGAACCTGACCCTCTAGCTTGTAGTAGTAGCACGGCGATCAGAGCTATCGCTGTGATCATCAGTATTATGCTGAATGTGGTTTCCATTATTTTTCTTCAGGTGTTACGTAGCCGTCTACCAGCATTTCTGGAACGTTCTGTCAATATACACTCTCTATGTTAGGGCTATGTAACAAGTATCGCTACACTTCTTAGTGTTTTCAATGAGGAACTTGATTAAAGGGACTGATCAGACAACTGTGCCTTGATCATTTCGGTCGCCTGCATAGGATCCGCCTGTCCTTTAGTTGATTTCATCACCTGTCCCATAAGGGATTTAAGTGCAACCTCTTTTCCACTTAGATAGTCGTTAACAGCTTTTTCATTGTTTCTAATTACTTCTTCGACTATTGGACCTAACGCTTCTGCCCCAGATACTACTCCCAAACCTAATTGTTGAATCACTTTTTCGGGATCTGATCCGTTGGTGTACATGAGATCAAATACCTGCTTTGCAGAATTATTGTTTAACTCACGGTTTCGGAATTTTTCGACCAATATTCTCAGCGCATCAGGAGAGATCTTGGTGTCGAACATATTAGTCAACTCGTCATCATTCATTTTCCGTACCATTTCGCCGTTCAACCAGTTAGCAGCAGCCTTGGCGAACGTTTTTTTTGTATCAGAAGATTCGTGTTTCATACCGTCACAAATGGCTTCAAAGTAGTCGGCAGTTGAACGCAAAACAGTCAATAGGTTTGCATCGTACTCACTCAAACCCCATTCGGACATGAAACGTAGTTTGCGAGGAATTGGGAGTTCCGGCATTTTTGCTCGGGTTTCTTCAATCCATTCTTCATTAATCAATAATGGTGGGATATCTGGCTCTGGGAAGTATCGGTAGTCATTTGCCTCTTCCTTACTCCGCTGCGGGTTAGTTACTCCTTTGCCATCGTCCCAGCCGCGCGTTTCTTGAACTATTCGGTCTCCGTTTTTATATGCTGAAATCTGCCGCTCGATTTCATACTCCACTGCTCGTACCACAGCACGGATGCGGTTCATGTTTTTGACTTCGACCTTTGTTGTTAGTTCGGTTGACCCCTTTGGTCGAACGCTTATGTTGGCATCACACCGGAAAGAACCTTCTTCCATGTTGGCTGTGCCGACACCGAGGTATCGAATGATGTGCTGCAGAGTGTTGATGTAGGCTTCAACTTGCTCAGACGTGTGCATATCAGGTTCTGTTACTACTTCCATCAAAGGTGTGCCGGCGCGGTTGATATCGATTAGTGAATGGACGGTACCACCTTTAGGGCCTTCGACATGTACCAGACGAGCGACATCCTCTTCCATATGTACCCGGTTTATCCGAACGCGTATCGGGTCATCTAAGGGGAGGTCAATGTAACCTTCATAGCAAATTGGCTCATCAAATTGGGTTATCTGGTAACCCTTCATAAGATCCGGATAGGTGTAGTTTTTACGGTCGAATTTGGTGACTCGAGCGATGTTGCAATTGATCGCCATGCCAATCATCATGGCATACTCTACAGCTGTTTGATTTACTACGGGCAGAGTGCCTGGCAATGCCATACTGACTTCGTCAACTAGTGTATTGGGCTCTGCAGTCTGATATTTGGCCGAAGATGTGCCAAACATTTTGCTCTGAGTTTTTAGTTGGACGTGTGTTTCCAGGCCGATTACCGCTTCGTACTCCAAGATCGTTGTTCCCTTCCTTATTTAAATCGTGATTGATGCGTCTAATTTAGGGTGAAACCGAGTTTCGTTGTTCCATTGGCAGCGTCAATTAACCAGTTTATTTTAATAATATCTACTTGACCCTTGAAGAAATTTCAGTTCGCCCGCAAAAACACGTTTTGTTGCACCTCAACGGAGTGATATTCGCACGCGCACCAGTATTCGTTTGCAGTTACGAATTTCGTTGACGCTTTCGATTGTCACT
>MDTE01114208.1_pt1 | contig 18111 bp, 14 predicted proteins | sample 811231 | NCBI WGS metagenome assembly MDTE01 (sample SAMN05326651, study PRJNA326480) | marine metagenome | isolation source: seawater | place: Indian Ocean: Red Sea | collected 2010 | reverse complement strand
AACCCTAAACCCTAAACCCTAAACCCTAAACCCTAAACCCTAAACCCTAAACCCTAAACCCTAAACCCTAAACCCTAAAGGCGGCGACGCCCGAAGGCACGTCGGCGTCGGCGACGTCGACCATCGTGTCGCGTCGAAACGTCCAAGTATTTCAAACACTCGATCGGCCAAGTCGCCCCCGTGTGAGGGGAACACTCTGAAGGCGCGCGCGACGGTTTTGCTTGCTTACACCTATGTCCTCGACGAAAGTCTGGCGTACAGGTGCCACTTGCTAAGTTCAGCGTATAGAGTATCCCCGCGTCGACAGGTAGCGCCGATGACGAGATGTGCCCGCATCCTCGGGAAACGAGAAACGCTCAACCCTAGCAAAAATCGAGTTTTGCCAATTCTTTTCAACTGTGGATAGCTGTTACAAACGTATCATATGGGAAGAGCGCGACGTCGACCCCGATCGATCTCCGAATCCGCGTCTCTTCGTCTCCCTCGACGCGTTTTTTCGAGAATCTTCGTTGAGGAACGCTCGCGCGCGTCATACAGTGTCGACACCCTCGAGCGGAGAAATTGTAAAGTTGCGCCGCTGGAACTCTCTGCTCAAGCTCCGCGTCGCTCGTTTTTTTCCGCTTGCGCACTTCGCCCTCTCGTTCGACACGCGACTTGCGACTTGCAACTTGTGACTTCCTACGGCGAATGCGCCGCCGCGTACGATTTTCGATACGTTTCAAAGGAATATCGAGTCGACGTCCCTCCGTTCGCGTACGAGGCGTCGTATACTCGACGCGCAGGAGGCGACGCCGCGTCGCGCGCGCGCTGAAAGTAAAACGTGAGCTCGACCTCGACTTTGGTTTCGACATCGCCGTCGTCTCGAATGGTACGTTTCAGAGTGAACGGCTGCCGATCGAGCGTCGCGAAGGTCGTTTCCGATCCTACGCGCGCCTCGACGCGCGACAACCAAGGAATGGACTCGCGGTCGTCGTGCGCGTTGCGCACGCGAAGCGTAAACGTGAACCCCGTGCCGGACGGCGACGCCTTACACGTGTGTGAGACGCGAAGGACGTCGTGCCGAACAAAGTCCGGCACGCGCACACCCAAATGCGCGCACACGAGCGACATGACGGCGTCGCACTTCGCGTTGATGACGCAGTACGCCTTCGCGTCTTTACACGTCGGCTGTAAATTGACGATGACGAGCTTACCCGGCGCGTCGTCGACGACGTCGTTCGTCTCGTCGTCTCGTTTTCGACGACGCCGCTTTCTCGTCGTCTTCAACGGAATGTCGCACGACGGTTTGATCTGGAGCGAACTTCCGAGCACGAGACTCAACGCCGCCGACGCGGAATCGCGTTCGGCGAGCGACAATTCCTTCTTCGGAAGCGGATCGTCCCAATCGAGCACCTTGTCTCGTAACCGACCGTCCACGCAGTCCTCACACGCGCGTCCCGTGAGTTTGAAGCCGACCGTTTTCATCTCAAAGTCTCGCACGTACTCTCTCCCGCAGTTTTCGCAGCTCTCGGCGAAACAGTTCCCGTGAAGCTCGCACAATCTCTCGCGATCCAATCCGCTGCGCACGTGGAGACAGTCCACGTTACACGACACCACTCGTTGCACGTATCCCTCGCGCGCGAGCCCCACGAGCGCCATGTGCGAGAGCGTCGGCGTCGCGAGCGCCATCGTCGTCTCGCACGCGGGCGCGGGCAAGCCCGACGCGCGACGCGTCCACACCCCGTTCGGTCCTCGAAAGTCGGGGATTCCCGCGTCGCGAGAGATTCCCGCCCCCGTGTGCGCGACGCATCGTCCTCTCGCGTTCGACAACAGATTCGCCAAGACGGTCGCCTTGACCTCGACGACGCGTTCGTCCTCCTCCACCTCGGGTTCCCCGAGCGTGCCGCCGACGTCCGCGTCTTGGTTCAATCGCGAGGCGTATCCCACGCTGCTCATGCGCCGCTGGTACTCGCACTGACTCCCACGCCGCACATCCTCGCGACGCGGCGCGCGATGACGACGATGAATGCCGATGTGTGCCGATGAATGACGAATGACGACGCGTAACCGTCACAATCCCTCGCGCGCGGGGCATGGTGGTGAACTTTAAACCGCCGCGAGGGCCGAATACGCTGACGTCGAGCGTGCGCGCGCGCGACGACGCGATCGCGTCGAGCGATGGACGGTACGTCAGTCGAACGACGACGCGCGACGAGGACGAGGACGAGGATGGACGGTTCGTTCGCTTGCGCGTCGAGGTTGTGGATGATGACGCGTCGACGAGCGCGTCGTGCGACGCGAGGTTCGATGCGTACGTGCACGAGACGTGCGCGGCGGCGGGGCGAACGTTCGCGAGACGAGGTGGTGGTGCGCTCGGTGGCGCCGTGGTGCGATTCGCGAGCCGTCGGGGGGTCCCGCGCGGGCGCGTGCGATTGAGCGAAGCGCAGCGACATAATCTTCGCGCGTGCGCGGATAAAGAGATGGAGTTCGAGGCGATCGACGTGGATGCGATCGATGTGGCAACGGACGTGACGGTTGAATTGAGCGTCGTGGATTCGCGCGCGGTGACGAGCGTCGTCGACGCGAAGACTGCTCGAAGGGCTGTCGTAAACGCGTTGGGCGCGGCGGGACGCGTCGTGTCGACCTCCGAGGTGTACGTGATAAGCATCGAAGACGTCGCGTATCGCGCACGCGTCGCCGAGGTGAACACGCTGTGTGAAGAGGAGAAAGCGACCGCCATCGCGTATCACTGTTTCCGAGCCCGCGTGGGCATGGAGACGACGTTCTTCGCGCGTTCGAGCGATGACAATCGATTACGGTTCAAAAACGACGACGCGCGGCAGAGGCGATCACCGTGTCGCGAAATTATTCACGTGCACACGCGCGACGGCGAGGTATTTCACGTCCACCGACGTCTTCTTCGCTCTTGCATCGCTTTGACGGGCGCGGTGCGGCGAGCCGGCGGCGCGCTCGGCGAGGACGGAGGACGGGACGACGTCGTGCGCGCGAACGTTGACGTGGACACGGATGTGTTCGATCGAGTGCTCGTTTTTTTAGAGTGCGCCGCGATGGGAAAAACGCCACCGAATTACGAGATACGAATCATGGAGTCTCTGTGCGACGCCGCGAAAAGTCTCGGGTGTCGCGAGCTCGGCGATTTTTGCGAAGCCAAGCTCGGGGTGTACGCGTCCAGATTGCGAGAGTTTGAGTGGGACGAAATCGTCGCCCTGAACGACGCGGGTGGCGTGTTGTGCGTGATCGATGGCATGGTTCTCGACGTCAAACGGTGGCTACCGGAGCATCCCGGCGGAGATTTCATAATTCCGAACCAGAGTTTGAACATCGACGCCGCGCGTCACTTTGAAATGTACCATTCGAGCAAAGAAAGTTTCTTGTACTTGAAGGAATTTTACGTCGGCGAAGTGCGCCCAGAGGACAAAAGTAGGATGCCGGTGCCAGCTCCGCCGGCGAGCGAAAATTTTTTAAGCCAGTTGAGAGAGTGGACGACGTTTCGACTCGGGGCTGGTGAACGAACAAAGCCGCGAGCACATCTGGGACAAAATTGATGAGTGAGTCTCGTCGCTAAGGTGTACAACTAGTAGTGTAAAAATACAACAGATTCGTGATGTTTACTCGTCGTCGTCCTCCTCGACGGGCTTCGCCAGCGCCGACACATCGACGTCGCGAGCTTTGGCGTTGTTCGGAAAGTACCCCGTTCTTCCCGCAAAACGTTTTTTATGCTTTTGACTCAGTTTTGTCATCGCATTCAACACCGACGCAGCCTCATCGACGTCGAGGCGGGAATCTACCTTCTTTTCCTCCGCGCTCGACTGTAAAGATAGATTCAGCGAGACGCCAAAGTGTTCGAAGAAGCGTCCTCTTCCCTGTACCATCTCATTTTTAACCCTCATGCGTACAGCTTCCTTCCGCGCCTGTGGATCGAGATCGTCCAACGCTTCTTTGAAACTGTCGAGATCGGGGTGGCTCGCCGCCTCGACGATTTCTTCGCTGTGTCGCGACCGTTCGTCGAGAAACGCGACGTCGTAGTCGCTCACGTCATCGCGATCGCGGAACTCGTATTCCTTGTACACGCGGGCGTTGTTCGTTTCTCGCCAAAGCTTTTTGACTGACGTTTCGCGGCCCGTCTCTTTCCTCCTGCGCAGGGCTAAAATCGTCGAGTTTGAGCAAGGAACGGCGACGCGCGCGAACGTGTTCAACAATATGTACTCGTACACGCCGATGAGCGTCGGACGAATCTCGTCCGACTGATCCGTGATCCAAAGTTGGAAACTCAAGAGGCTTTGAACGGCGAGAATCATCGACGTTAATTCGACGTTGGACGCCGCGAGCCGAAGACGTCGCGCTCCCGGCACAAGGAGCGGGTTATAAAAATAGACGGTGAGTGTTGTCGTCCGAGACTTTAATCGACGTTTGGTCACTCGATTGAATTGAATCCATTCGTAATACCGCCACAAATACAACGGCGCGAGAAGGAGAAACATGCACGAAGTCAAGCTTCCCACCGTTCCGAATCCCTCTAGAGGATCTTTTCTCGAAGCCATCGCCTCGGCGATGGCGATCTCATCGGTTACCGTTTCGGCTACACTCACAGCCTGTTGTTCCTTCATCGATTTTTGCCACCTTTCGTACTCGGCAATCTCTCGTCGTCGCGCCGCCGCTTCGGCGCGTTTCTCGTCTCTCACGTCGAGCAACCGCTTCAACGAATCCTCCAAATCCTTAATCTCCTCTTGCAATTCTTTCGCCCGAGGATCGTTGAGTTGCATCTCCGGGGTGAAGTTACCTTCCAACGAGCGGACCAGTCGTTTCAGGTCGAGAAGCATTTGTCTGCAGTTTAGTTCCGCGTGCGCCAACTCTTCCTCGCAGACGGCGAGCGTTTCTCTCGCGCGTTCCAACGGCGAGCTCTCCCGCGCTTCCTCTTCGAATTCATCCTCCCGCGCATTGTTTTTCTGCGACGTGCTCCCCGATCGCACCGCGACTCGAGATTTTGATCGCGCAAAACAGCCAAAGCAAGACGTCGGCGCCTCGTCCTCCTCCGACGCAGTCTCCGACGCGTCGTCCTCGTCGTCGTCGGTCGTCGTCGCTTCCTCGACGAACCCGTCTCTCTGCGCGAACTCTTCGGCAAATATCCAATTCGCCACCCGCATGGGCGTCGAATTGAGCGTGCCGTCCGGAAATCGAGTCTGTGGCTCGACTCTGTTGTTGTAATAGCTCAAATTAATGTACTTTGACGTCGTCTGCGAGTACGTCTGCACGTCCAGGTTCGTGTCGTGAAATTTATCGACGAACGCGGCGTACTGCTGCAAATCTTCCCGTTGATTCCCCAACCCATCCTTCGCGAGAGGCACTTCCAAACGATTCCTCCACGCCTCTCTCTGCGCCTCGCCGCCGAACCGCCTCGCCGCCCTGACGAGTCCCTCTCTCCCTTCATCCGCGTCCGAACTCCCCGGTATGAGGACGCCGAACGTGTCGTCCACGAGCGCATCCACTCGAACGCCTCCCACCGAAGCGCTCTTCGCCGTCGCATCCGCGCTCGGCGTCTCATCGGACAGAATCAACGCCGCCGTCTCTCGAGGCTTGTCCGCACCGAACACGTACGCCTCGTCGTCGTCGTCGTCGTCTCGCGCGTTCCCGCGGCGCCCTCGCGCCTCGGGTCGTCGCCATCCGTCCCGTTCCACGTCCACGTCCACGTTCACCTCCACCGAGGACGTCTCGGACGGCATGACGCGCGCCCTCGTGCCGTCGACGATCGATGTGATTCTGATTCGATTCACGCATCTCATCATTTGCATCGAATCGATCCGACGACTCGACCCGACCCTCGCGCAATCGCAATCGCATCGCATCGCATCGCAGGGAGTCACACCGAGTCGCGCGGGTCGAGTCGACGCGAAAGGAAAGGGAAGGAAAAGAGAAGAAAACGCGGCAATGGATCAGTCGTACGACGCCATCATCCTCGGCACGGGGCTCAAGGAGTGCCTCGTCGCGGGCCTGTTGTCGGCCGTGGACGGGTTGAAGATTTTACACGTCGATAGAAATGATTATTACGGCGGTGAGAGCGCGTCTCTGAACCTCAATCAGCTCTTCGAGAAGTTCGCGCCGGAGAAGGCGAGCGATAAGTCGACGCTGACGGCGCGGTACGGGCGGTGGCAGGATTATAACATCGATCTCGTCCCCAAGTTGATGATGGGGAACGGACTCTTGGTGAAGATTCTCGTCAAGACGGGCGTGCACAACTATCTACAGTTTCGAGCGGGCGACGGGTCGTTCGTGTTGGGGAAGGGCGGTAAGGTGCACAAGGTTCCGGCGAACGATAAAGAGGCGCTTCGAAGCTCGTTGATGGGTATGTTTGAAAAACTTCGCGCGCGTTCGTTTTTCATCTTTGTGCAAAACTTTGCGGAGAACGATCCCAGCACGTACGGCGGTTACAATTTACAGCGCATGCCGGCGAGAGATTTGTACGAAAAGTTTGGTCTGGCGGCGGAAACCGTAGAATTTATCGGTCACGCGCTCGCGCTGAAGACGAACGAGCGGTACCTCGACGAACCCGCCATCGAGCTCGTAAAGGCGGTTCGATTGTATTCTGATTCCATGGCGAGATTCGGGACCGGTTCGCCTTACATTTATCCGCTGTACGGATTGGGCGAGCTTCCGCAAGGATTCGCTCGATTGAGCGCGGTGCACGGTGGGACGTACATGCTCGGCAAATCTGACATCGAAGTCGTGTACGACGAGAGCGGTCGCGCCGTCGGCGCGAAATCGGAGGGCGAAACAGCGACGGCGAAATACGTCATCGGCGACTCTAGTTACTTTCCGGGCAAGACGAAAAAGGTCGGTCAAGTCGTGCGCGCGCTTTGTTTGCTCAGTCATCCGATTCCCAACGTGAACGACGCCGAGAGCGTTCAGATCATCGTTCCCGCTCACAAGTGCGGACGACGACACGACGTCTACGTCATGGGAGCGAGCTCTTCGCACAACGTGTGCGCGAAAGGACGCTACTTTGCGTCGGTTAGCACAACGGTAGAAACGCAAGATCCACACAGAGAATTAGAGGTTGGACTTCGCATGCTCGGGCCGATCGACGAGCTGTTTTACTCCGTCTCCGATGTTCTCGAGCCCGTCGCCGATGGAACGGCGGACGCCGCGTACATCTCCACCGGGTACGACGCCACGACGCACTTCGAGACGACGGTGCGCGACGTCATCGACATGTACAAGCGCATCACTGGAAAAGATCTAGATTTGTCCAAGGATGACGCCGCCGCCGCGGACACGAGCGGATGATCGCACCCGCCGTGTACGCGTTTGTTTGTTTGCAATGATACGAAGAGTCGTCTCGTCTCGTCTCGTCTCTTCGTGACCCTCGACGTGACCCGCGCCTCGTTCGTCGCTCACTCACTCACGCGCGCGACATGACTCGTCACGAAAGTTCTTCGCGCGTTCGCATCGCGTCCTTCATCGTCCTCGCCTCCGTCATCGTCCTCACCCTCGCGCGCGCGAGTCCCGTCTGCGGGTTTCAACTCTTTCCTCGCCGCGACGCCGCCGACGGGTCGACGCCGACATCTCCATCGTCTGACGACACCAGAAACGTCGCGAACGTCGTTCGCGCGCTCGTGCAGAGCTTGGACGCGTGCGCGCCGAGGGTCGAACGCGATCGCGCGCCGAGCGCGTCCGAAAAGACGTCGACGTCGACGCTCGCCGAGCTCGTGTCGGACATCTTCGCGAGCGCGGCGACGGATGTCGCGGAGACGCACGAGGCGATGACGTTCACGACGGACGCTCCGGGAATGGATCTCTCGGACATAGACGTGTTTGTCGACGTGCCCCGACACGCGTTGACGATTCAAGGCGAACGAAACGAGGAGATTACCGACGAAACCGTGCACAAACGCGAACGTCGTTTCGGAAAGTTTAGCAACGTCTTCGCGCTTCCCTCTCACGCCGTCGTCGACGATATCACAGCATCTTACGACAAAGGCGTCCTCAAAGTGATCGTCCCCAAAGGAAAAACCGAGAACGGGCCGCAAAGAGTGAAACGAATAGCCGTCGCGTCGGCGACGTGAAAATGAATTTTTGAACGTGAATTTTTGGCGGCCGAGTGCAATTTTGCAATACAACATGCGCGAATCGCTGCGCGTTAGAAGAATGAAAAACCAAACAAAAAAATAAACGAAGAGACGCGACATTGAATGAAGTCGCGTGCGCGTCACGTCGAGTGCGCGAACACGCTCCACTCGGAGGCGTGGTCGAAGATGTACGAGCCGACGGTGCAGGTTATGACGACGCCCGAGACGTCCATGATGACTTGCACGCTCGTTCCCGCGTTCGCGGGGTCTTGCTTAAATCGCATCAACAAGAACGGTAAGATGGTTCCGATGCACGTGCTGGCGGTGACGATGGCGAAAAGAGAGGTCGAGATGGCGAACGGTCCCACCAAATCGTTCGCCCCCTCTGGACTGGTGAGGATCACGCGCGCGAAGCCCGCCGTGGAGAGCGCGGTGGCGAGGAGTAATCCCACCTGAAGCTGTTCTGCGAGCGTCTTTCGCAAACACTCGCTCGTGTTCTCCATCTCACCCGTCGCCAATCCGCGAATGACGTGAATCGCGCTCTGATTCCCGGCGTTCCCCCCCGCGCCGACGAGCATGGTGAGAAAGAGCGTGATGACGATGTTCTCCTTGATCAAGTCCTCGTACTGACTCAGCACGACGCTCGACGTGCTCTGCAAGATCAACAGTCCCAACAACCATCGAACGCGCGTGTACGCCTCCGGAATCACTCCCACGACCTCCGCATCGCCGATCAACCCGTCCTCCGCGCTCGCCTCGTCGACGTCTCGTCCCGACGCCGCCGCCGACGCCGACGGCGTCCCCACCCACCCTCCCTGCGCGTCCAACAGTCTCCTCGCCAACCGTCTCTGCACCCCGACGGAATTCTTTTCCGTCCCCGTCGACGTCGCGCGGTTCCGGTTCCGTTCGCGCGCCCGTCCCTCGCCTCCCTCGACCTCGACCTCGACCTCGTCCTCGTCCTCGTCCCGCGACGACCGACGCGGTTCTCTCACCGCGCGCGCGGTGAGAGAACCGCGTCTCCCCCTCGCGCGCGTCCGCGACGAGCGCGACGTCGCGATCGCGCGCGTCCTCACTCGCGACGACATATCGAGACGCGCGCGCGCGACTGCCGACCGACGACTGACGACGACGCGTCGGATTCGATTCGGTTCGGTCCGAGTGGGGACTCATCCACGGTTCATGACTCATTGACACATTGATGAAAAAGTGTCCCACAGTTAGGACGCGCGCGCGCGCTCGACGTCGACGGACGAGGGGAATAAACCGCGAGGGAAACCGATGGCGGCGGCGCGATCGCGCTCGAAGGCGTCGTCCAGCGCGCGCGAGACGTCGCTTCGGACGCGGGCGGCGCGAAGCGCGCGGCGCGACGCCGCGCGTTTTTCGACGCGGCGGCGGCGCTTGGCGGCGCCGTCGAGGTAGCCGACGGCGGCGCGGGCGTGCCTGGCCTCGACGCCGGATGGATCGGCGTGCGCTCTGTTGAAAAATGTGGCGGCGACGAGGCATCGGGCGATGAAAGCGCGACGACGGGACGGCGCGTCGGCGCGCGTCGGGTCGGCGGCGGCGGCGGCGCGCGCCAAGACGCGCGCGCGGTCGAGGAGAACGCCTCGCGCGCGCGTCGATATGGGCGGCGGTGAGGACGGTGGGGACGGTGGGGAGGATGGCGATGCGTCCGGCGCGTCCGACGGCGCGCGAATAGCCGTCGCGCCTCGCGCGCGCGGCCCGGACACGGCGCGAATCAGCGACCGGTAGGCCGAGGCGGCGAGCGCGCGCGAGGCCTCGACGCCGCGCGCGCCCGAGGACATGGACGAGGAGGCGGTGGTGGTCGAGCGATCGGCGTCCCGAGCGCGCGGCGGCGCGCGCGCGACGTCGAACGCCGCGCGCGGGCGAGTGACGTTCGGTGTCGCATTCTCATGGTTGTACGCGAACTCAAACTCGAACTCGTGACGCGCGCACGATACGATTACAACAACGACGAGGACGAACGAACGAGCGAACGAAGTCGTCAGGCGGGGGATGCGCGCGTGCGACGCGTCGAGGCGCGTCTCGGCGTCTCGGTGCGCGTGGAATCTTTGAATGGATTCGTCGTCGACGCGTCGGCGGCGCGCGCGCGAGGCGTGTTCGCCGCCGACGGCGTCGACCCGAGGGCGTTGAGGAGCAAGTTAAGCTCGCTCTGGGTGAAGGATGGGACGGATGTGAGACGACCGGAACCGTTCGCGCCGAATTTCGGCGTCAAAGATTCCGCTTTTCTGCTCAAGAAGTGCTTGAGCGTCGCGCCGCGTTCGACGGCGTCGCTTCCGTCCTCGTTCGGCACGAGCGACACCTTGATGGAGCCGCCGTCGTCGCGCGACGATGCCCCGCGCGCGCCGGTCTTCTTGGACCCGCCCTGTGACGCGTCCGCGGCGCCGGGCGTGGCGGAGAGGAGCCAGTTCATGACGTGCTGCGCGTCGGCGGTTCCCTGCGACGGTTCTCCCGCGCCGTTCGGGAAACGCACAAACGCGCTCGCGTTGCTCCGAGCACCACCGTGCGATTGCGACATGCCGTGCGGTATGATCATCTCTTGAACTTCTTTCAACAGTTCGAGCTCGGCGCACGACAGACTCAACGTTTTCCCGACGGAATAACACCGCGCGAACGCGCCCGGCGACGTCGGCGCGCCCCCGCTCGCGCCCGCCGCGCTGTGCTCGCGACTCGACGCGTTCACCGTCAGCGCCGGTCGCCACGCCGCCGTTCGGTCGAACGCGCTCACCGAATTCGTGGGCGAACTCACGAATAGTGTCGGAGATATCCCGTTTGCACCGTTCTGTCGCGCCGCGAGCTCGTCGAGACTCGCGCGCGTCTTGGACGGCGACGCCGGCGACGCCGGCGCCGGCTTCGCCCTCTTCGCCGCGCCCCCGCGTCGTCCTCGCGTCGCGCTCGCGACTCGTCTCTTCCCACGACGTCCATCACCGTCATCTTCCTCGTCCTGCGCGCCTTCCTCGACTGATTCCCGCGTCCTCGTCCCTCCTCGCCTCCGCCCGCGCGTCGGCGTCCCCGCGCCCGCGCTCGGCGACGTCGTCGACGTCCCCCTCTTCTTCCCTCTCTTACTCGCGTTCATCTTCTGCATCAACGCCTTGAACCGATTCTTCGCCCCATTATCCGTTCTCCCTCCCACCGTCTTCGCGATCGCCGTCCATTTATTCCCCAACGCCTCGTGCGCTCGCAGCAACGCGTCGTCCTCGGCGGCGGTCCACTCGTGTTCCTTGAGCGCCGTCGTGAGGTGTCCCGTGTATCGTCGTCGACACTGCTTCGCCGTCTTATTCCCCAGTTTCTCCGCTAAATCTTTCCATCGTCTCGCCCCGTGTCGCTCGATGAGCGCTCGCAATCGATCGTCCTCCTCGGGCGTCCACATGAATGAATGAATGAATGCCAAGTCGGAATTCCTCCTCTCCTCCTCCACGTCGTCGGATTCGAGTCGAGGTCGAGGACGCGAATGACGACCGAGGGTCGGTGCGATGCGATGCGATGCGATGCGATGCGATGCGATGCGATTCGATGCGATTCACCCTTCCTCGACGCCCCTCGCGCGCTCGAATGAATGCGCGCCATCCACGCATCCGACGTCCATTCGACGCGACGGGACGGGACGGGACGGTGATTCGGTGTCTCGACGTGTGCTGGGTGTATCATACAATCACACGTACATGGGGTACAGAGTGATAGAATACGACATGAGTGATACCCACGTGTCCGGTCCATACCATCCATCCACACCACGCCTCCACGTCGACCCGTGCATCCTCGGGATGGATGGATGGATGGGTGACTGATTCGAACGATGCACTCGTCGACGCGGACGAGGGAGGACGCGCGCGTTCGATCGGCGTTCTCGGCGTGTTGAGGGTTTTCGACGCGCGTTCGGTGGACGGAGAGACTGGCGAAGGCGATCGAACGAGCGATTGATTGGGCGCGCGCGAGATGCGGACGATGGCGACGTGTGGGACGACGACGACGACGACGACGACGACGACGACGACGGGGAGACTCGCGGTGATGGTGGTTCGAGGGCGAAGGGGTGCGGGACGAAGGCGAACCGGGACGCGGGCGCGGGGCGGGGAGGAGGACGCGGCGCGAGAGAACGCGGCGGCGAGGGAGGCGGAGAACTCGGGATTGAAACCGAGCGGGGGGGACCGTGCGGTGGAGGCTGAGAGCGCGAACGGGTCGTTGGATCTGCCGTTGCAGAGCGCGAGCGCGAGGAAACGCGTGGGGAGGACCAGACTGTTGCGAACGCCGATGGCGGGCGGGGTGGTGAGTCGAGACACCAAGGATAGTAATCTGCCCTCCATGGCGACGGCGGCGAGAAACTTGATGGAGCTCGCGGATTACGGCGATCTGAGCACGAAAATGAGCGACATGCACCATCGACGGGCGGGGTACCCGTTCGGGAGCACGGTGGATTTCGCCACGGACGCCGCGGGGCATCCCATTTTTTGTCTGGCGCCGCTCGCCATTCACACGCGCAACATCACTGCGGATGGACGGTGTTCGCTCACGGTGAAGATGAGCGGGTGGGGCGGACTCGCGAACGCGCGCGTCACCATCTTCGGTGACGTCGAGCGCTTGCCCAAGGGTGAATATCAAACGGCGGCGAATGAAATCTTTAAAGCCAAGTATCACGGGCGCAAGGAAGCCATCGACATGGAGGATCGCTGGGGCGACTACACGTACTACCGCATGAACCGCATCGTGGACGTGTACTTTGTCGGTGGATTCGGGACTCTCAACTGGATCACACTCGAGGATTATTGTTCGACGTCGCCGGATGCAATCGTCACCTCGCAAACCGGTCGCAGCGTCATCGAGACGCTCTCCGAGCTTAACACGCGCTTCTCCGCTCGCCTCGCCGACCACATGAGCCGAGTGTTAGACGTCCTCGTCGACGATCTCTGGATCATCTCCATCGATCGTCGCGGCATGGACGTTCGCGTGCGCACGGACGGCAGTTCCCTCGTCCGCCGCATCTCCTTCAACGTCGACGTCGAGCGGTTCGAAGACGCCGCGCGCGCCGTCGAGTGCGCGCTCGCCGACGACGATTTGTGTAGCCCAGAATTTTAACCACGACGACGAACGACGCGACGCGTGTCTTCCTCTGTGACCCTCCCCGCTCGTCCCTCTCTTCTCCGCCGAACCGGCGAAGATCGGACGCGCGTCCCCGCGCGCTCAGGGTTTAGTCGCCCTCCAACCGCCCGAGTGGCGCCCCGTCGCCCTCGTCGCCTCTCCTCGTCGTCATGGCGTCCAAGGGCGCGTACGCGCGAGGAACCGATGGGTCCGATCACGCCTACCGTCAGCGCGTCGTCGATCGGTACACCTCGCTCGTCGTCGCGCGTCGAAGAGTTCGAGGCGTGCTCTTCGTCTCGGGGACGATCGCCGCCCTGTTCGCCGCGTGTACGGTGCTGAGCGCGTACGCGCACAGAGATGGCTCGGTAAGACGCGCATTGGATCCTCGCACGACGGCTATCGTCGTCAGTGGGTGTCTCGGAGCGATGCTCTCGGTGCACGGGGCGTGGGCCATCAAACGGTCGGCGACGACGCGCGGGCGACACTCGACGTCCGGGACGAAGACGTGCGCGTTGGCGAGCGCTGCGCTCGGCGTGGGGCAAGGAGCGGTCGGGTTGTACTCTAGAATATTCAACATCGACGAGCAGGGCGGCGCGGCGTGGCTGTGGAGCGAGGCCTTGGCGTTGGCGTGGAAACGCGTCTTCAAGTCGCCAATCGAGCCCGGGCGCTTTTACCCGATGTGCGTCAACACGGAGACTTTGGCGGAGATGGCGCTCATAGGATTGCCTCTGGGAGTGTACGGAATCTGTCTCGGCATCGATAGTCACAGCGTGAAGAAGAATAAGTAGCGACGAGCGTTCCACGGATGCGTTTCGTAATCAATGTCTTTAGTTCGTCCACTCGCGAGGCGCGCGAAGCGTCTCCACGAGCCTGTGCTCCTCTGATCCGGGCTCGGGGTTGACATCGTAGTCCCACCGAACGCGAGGCGGTGCACTCACCATGATGGCCTCGATTCTCCCTCCGTCCAAGCCGAAGCGCACGCCCCGATCGTACAAGAGATTAAACTCGATATATCGACCTCGGCGTTGATGGTGCCAACGCTCCTGCGCCTCCCCGTACGCCTCGTCTCGTCTCTTATCCACGATGGGTAGGTACGAATCCAACCATTCGTCCGCGATCGCGCGTGTGAACGATTCGGCGTCCGTCACCCCGCGCACGCGAGCACTGTCCGAGCCGGAACCCGCGTCGTCCTCGAGGTCGTCGAAGAAGACGCCGCCGACGCCTCGGTGCTCTCGTCTCGCCGGAATGTAAAAGTACTCGTCGCACCAATCCTTACACGCCGCGTATACCTCGCTCGCCTCCGCATTTTTATCGTGTGAGTCGCACACCGCGCGATACTTGTCGTGAAACTCCTCGGCGTCTTCGTCGAAGAGATAATACGGCGTCAAGTCGGCGCCGCCGCCGTACCACGCCTTCCCGCCGACGCGGAAACGACGCACGTCCGCGCGAAACGTCGGCACCATGGGCGATCGCGGATGAAACACAAGCGATAAGGCGCACGCCTCGTACTCTTGTCCACCCTCAGGATCGATCTCCGCTCTTCCTCGACTCGACATGGCTCTCGCGCGCTCGGGCGTGAGCGTCCCGCGAATGATCGACACGTTCGCCGCCGCCTTCTCGAACACGTCCCCGCCCTCGAGCACGCGAGTGATACCGTACCCGTCCGACTTGCTCCCTCGCTCCCAATAATCTCTGCAAAACCTCGCGTCGCTTCCGTCGACGCGCTCGAGGGCGTCGCAGAGTTCGTTTTGTTTATCCAAAAGGAAATCCTCGAACGAGTCGAGGTCGACGCTCGACGCGCGCGAGGGAGCGAAGCGCGGGCGACGGGCGACGCGAGCGGTGTGGAAGACACCAGATGAACGATGACGCGCGAATCGAGACGTCGACGCGGGCGCGGTGGGCATCGTTCGAGACATGACGACGGAGGCGCCGTCTGAGGACTCGACGCGCGTTTTCATAGTCTTCAATCGCACCGCGCGCGTTCGAGTACGCAAGGCTAAGACGATTTAATTACCGTTTGATATCTATCGAGCTGACGACCGAGCGACTCACCGTCGACGCATGATGGCGTCGTCGACGTCGTCGGCGGTGAACTGTCCCGGAAGACGCCGCACGCCCGCGTTGAAGACGGAGTACGCGCTCAACTCTCCCGCGCGTCTGTGTCCTAAATTCGTCACCACGAGCGCGAATCCAGTGCCCAAGATGAACAGTGGGCCCAATTCTCGAGCGTGCATCGCTCGAAGCGCGAGAAACCACGCCAATATTCTCGCCGCCGGCGCTCGCGCGAGCCCGTTGGCCAACCACCTCGGCGCGCCAAGACGCGTCGTCATGAACGCCTCCATCACCGCCCTCGCGCCCTCGAGCGGGACGATGAGATCGGCGTCGTCCTCTTCCTCCTCATCCTCGCCGCTGTGTCCCCGAGCGACCGCCCGCCGTCGTCTCGTCGTCGTCTCCGTCTTCGTCGGCTGCGTTCTCCTCGCCGCCACGAGCACCGCTCCGCCATCCTCCAATCCCTCCACCACGCTCTCGCTCGTCGCCTCCACGAGCGCCCCTCGATGCGTGACGACGAGATCTCTCGCCCCCTCCGTTCCCGCGTCCGCGCGCGCGGCGACCGCGCGATGAAGCTCCGCCCCCGTGCACGCGCTCGTCACCTCCAACCGAACCGCGGCGACGTCGTCCGCGAACACGCCGCGTCCGAGCGCGCGCGCCGTCACCCGCATGCGCGCAGGCGTCCACCAACGCCGTCTCCGCGCGCGCGTCCCCTCGCGCGGGCGCCGCGAGCGCGACGTCGTGTGACGCCCGTCGACGCGCGGTCGGCACTAACCGTCGCCTCGGTGCGCTCGACGCCCCTCGACCCATCGCGTCCTCGTCGCGACGCGCGGGGACGCGAGGACGCGCATCGAACGACCGCTCGTCTCGTCGTCGATTCACCGCGAGTCGCACCCTCAGCGGTCGCGCGCGACGCGACGCGCGCCGAACGACGACGATGGCGTCGAATCTTCCCCCCGCGGCTGAAGATTCATCATTCGCGCCGTCGACGCGCGCTCGGAGAGAGAACGACGGACTGGGAAGCACGACGGGCGCGAACGCGAAACCCGCGCACGAGCTCGGGGCGGATCAACTCCTCATCGACGTCGCGAATTACGTCATCGGGTACGAGATCAAATCCAGGGATGCGGTGAAGACGTGCCGATTTGCGATTTTGGACTTTGTCGCGTGCGCGTTGCGCGGAGCGAGGGATCCGTCGTGCGCGAAATTACTTGGACCGTGTGTTCCGGGAATCGAGTGTAAATTCGGAGCGCACGTGCCCGGAACGGAGTATTACCTCGATCCGGTGACGGCGACGTTTAACGCGTCGACGTGCGCGCGATGGTGCGACTACAACGATTCGTTTTACAGCGCGGAGTGGGTGCATCCGAGCGATGTGATCGGAGCGATACTGAGTGTGAGCGAGTACGTGAGTCGATTGAGAAATGAGCGAGGTCTGAGCGTGCTGAGCATGCGTGATGTGATCGTGGCGACGATCAAGGCGTACGAGATCGTCGGCGTGCTGGCGTTGGACAACTCATTCAATCAAATCGGTGTCGATCACGGCGTGTTGACGCGCGCAGCCGTGGCGGCTGTGACGACGTCGATGCTCGGAGGCGGTCGTTTAGAGGTCATGTACGCGACCTCTCAGGCGTTCATCGACGGTTCGGGATTACGATGTTTCAGACACTATCCGTGCGTGGGCACGCGAAAAGGGTGGGCCGCCGGGGACGCTGCGGCTCGGGGCGTGTCTCTGGCGCTGATGACGATGCGAGGGGAGACTGGATATCTCGGCGCCTTATCTGCACCGGTGTGGGGATTCAATGACGTCTTTTACCGGCGTCAAGAGATCGTTCTCAAGAGAGATTTCGGGGAATTCGTCATGGAGAATGTAGTCTTCAAACCCTCGTTTCCGAGCGAGATTCACGCGCAAACGGCCATTGAGGCATCCTTCCGCTTGCATCCGCAGGTGGTGCATCGCGTCGACGAAGTACATTCGGTCGCGGTCCACACCACGCGGAGCGCGGTGCGTTCGATCGACAAAACTGGTCCTTTGAGCGGACCGGCTGATCGTGACCATTGCCTGCAGTACGCGGTGGCCATTGCGCTTCTCTACGGAAACATGACGTCAGATCACTACGACGACTCCGTCGCGAGCGATCCGAGGGTGGATGAACTTCGACGAAAAATACTCATCGCGGAAAATCCACAGTACAGCGCCGACTATGTCGATCCGGATCGCCGTTCGTGCTCAAACTCGATTCAGGTGCACTTCAAGGATCGAACGAGTACAAACAAGTTTGAGATAGAGTATCCCGTGGGGCATCGTCGAAGGCGAATGGAAGGGTTTCCAGCGTTGGAAAAGAAGTTCATCTCGTCTCTGCACACAACGTTTCCTCCAGAACGCGCGGGATTCATCTTCGAAAGGGTCACGGATGCGCAGATTTTCGACGCGTTGACTCCGATGGATTTCATGGAACTGTTCAATGCGACGCCGCACCCAGTACTTTTCCCTCCTATGCGAGCCGCTCCTGGGGTTTTCGACTATACTCCCATAGATAACCGTGCGTCGACCTTAGTTCCACGGCTAGCGAACGGCACCGCGGTCCCAGCTGTGGACGACAACGAGGGCGAGGGCGCGTAGTCTCCAATTTCGACGGCTCGAGCGACACATTGGGGATAAAAATGAAGGGGCAAAGCGACACGAACTAGTAATTTTCGGAAAAAATTTTAATCTCAAGGCATATTCTTTGAGTCGACACATCGTCCGACTCACTTATGGCTATAAAGCAAAGCGGATTACTGATGAGCCGCTCAAGAATTTGCAAATTTAACCTTGGAATTGACGCTTGTCAACGGCGCAGGCGGAGTTGTCAGACGGCGGGCGGTGGGCCAAGAAAGACGCGCATTGGACTTGCTTGATGTT
>MDTE01019293.1_pt1 | contig 18113 bp, 16 predicted proteins | sample 811231 | NCBI WGS metagenome assembly MDTE01 (sample SAMN05326651, study PRJNA326480) | marine metagenome | isolation source: seawater | place: Indian Ocean: Red Sea | collected 2010 | reverse complement strand
GATATAACTGAAAAATACATTCAAAAATAAAAGGCCAGGTTACGGACACCTGACCTTTTCACACTACTTATAGTAACTACCAAGGATTGCTTAGTACATATTCACAATAACATCAAGTTTCGAATATGTCCAATATTTTTTTAATCAGCATTATTAATTACTCAATCTCATCTAAATTATTCTATAAATCAGATGCACTTAAAGCATTTTTATTTGATAAGGCAGTTATAATTTCATTAATTATAGAAAGTTTTTTCTCATCCTTTATATTAATTACTTTTGTATAATTGGCTGTATCCAATGGTGTCGTTCCATTTCCATCTACATAATTTATTTCTGCTCCAGAGTCAATTAATAAATCAACCATTTCTTTTTGAAGAAAAAATACTGCCCAATGTAATGGTGTAGCTTTATCTTTATTATTGGCTTCTAAGTTTATATCTGCACCATTAGAAAGTAGAAGATCTACAATTTCAACATTTCCTTTAACTACTGCCAGATGTAATGGATGAGCACCTGCTAATGGTATTCCAACTGGAACAGGGTAATTATTTATATTTGTGCCCGTATCTATGTGTTGTTGTACAATTTCAATATTTTCTTTATCGATTGCAGTCAATAAATCAATAGAAGGAGTTGAATTTTTAGTATTATCACTACAAGACAAAGTAACGATCATAATACTTGTAAGTAAAAACAAAGCTACGAGCCGATTGAACATATACTTCCTTATACTAACCAAGTTGATTAGATAATTTACCTAAAATCAAATCCATTCTTCCGATAAATTCATCAATTTCATCACTAGTAATACACAATGGTGGCGACATAGGTATCACATCACCTACACGGCCTAAAAGTGCATGTTCTCTCATTAAAACCGCACCTTTCTTTGCTAGTTCATCTTCCTTGGAAAATTTTTCTTTTGTTGATCTATCCTTTACCAATTCAATAGCGCAAAGGAGTCCAAGACCACCACGAATATCTCCTACAATTTCATGTTTTCTAAGAGTTTGTAGTTTTTCGTACAGATAATCCCCCATAACACGAGAGTTTTCAACCATTCCTTCATTGATCATAATATCTAAATTTGTAATGGCTGCAGCACATGCAACAGGATTTCCCCCAAATGTAATAAGGCTTCTGAAAGTTTTATCATCATCCCCGATAAAAGCATCTGCTACTTTTTTTGAAGCGATTGTTGCACCAATAGGTATATATCCGCTAGTCAAACCCTTCGCAACAGTCATAATATCTGGCGTTATACCCCAATGCTCAACAGCAAACATTTTGCCAGTTCTTCCAAATCCAGTTATCACTTCATCACAAATCAACAAAACTCCATATTTATCACATATTTCACGTACTAAAGGCCAATATCTAGGATCGGGAATGTGAATTCCGTTAGCAGCTGAAATTGGCTCTCCTATAACAGCAGCTACAGACTCAGGTCCTTCGTGCAATATTGCGCGCTCAATGTCATATGCACATTCTATTGGATCCTGATATATATCACGATAATTATCAACATTAGAAACATGGATATTACCTGGCATCAAGGGACCATAATCACCTGGAGCACCAACTCCTCCTCCTCCAAGACTTATGCATGCATGAGTAGCTCCGTGATACGAGCCTCTTCGGCTAATTACTTTCCAACGTGATTGTCCGTTGTTACTATGATATTTTTTTGCCATTTTCAAAGCTGTTTCAACCGCCTCTGAGCCACCACTGACAAAATAAATACGGCTTTCTTTATCTGGTGTCAAAGACGCTAATTTACCCGATAATTCAACAGTAGCCGGGCTAACTGTACCACCTGGTGAATAGGAAACTTGTGTCATTTGTTTATAAACAGCTTCTGCTATTTCATTTCGACCATGGCCTATATTTTTTAACCACATACCAGCTATGGTATCAAACCATTTTACCCCTTTTAAATCTTCGACCCAGACACCACTGGCTTCTCCAACGAGGGTAATACCAGTGTCATCAGAAAGATCTCCCGCTTGTCTGGAGTGGGGCCAAAAATGAGCTGATGCAATATATTTTAAATTTTCTAAATCTTCCCCAGTTCTTGTATCTAGAGCCATAATTACACCTCATAAAAAGATTTTAAAAGAATAACTTACTACAAATTTGGAAATATTCTATACAAAAATATAGACTAAAACAACTTAAATAACAAAAGTGTTTAATGTAATATATATCTATTGAGCAGATCGATCACTGAGTAAAAAATGACTACACCAATTAGACGTCAATATTTATCAATAAAAGCGGAACATAATGACGCACTTCTTTTATTTCGTATGGGAGATTTTTACGAAACTTTTGACAATGATGCTGAAATTATTTCAAAAGATCTAGATATAGCTTTAACTTCCAGGGAAATGGGTAAAGATAATCGAGTTCCTTTAGCTGGAATTCCATATCATGCACTCGATTCATATCTGGCAAAACTCATTAATAAAGGTCATAAAATTGCTATTTGTGAACAAATTACAGATATAGAAAATAGCTCAGTAAAAGGGTTAATGGATAGAGAAGTAGTTAGAGTTATTACACCTGGCACAATAATTGAACCGTCAATACTTAATGATAAAAAAAATAACTATATTGTCAGTTTGGTACTAAAAAATAATATAGCAACAATTGCCTTTATAGATACAAGTAGTAGTAATATTATCGAAATAATAGATACTCCTAGTATAAACCTCCCTTTGGAACTCGACAGAATAAACCCAGCTGAAATTATTAGTTCTGAAGATCAACCAGCCCAGATAAATGAGTTTATTATTACAAATTCAAATGAAAGCTTTTCTAATGTCGCCAATTCAAGAAAAAAACTTCTGTCTCATTTTAATATCCATTCCTTAAACAGTTTTGATATTGCTAATAACGATTCGCAAATAATCGCATGTGCCGCTCTGATAACATATCTTTCAAAACTACACAAACAAAGTGCAGCAATAATAAGTAATATTAGAACTACAAACTTATCTAATTATATGCAATTAGATAAACAAACTAGACGAAACTTAGAAATATATAACGGCGGAATTGATGGTATTGAACAACATTCTTTATTAGCTATTCTTGATAAAACTCAAACTTCTATGGGAGCTCGTTTAATGCGGAATTGGATAGGCCAGCCGTTAATTACTATTGATGGCATTCAATCCAGACAGGGTTATGTTGAGATGATGTTTAATAATCCATTTGCAAGAAACACCGTTAGGTCACATTTAAAAAAAATATCAGACTTAGAAAGATTAGCGATACGAGTTAAAAATGAAACTGCAAGCCCTCGTGATCTTTTGGCACTTAAACAAAGTTTACAAGAAATACCCAACATAAAATTTATATATAGAAATGACAAAGGATTCGAAAATATAAATCCAGAATTAATTGAAAAAATGGATGACTGTGCGAAAGAGTTTGAATTATTAGAAAAATCAATAAATGAAGATTCTGGTCCATTAGGGGAAGGTAATGTTTTTAAATCTAAATACAATTCTGAATTAGACGATATTCGATCTATTGCCCAAAATGCTAGAAAATTCATTTCAAAACTGGAACAATCAGAACAAGTTAAAACAGGGATAAAAAATTTAAAAATTGGTTATAACAGAGTATTTGGATACTATATCGAAATAAGTAATTCAAATATTCATAATATACCTGACGAATACGAAAGAAAACAAACTCTAACCAATGGTGAACGATTCACTACTGCCAAATTAAAAGAGTATGAAAAAATCATACTACAAGCTAGAGAAAACCTTCTTCTTTTGGAAAATTCATTGTACAAAAAACTATTAAATCAAATAAGCTTATCCTATGAAATTATACTTAATAACGCTCAACTTATAGCTGAGCTAGATGTATATTGTTCACTTGCACATATAGCTCAAGAAAACACATATATTAAACCCGACATAAATGATACCCAAAATATTAATATTATAAACGGGCGACATCCAATTATTGAAAATAGTTTGAGTAAAAGTACGTTTATTCCTAATGACACAATACTTGACAATCAAAGCGGGAAAATGATGTTATTAACAGGTCCCAATATGGCAGGGAAATCAACTTATCTACGACAAACAGGGTTGATTGTATTGATGGCACAAATAGGGTCGTTTGTACCAGCAGAAAAAGCCTCAATTGGCATTGTTGACAGGATATTTACAAGAATTGGATTACAAGACGATCTTTTTCTAGGTCAATCAACGTTCATGATAGAGATGAGTGAAACCGCTTTAATCTTAAGAAATGCAACTAACAGATCATTACTTATATTAGACGAAATCGGACGAGGAACTGATACTAAAGATGGGTTAGCTATTGCGCACTCTATAATCCAACATATTCATAATAATTCAGAATTGGGAAGTAGAACATTGTTTGCTACCCATTATCACGAACTAGTATATCTTCCAGACCAATTACCACAATTAACAAATTATAACGTTGAAATTATTGAAGATGGAGAAAATCTGGTCTTTCTTCATAAAGTTAATAAAGGCAAATCGAAGCAAAGTTATGGAATACAAGTTGCTAAACTAGCAGGTATACCCCAAAAGGTTATCGATTCTGCTAATTTATACTTAGATTCTTTACCTAATAAAGCTAATGGTGTGTATTCGCCAGATACACCGAAAACCACAAATACCCAAATGCAATTATTTCAAACTGAAAGCATTATAGAAAAAACTATCAAGAACGTTGAGATTGAAAAAATGACTCCTCTTGAAGCATTAAATTTGATTGAAAACCTAAAGAAAAAACTAATCGATGAAAATTAAAGTTTTAGACTCATTAATTGCAAGTAAAATTGCCGCTGGTGAAGTAATTGAAAGACCTAGTTCTGTGATAAAAGAGTTAGTAGAGAATTCCATTGATGCTAATTCCAAAACTATTGAAATCGAAATCATTAATGGTGGAATGGATTTAATTAAGATAACTGATGACGGTAATGGAATATCAAAAGAAGACTTGCCTTTGGCCATTGAACGGCACGCTACCAGTAAAATAACCAACATAGACGATTTAACACGTCTTACATCAATGGGGTTTAGAGGAGAAGCATTAGCAAGTATAGCAGCGGTATCCCAAATGGAATTATCAAGCAAATCACCACAAAGTATCGCAGGTTCCCATATACAGGTCGAGAATTCCATGATTCTCAATGAAAATCCGATAAGCATGGTTAATGGTACGTCAATAATGGTGAGTAATTTATTTTATAATCTACCAGCTCGTAAAAAATTTATGAGCACCCAAAAATCAGAATCTAATAGGATTGTACGATTAATTAATCATTTTTGTGTAACCCATCCAGAAATAAAATTCAAACTATTAATTGACGAAAAACAAAAAATTAACACTCACGGTGATGGGGAGCTTATCCATACAATTGCAAAAATTCTGAATCAAAACCTTGCAAGTGAATTAATTTCTGTCTCTAATTATGATGGTGATTTTAAAATATCTGGATATATATCTCCTCCCCATATTAGTAGAACAAATAGATCAAATATTTTGTACTCAGTAAATAAGAGAATAGTAAAAGACAAGTTAATTACTATGGCTTTAGAACAAGCCTACAGAGGATTTTTAACTATCGGGAAATTCCCGATTACCGTATTAAATTTAAATACTAGCCCATCAAAAGTAGATATAAATGTTCACCCTCGCAAAGATGAAGTAAGGTTTATGAATGAAAACGAAGTATTTTCATTTATTCAAAGATCAGTAAGAGAAACATTGATACAAAAGCACCCTGTCCCTAATACATTTAATGCAGTTCATAATACTGCGTATCCTTTAACATCATCTGGTACAAAAAGCAATTTTAGAGAAGAATCAATTTACAATAATCGAATTGAAACTCGTGAACAGACGTCCTTCAATTTTAATACAAATAATGAAAATACTTTATTTACAAATAATAATTTCCCAATTCTAAGAGCAATTGGACAAATCGATAATACTTACATAATCGCAGAAGGTGAAGATGGTATGTACATATTAGACCAACATGCCTGTCATGAAAAAATAAATTATGAAAAAATTATCCAATCAATCGGTTCTAATATGTTAGACATGCAACTACTTATGGAACCATATTTAATAGATATTTCAAGCTTAAAAACCAGATTTCTAATGAATAAATTAGATTCTCTTAATACTAATGGAATATCAATTGATTTACTTGATGACCAAACCATTATGCTAAAAGGAGTCCCTGCTACTATTATTAATACAAAACTTAATGACTTTATTAAAGATATAGAAACTTTTATAGAAAGTGAATTAGATATAAATGATGCTTTGGGGACTATGAACACCATTGCAGCATCCATTGCTTGCCACAGCTCCATAAGAGCAGGGGACACAATCGATCTAAAAGAAATGAACCTTTTATTACGAGATCTAGAAAATTGTAACGAACCTTTTCATTGCCCTCATGGAAGACCAACTATCCAAAATATAAGTATTAATCAATTAAATCATATGTTTATACGCCCAAATTAACAAATTTATCAAAAACTGCTCACACAATGTTGATTTATTTTTAGAAAGTTAATATTCTATATACGTTAAAGCAAAGTTTATCTGAGTTGGAGAGGTTTAATGAACAATAGTTTAGTTAACAATAAAACATCCCGTCGATCCTTTATGAAATATATACTTTTGGGTTCAGTGGCTGTAGCGGGGGTATCTATAATGAAAGGCTCTCAATTTTCTTCCAGTGATAAACTTTACTCAAGCCAATCTTCTATTTTTACACCTAGAATTGATAAAAAGAATTTGTTTGATAATAAATTTGTGAAGAAGTTTTTAGTAAGGTAATTGACGAAATTTAATATATCGACAAATACAACATTGCAAAATACTTCACAAAGTTGAATTTTACTGATATATTTCTTTTGGTGTTTTGATAGATATAATTAATAACTATGTAAAGGGAATAATAGTCTTAAAATGTATTTGGATCCAAATTATTTAACAACTGAAATATGGGATGGGATAGCTTTAACCCTTCGATTGATCTGGATTCTTTTTATTTTAATTTTCTTTTTTGTTGTAAATTTCTTAACAGCTCACGCTTTAATTCCTTCTTTGCTCAGCTCTAAAAGCATACCTGAAAGCGCAGCTAAACTACGTCCAATTCTATATTTTGTAGCTTTAATATTTTTTGTAGCATTTATTGGAACTTTTTATATAACTTTGGATAGTAACGGAATAATTACGCAATTATTCTACGAGAGAAAATGGATTTAAACACATGAAAGATATTTCTTAAATGAGTAACACAAAAAAAATTATAATTGCTGGAGGTGCAGCTACCACATTGGTACTAGTTGCTGTCGGATTAGGGATATACTTCCTCTTTTCAGCGTGGTTTGGTCTAACACCATTATACTCAGGACCTGAGCAACCTATAGCATTCCCACATACTAAACACGCAGGAGCTGTAGAAGATGGTGGATTGGGATTAGATTGTACTTTCTGCCACAGAAATGTTGCAATTGGAGCAGCCGCAACTGTGCCCGCTGTTCAAGCTTGTATGTATTGCCACGCAGGCGTTGTTGGTAGTAATTCTTCAGCTCAAACAGAAATACAAAAACTTCGCACAGCATACGAAAATGAAAACCCTATTGATTGGGCAAGGGTACACAGGCTTCCAGACCATGTTCAATTCTGGCACGCCCCTCATATCAATGCAGGATTTGAATGTAGTCAATGTCACGGAGATGTCGCGAATATGACTAAAGTTAAACAAGTAGAGCCTTTAAAAATGGATTACTGTGTAGACTGCCATAGAGCAAATAATGCTCCTGCGGACTGTACAACTTGTCATTATTAATATAGGTGGTAAAAATATAATTATGGAACTTAGTAGAAGAAAATTTTTAAAACTATCAGGAGCATCAGCTTTAGGAGCTGTTATTTTCAATGGTTGTGGAATACCTGAACAAGACCTGATAGTTCAAAGTCCTCTAAACATGCCAGAAGATCAGGTCTCTAGCCTAGAAGCATGGTATGCCACATCTTCCGGCCCTTATGGTAATGGTGAAGGAATACTAGTTAGAATTGTAGGTGGTAGAGCCGTTAAAATAGAAGGCAACCCCGATCATCCTGTTAACAATGGGAAATCTTCAGGTAAAAACCAAGCAGGCTTACAAGGGTTATACAACCCAGATAGAATTCTAAACCCAATGAAAAGAGTCGGAATTGGCGCTTCTAGAAGATGGATAGACATTACATGGGAGGAAGCATTATCCGAAATATCTAATTCTATTAAAACTTCTTCAGAGACTAATTCACTGGCTATAGTTACAAATAAACAAAATGGAACAATTGGTGAAATAACAAACACCTTCGCTAACGCATTAAATAGTAATGTAACTGTTATTGAAGCTGTCGACCACACCAATCTAAATCAATCTATGCTAGATGTCTTCGGCCAAAACACTATTCCTAATTTCGACTTAGGAAACTCAGATTTTATACTAAGTTTTGGTGCTGACTTTTTGGGGACATGGTTGTCACCTGTAAAATATAGCCGAGATTACGGAAAATTCAGACAAGAAAATGATCATCGAGGAAAATTTATCCAAATAGAGCCACGAATGTCACTGACTGGAGCTAATGCCGACAAGTGGGTTTATAACACTCCTGGCACAGAAGGGAAAATTGCACTCAGTATTGCATATGTAATAATGACAGAACATGCAGACAAAGTTGATTCCCAAGTTGTTTCTGACCTTACTGAGGGCAAAGGCCCTGGCCAATTAGAAAGTTATGCTCCAGCCAATATTTCAAATGAAACTGGTGTAAGCCCAGACGTCATAAAAGATATTGCTGAAGAAATTATTTCACATAAACACAGTATTATAATTGGTGGTGGTTCTGCCGGAGCTCATGGTAATGGAATAGAAAACCTTAATGCAATATATTCCTTAAACGTTTTGATTAGCAATATTGGTAAAGAAGGCGGCGTAATATTCAATCCTAAGTCCATAGGGGGAGATCAATATAAAGCATCTTCTTTAAATGAATTGCAAGCACTTATTTCAGACATGAATGCGAAAAATATCGACACTGCTATTATCCGAGGGTCTAATCCAATACACTCACTTCCGTCTTCATTGGGATTTGAAAATGCTTTAGTAAATGTAAAAAACTTATACTGTATTTCATCCTTTATGGATGATACTGCTGCTATGGCTAACATTATCCTTCCAGAATCGGTTTATCTTGAAACTTGGGGCGATGATGTACCAAACCCACTCCCTGGATATGATGTAGTAACCTTCCAACAACCGGTAGTAAAAACATTAAACGATAGCAAATCTTATGGTGATATTATACTAGCATTATCTAAAAATATCGGAGGAGATCTATCTACTCAACTACCATGGGAAACAACGAAAGATGCTATTAGAGATAAAGCCAACAAGCTATATCAAACAGGTAGAGGTACTATTAAAAGTGCTAGCTTTGAAGCATTCTGGAACGGGCTACTTCAGCGAGGTGTTTGGGTAGATCAGGAAAATAAAGGTAACAAATCTTTATCAAATATTAAACCATTACCAGTCAGTATCTCTAAAACTGAATACAACTCTCAAAGTGGCGCAAATTACCATTTACTTCCATTTGAGACTAACACCCTAGGCGATGGTATAGGAGCCAATATCCCATGGCTACAAAACATTCCTGACTTACTCACTACTGCAGCATGGGAAACTTGGATGGAAATAAATCCACAAACCGCCAGTAAAGAAGGTATAGTTGAAGGTGATATTATTAATATCACTTCACCTTTTGGAAATATTAACGCCTTAGCCTATATCCACCCCGCAGCTGCCCCTAATGTGATTTCTGTACCTATGGGGCTTGGCCATAAAAATTATGGGAGATTTAGGGTTGGTCCTAACATAGAAAAATACCGTACATTTGTTGGTCAGGATAGGGGAGCTAATGTTTTCTCAATAATCCCCGCTGATAACAGGTTGTGGGCATCTATGAAAGTAAGTATATCTAAAACAGGTAACTGGAAAAGGCTACCAAAATTTGAAGGCGATGTTCTTCCTACCTTGCCAGATCAAACTCAACCTACAATTTTACCAATAACTGGATTAAATGATCATCATAATGACAATCATTAGGAGAATATAGAATGGTACAAACACCTAAAGCTAAAAAATGGAAAATGATAATCGACATCGATAAATGTACTGGTTGTCAGGCATGTGTATTAGCATGCCAGGCTGAAAACAATATACCATTTAATACAGATGCTTTATTTAATCAAAGCAGAGCATCTGAATGGATCAGAATAGAAAGATATTGGGAAGGAGAATTCCCAAATGTTAAGGCAAAATTCATGCCAGTCTTATGTCAGCATTGTAACAATGCTCCATGTGAACCTGTGTGCCCAGTTTATGCAGCGTATCATAATGATCAAGGTATGAATGTTCAGGTTTATAACAGATGTATCGGTACTAGATTTTGTCAAAACAACTGTCCCTACCACGCAAGATTTTTCAACTGGTTTGATCCATATTGGCCAGAAGGTATGGAAAATCAATTAAATCCCGATGTAACCGTTAGAAGCCGTGGTATTATGGAAAAATGCACATTTTGTGTACAACGAATACGTAGAGCAGAAATTGATGCTGATATTGAAGGCCGCGCAAATGTCGACGGAGATGTAAACCCTGCATGTGTTCAATCTTGTCCTTCAAATGCATTACTATTTGGAGATTCTTTGGATCCAGATAGTAGATTAAGTAAAAAATTAGACGATGCGCGCAAGCATACTCTTTTAGATCATTTAGGAACAGAGCCTAATGTAATATACTTGAAAAAAGTTGATGAAGATTATGTTGATAAGGGGGGACATCATTAGTAGTTCACACCACGCACATCCACCAGTAGTGCCCGCAAATGAGTTTATAACTGATTTTACAGCATGGCACAATAAACCTAAGCCAAGTTTGAATAAAGCTATTCTAGCTTTTGGAGTACTAACTTTTCTAGGTGTTCTCGGGATTGTTATAAAACTTTTTACAGTAGGGCTAGAAAACAGAAGTGATTGGGGCTACTTAGCAGCGATAACAGCTTTCTTGTTCTCAACAGCAGGATGTACACCGTTTGTTGTTCTTGGACTACGTATGATTAAGGCTCATTGGCGACGACCAATAGCAAGAATAGCAGAATCATATTCGTTAGTTACGGTAGTAACGTTTTCACTTGTATTGCTGCTCTTATTCCTTATTCCTTCATCTCAAAACAGACGAACAATTTGGTTCCAAAATGATCATATAGGCACAGTAGGAGCCATACCATTTACTCCTCATTTATATGTGATTATAGGTATACTATGTATGGTTTTAGCTGGGTTAGGGCTATGGTGGCTATCATTGAAACCTGATCTTCGTCTCTTTAACAACCTTAAAAAAACTGACAAACCAACCAATAAATCATGGGTGGGTAATTTAAAACAATGGAGAGTACATAACAAGGGTTTAGCTTTTCTGGGTGCATTTTTCTTTTTAACTTTTATTTGGGCGATAACCTTATATTGTGTAGATTTGTGTATGTCTCTCGTACCTGGATGGAGAGATGCAATCTTTCCTGTCTATCAAACCCTATCAGGAATCCAGGGTGGACTTGCAACTGTAATACTATCCATGTATTTCTTGCGACGATTTGGAGGATTTGAAAAATACATCTTTATGGAACATTTTTGGGCAGCAAGCAAACCGTTACTGGCTACATGTTTACTTTGGTTTTATTTTTGGTTCTGTGCTTTCATAATATTTTGGTATGGACGTATGCCTATTGAGCAAGACCTACTTCAACTCATTATGTTCGGCCCATATAATATTGCATTTTTTATAGGTTTTTCATGCTGTTTCCTTATTCCATTTTTAATACTGGTATGGAACTTTGTAAGAAAAACTGTTTGGGGACCTCCTGTTGCTAGCGCAATTATTATAGTAGGTTGTTTCTTTGATAAAGTGCGATTATATGTTTCATCGTACTCAGTACAAGATGATTTAGCATTACATGCAATCACTGAAATACCTGCAACTATTTTGCCCAATCTCACCGATTTACTAATAATAATTGGTGGTATTTCATTACCGATATTCATAATGCTACTAAGCACACGACTATTTCCAATAATCTCAGTTTGGGAAATGGTCGAGGGATTACGACTAACAAAAATGACTAAATATTTACGTACAGAACTTCGCGTTCTAGGTAAGCCAGAATAATAAAGGACTACTAATAATGCAAGAACGAGTTTTTCTACCAAATAAACAAATAAACGATGATCTACTAAAAGGGTCTTTTGAAACTCCTTGGTGGTACCTAGCATGGATGGGATTATTTGCAGCATTAACCGCTTGGGGTATGTTTGCTTTTGGTTATGCAATTAACAAAGGCCTAGGTGTGACTGGGCTAAATAGACCTATCATGTGGGGATTTTTCTTAACTGATTTTATTTTTTGGGTTGGTATTAGTCATGCAGGTGTTATGTTGTCTGCAATTCTAAGACTTGCTAAAGCTGAATGGCGACGTCCAGCTACAAGAGCTGCAGAACTTTTAACAGTGCTATCACTTATGGTCTCTGCGCTACACCCAATCTTTCATTTAGGTAGGCCTTGGAGATTTTATTGGCCATTCCCATATGATTTCTCAAGAGGAATATGGCCAGATGTACGATCTCCTTTAGTATGGGACCCACATGCGATTTTTACCTATCTTATCGGTAGTACTTTATTTGTAATAATTGCATTAATACCAGATATTGCAGTATTACGAGATAAAACTAAAGGTGTTGCAAAGGTTTTCTATGGTGCTCTAGCTATGGGGTGGAGAGGAACACCGCGACAATGGAAAATACAAATTGTTGCAGGGTTTTTACTATCTGGACTACTTTTACCAGTTTTCGTTTCAGTGCATAGTATTGTTGCTTGGGACTTTGCTGTTAATATTGGTACAGAAGGTTGGCATGTAACTATTTTCGCACCATATTTCGTTATTGGTGCAGTGCATTCAGGAGTTTCTGGTGTTGTTACAATGTTAATTTTACTAAAGTGGATGTTTAAATGGGATGACTATATACGACAGGAACATCTGGAATCCCTAGCCAAATTGTTAATAGTTATTGCTACTGTATGGTTTTACTTCTTTTTCTTGGAATTTATATTTGCGCTTTATAATCTAGAAGACCAAGAAATTGCACTCAGAGAGTTACAATCATTCACTTGGCCGTACAACCTAATAGCTTTCATTTTCTTGTTCTTCGGCTACCTAATACCTGTACCATTATGGCTATTCCGAAGAGTTAGGAGAAACTGGACAGCTATGTTTATAACTTCAATAATGGTGAACATAGGTATGTGGTGTGAAAGATTTTTAATAATTGTCCCAGGACTAGCTAGAAAAACAAATTTCAACTTTAGTTGGGGAAGTTACACACCAAGTTGGGTAGAAATATCCATAGTTGTTGCGTGCTTTTCGTTAATCTTTTTATTGATAATGTCATTTGCTAAAGTTTTCCCTCTAATACCACTTTTTGATATTAAAGAAGGACAAACACTTAGTGATGAGATTCAAATAGGAAAAAGAACTGTACCTGCTCTAAGAGTAGAAGAATGATTTATAAATTTTAGGAGATTAAAATGGCTCAAATGTTAGCTTTATACAAAACTGCTGAATCAGCTGCACAAGCAACTGAAGCACTTGATGGTGCAGGAGTTACAAATGAAGAATGGGATGTTCTAACAGATGCTCCATACCCTGAAGGGGCTTTTGGGGAAAAAGATCCAGAACACAAACTTTACGTATTTCCGTTTATGGGAGCTTGTATAGGTTTTACTTTAGCAATGATTGAAACAATCGGTACTCAAACAGCTTATCCACTTGTAACTGGTGGTAAACCAATTTTTTCTATGCCAGCCATGACAATTATCGCATATGAATTGACTATGTTAGGAGCAATAATTGCAACTGTTCTTGGAATTTTATTTGAATCTCGAATTCCAAACCCATTTGCAGGAATTTACGATGAAAGAATTACTGAAGGATATATAGGTATCACTATAGTATGTGATGAAGACAAAATAGAGTCTCTGGAAACATTGTTCAAATCAAATGGTGCTGAAGATATTATTATAGAGAAATAATTGTACAAGTTATAAGGAATAATCAGTGGTAAATATTTCTAAAATACTAAATAAGATAAATATATTAAATATAAAGACAGTTATTATGTCTTCTATATTCATGCTGTTTGTTGCTGGTTGTGGGGAACCACCTCCTACATATCCACTTGATATATTCCCTGAAATGCATTACAACCAATCCTACAAAACTCAAGAGCCTCCAGCATTGACTGCTCCTTCCGATTCAGTCCCTATAACCGGGAAAGAAGTGATATACACATTAAAAGAAGCTCAGGCTTTAACTAACCCTGTAGAATACAGTCGTGATACTGCTCACAAAATATACACAATTAACTGTAGTGTTTGTCACGGAACGCAAGGATTAGGTGATGGCCCCATGAGAGCAAAGCTTGAAGCTGTTGCTAAAGAAGATTGGTTTTATGGAACAAAAGGTAATCTCCCAGCTAATCTTTCTTCAAATGGTTCCACTGTTGCTAAACCAGACGGAGAAATATACCAAACTCTTACCCTTGGTTATGCCGGTGCATATGGCCTACCTCACAAAATATCTCCAATTATGCCTGCATTCAGAACCTATTTAACTCCTGAAGAACGATGGCAACTTGTACACTATATTCGAAATGAGTTCCAAAAGTAGACAAATATTAATAGAGTATTTTGTTGGAAACATCTTATTACAAAGATAAAAGATTAATGTTAATGAAATCATTCTTGTTATGTTTTTTAATTTTCACTATAAGTTGTGGAATTGAGGAAACAAACGAAGAAGTAGCACAAAGAATCGACAGAACCTTAATGTGCCCTGTATGTCCAGCAGAAACTCTTGATCAATCACAATCAGAATTGGCCAAACAAATGAAGTCTGTCATTCGTATTCAATTATCAGAAGGTAAGACAGATCAAGAAATAATAGACTATTTTGTTCAAAGATATGGAGAAGAAGTATTATCCTCTCCTCCTAAATCGGGATCGAATTTGATAGCCTGGGTCACACCAGTTGTTTTATTAATTTTTATCACTCTAATTATATCAATCAGATTGATAAAAAAATCTATTATTAGAAAAATTGAAATATAAAATGAAATTGATAGTATAATTAATTTATGGCACTAATTGGCACATCGTTAATATATATAAGTCTAGTAGCTACATTATATGCACTTGTTACATCAGTAATAGGTGTCAGGCTAGGGAACAATAAGCTTAATCTTAGCTCCAGTAACACTGTACAACTTTTGTCTGTCTTTCTTTTAGCTGCCACTCTAATTTTAGTTGTATCATTTGTAAACAACGATTTTGGGATTAGATATGTATCAGACCATAGCAGCTTAGCCATGAAACCTATATATACTTGGGTTGCTTTTTATGCGGGAAATGAAGGTTCACTTTTATATGTAGTTGTTGTTTTTGCTGTGATGTGTGCTATTTATAACATGTCAAAATCTGCAAAATTCTTAAAAGGAACAAACATTATATTAATGTCTATTATGGCATTTTTTGTATTAATTTTATCAACATTAGCAAATCCTTTTGTAGAGAATATTTTTGTTCCAGAAGATGGTAGGGGGATAAATCCATTACTTACTCACCCTGGTATGTTTTTTCACCCACCAATGTTAATGGCAGGATTAATTGGAACTGCAATCCCATTTGCTATAGTCAATGGTCTACTAATTACTAAAAACAACATTGATCAACAAATTGATCTAATACGCGTTTGGGTGATAGTTATATGGGCAATTCTTGCAATTGGTTTATTACTAGGTTCTTGGTGGGCATATACAATCTTAGGATGGGGAGGTTATTGGGCCTGGGATCCCATAGAAAATGTTGCACTTATGCCATGGCTAACCTTAACAGGCTTCTTACATTCTATAATGGCGCAAAAACGTCGAGGAGTATTTAGAATATGGAATATCGTACTAATTGATATTGCATTCTGTTTATCATTGTTTGGAATATTTATAAACAGAGGTGGACCTGTCCCCTCTGTCCATTCTTTTGCCTCTTCTGATTTAGGGTGGATATTATTATTATTTATGTTCGTCGCGGTTTTATTTAGCATTATTACGTTAACATTAAGACTAAAGTTTGTTAGATCTAGTAATGAAATTGAATCCATATTGTCGAGAGAAGCATCATTCGTATACAACAACATCCTCCTATTAGGAGTAACATTTGTAACTTTCTGGGGAGTAATATATCCATTGATATCCGATATTACTCAAGGTAAAACTGTAACAGTCGCCGCACCATTTTATAATCAAATTAATGGGCCTTTGCTACTTACTTTACTGGCCCTTATGGGGATTGGCCCATTGTTACCATGGAGAAATTCTTCTGCAAAAACCTTATTACTAGCCACACGGACCCCTGCAATTATTTCAGTATTACTCGCGGGGCTACTATTTGTTTTAGGAATTACTAAAATTTACCCATTGGTAAGCTTTTTTATATGTACCTTCGTTTTAATATGTATTATCAGAGAATTTATTTCTGGAACGATAATACGATTCAAACATGGAGAGAATATTTTCAAATCTTTCATTAGTTTTATTGCTTCTAACCGTCCTAGATACGGGGGATACATTGTACATATCGCTATAATTTTATTAGCTATAGCTGTGACGGGATCTAGTTTTTATAAATTACAGAAGGATATAGTGTTATCTAAAGGAGAACAAACTGAATTGGGAGAATATACCATCAAATATATTGACTCAAGTACTGTACAATATAGTGATCGTTCAGAATTATTTCATGACTTAAAAGTCGAAAAGGATAACAAAACGGAAGACATTGTTTCATGGCAAGCATTTTATCCTAAACAAAATGTTACCACTGTCCGCGCAGCTATAATCTCTACATTACTACACGACGTATATATAATATCAACTGAAACAACAGAAAACGAAGAAGTCGTATTCCGTATGACTATTAATCCATTAATATGGTGGATGTGGCTTGCTGGACCAATATTGATATTAGGCTCATTAATAGCATTATGGCCAGAAAATTCTAAAGAGCAGGAATATTTATGACCGAGACAACTTATGCAGTAACAATAATAGCGTCAGTATCTTTTGTTGTGTTTATTATTTACCCATTACTTAAAGGAGAAAAAACATCTATCAATAATATTGATAACTTCTCAATAAACCCTTTAGAAACATTAAAAGATAATCTTAACAATCCAGATATTTCTCAATCTCAAGAATCTATAGAAATGATAAAAGAAAGTATTGTATTTCTTGAAGGTATCGATAAAGAATATGAAACGAAAATTAAGGAATTGATGATCCCTGATAAAAAGAGAAAGTATATTCTTTGTTTAAAAGATGATTGTTACACGCCTATTAAAAACTTCACAAAAAAATGCCCCACATGTTCAATACCAATAAATAAAGAATCGTTTAATTTATGATAAGACACAATTACACAATAATATACTTTTGGATTATTCTTGCATTTTTTCTCGGAACTGTAACTACTGTAACTGCAGATGATAAGCGCACTATTCAAGGTCAAATAACACTAGTTAAAGGAAATATGGAAATACCTCTGGAAGAAGTAGAGCTAAATATTTTTATTAGCCCTTATCAAGACGATATGAGTATAATCCGAACTTTAACTGATACCGCTGGTGAATTCAAAATTGAAAATATATTAACATCGAATTCATTGATACTAATCAATTTTTCTTATGATAATATCGATTACTCACAACCAGCAGAACTCACTGATTCTGCTGAAAAAATACAAATTAAAGTATATGAACAAAAAAGTGATTATTCTGAGATCAGTATTAAATCACAAAGTATGATCATTGTGGATGTAGACCCTTCAAATGAAATCCTTTCTATAATGGAAATGGTTAATATTCATAACCCT
>MDTE01012436.1_pt1 | contig 18113 bp, 19 predicted proteins | sample 811231 | NCBI WGS metagenome assembly MDTE01 (sample SAMN05326651, study PRJNA326480) | marine metagenome | isolation source: seawater | place: Indian Ocean: Red Sea | collected 2010 | reverse complement strand
TTTGCGATTGTATTTATATCTTTAACATTAGCATGACTAGTATTTGAAAAATTAGTTATATTAAATGGACGAGGTGGTTCACTTAAATATGGAATCATTACTTCACAATTACCTTCCAAAAGATTTTTGTTCATATCATAAATCATCATTTGTATTAATTATTTACTTTTTATTAAATCAATTTAATTTAATCTATAAATTCAATTACTTATTATAGTATTTGGCATTAAATCTTGATTAGAAATAATATCGTAATTGTCATTTTTCTTATTATCGTTATCTTTTATATGATAAATTAAAAAATCAGCTACTTTGAAATATTCTGTAAAACTTGTTTTGTATTGATATTTTGATTGAAAAGGAATTGATACGATAATTTCATTTGCTGTTATATTAATTGTAAAAAAACAACTAGGTTCTGTTCTTTTAAAAGCTTTAAATTTTGATGTATCATAGTTCATGGTATATCCTTTTTCATTAAATAAAGCCTTCACATCAGAAAACCATAATTTATCATATATATTTAGAGTAGACATATATTAGATATAATTAGAAATTATTTAAATTGATATTATTAAAATAATTACATTGTAGACAAAATAACAAAACCAATTAGTACAATAATTACAAAAATTACTATCTCTAATGCTACTTTAAAGTTATAGCAATCAGTTTCATTTTCATTTCTTATTCTCATTTCTTGCTCTAATATTGCCTCTTGACCAGCTTCTACATCATTCATTGGAACTATTCTATTATAATTACTAATTCTCCTATTTGATTCTCTTATGTTTGATTCTCTTATGTTTGATTCTCTTATGTTTGATTCTCTTATGTTTGATTCTCTTATACTAGATTCTCTTATACTTCTCTCTGTTGAATAATCTATTAATAAACCACGACATAATGGACATAATAATTCTTTATTATTACTAGAAGCATCATTATTAATATTTTTATAACATGTTAAACATATTATTTTGTCACAATAAAAACAACAAACAATAGATGTATCTCTCCAAATAGGATCTAAACATATTGGACATTGTTCTGGTATATATGTTATATTATCACCATATTCTTTAGAATATGTAATTTTGGGTACATTTTTAATACTAGAACATGTAGGCGGTGTTATATTTTTTGTTATATACAAATCAGGAATATCATCAATATTGATATTTGTAATTAATTTTAATTTTTCAATACGCAATGTTCTATTTTGAATTCTCTCGTATTCAAAATGTTCATCGTTATACATAAATTATATATATAGAACAAATTATTGTTTTATTGTTAAACTTAAATTGTATTATTTAATCCTGTGTTTGATTGTAATCCGTTATCAATAACATTTTTGTATATTTTTATAAATTTACAAAGTGAAAGCAATTCTTGGTATATAAGAGGTGCCAATGTTATCATTAATCGTGTTCTAATACCAAATTCAGAACTACCTATTGTCTCTGGATCATGTAACAAAAATAAACTATTTTCTAGAACACAAACATACCTACATAGATTATGTTCATTATTCCAATTACCAACATTAAGATACATGTAACTAGAATCATTATTATTGATAATTTGTTCAATCCATTTAGTAGTATAAAGATGTAAATTTATCCATTTGATTGAAAGTAAATAATCTATTAATTTTCTATACAGTGTATCGTCTTCCAAATGAACAACTGTTTTTGAATTATCAATATTGTGTAATAATTCTGCATTTAAATTTTTTATGGTTGTCATTTTTACAATTTCAAATATATAATCCTGAATTTCAAAAGGTAGTTGTTGTAAATAAGTATTTTTAAATGAATTATAACTCATTAATTATTGAGTTATAGTGAGAATTAAATAAATAAATAAATAAAATTGATATTAAAAATAAATTATATTATAATTAATAATGACTAGTTCTACCGATTCACGTGAAGGCTCACCATTTTGTGTCGACTCACCTTTTGATGAAGATTATACTAGCGAAGATATTTCTATGAATGAATTTATCCGAACTCATCGTGATAATATATTAAAATTAATTAATACAAATAATGACTATGAAGAAGAGAAATATAAATATGAACAATATGATGAAACTCCTACAACATATAATTATCAAGATTTGGCAGCTAGTCTAGCAGGTATGTCTAAAATATCTAAACCATCACCTCTAGATACAAGCTACGAAACTCTTGATGATAATTCACCAACTAAAACACCATTTGCTCCAGTTACAAAAGAACGTCGTAGTATAGAAGAAGATGAATTTATACCTACATCACCATTACCTCTCGTAAGGCAATTAGCAGAAGAGCTAGGCTATGATGAACAATCTGATGATTATTTGTGTGATGTTAAACGTTACATGGATGAATATAATGTTACAGCTGAAGAAGCTGATGTACTTTTGAGTCAATCTAATACAGAATATCCATTAGATTTACCACCCAATCTTGAAGAGATTGGAAATCTTTGTCCTGACGATGATGTTAATATGACTCTCAAAGAGGCCGAAGAAGATTATGATGAGGATTATAATGAAGATTATGATGAAGATTATGATGAAGATTATGATGAGGATTATGATGGTGAATTTTACGAAGAACTAAACAATGATGAACGTAAAGTTTATCTTGATAATTTAGAACTTAAAATGAAGAGGTTTTCTGAAGAATTATTTGAAAAACAACTACTAATTGAACAGAAAAACATAGAACTCGAAGAAAAACTACAAACTCTTCAAAAGCAAGAAAAAGACAATACTCCGTTTACACGAATATTTGATGTTTCTGTTGTTATAGTGATTGGATGGGGTGTCATGAAAATTATTAATTTGATTTCGACTCATTAAATTAATTAATTAATTAATTAATAAAAAAAATTGATATTTTTTTATTAATAAAAGTACTTTTAGATGAAGAAGGTAATCATGAAACGTTACAATGAAGAGAACTCAAACAATAATCCTCCAAAAAGAATGAAAACGCGTTCTATGACACGTAATGAAGAATCTGGTGGTTTTGACCGTTCTGAATACGATAAATTTCATAACAATCGCGATGAATATGAAAGGGAGCAAAATGAGCGCCGTTTAGCTGGAATCAAACCGATTATTATTTGTATGGGAGGTCCATATTCTGATGCTTGGTATCCACCTCATAACTAATAATACATAAAATACCAAAAAATAGCCCCCACCAGGGCATTTTTTGGGCATTGAAGATGCCTGTGCGAACTCGTTCTATGACTCGTAATAATGAAAAAAAGGCGGTTGCGAAGATGTGTGAAAATATCATGATGGATTTAAAAAAAAGGAAAACACTTACTATAAATCATCATAAAAGAGGGAAAGGTGAATATGAAGGAGGGCTCAATAACAACAAACCCCATGGTTATGGTAAGTGTACTTGGAATGGCGAAGAGACAATGGGTGGAACATATGAAGGTGAATGGGAGGCAGGAGAAATGTGCGGAAAAGGAAAATTCACATATAGGAGTGGCGATACTTACGAAGGACAGATAAAAGATGGAATGAGGTGGGGATATGGTAAGTATATTCATACAAGTGGTGAAATTCATGAAGGGGAATATGTTAAAAATATAAAACATGGAAAGGGAAAACTCATAAAAGTAAGTGGTGACATTTATGATGGGCAATGGAAAGATAATCTTGCAGATGGTAATGGTAAGTATATTCATAAAAATGGAGATATTTATGAAGGAGAATGGCATAAAGCTAAAAAACATGGAAAGGGAATAATGACACATAAAAACGGTCACATTTTTGATGGTTATTGGTTTCAACATAAATTTACTAAGGGTAAAGTGATATATGAAAATGGAGATATTTATGAAGGTAAATGGGAAAATTACAGCAGAAAATACAGTATAGATTACGGCCAACGTGGTAATCCAGTTGGTAATGGAAAAATGACCTATAAAAATGGTAATGTTTATGAAGGCAGATGGGAAAAAGGAAAATGTACGGAAGGGAAAATTACCCTTTGGAATGGAGAAATTTATGAAGGTGAATTGGGAACTACATTTCCGGAAGGAAAAGGAAAAATGATATTTAAAAGTGGTAATATTTATGAAGGTGAATTTAAAAATGGATTAATGTATGGTAATGGTAAAATGACATACAAAAATGGTGAAACCTATTTAGGTCAATGGATAAATAATTGTTATAATGGAAAAGGTAAAATGACATACAAAAATGGAGACATTTACGAAGGTGAATGGCAGTGGAAAAAAAAACATGGGACGGGAAAAATGTTCTATAATACTGGAGAAATATATGAAGGTAGTTGGTCTCAAGATGTCATTAGTGGTTATGGTAAAATGACATTTAAAAATAATTTTGATACATATCAGGGCTGGTGGTATAATGGAAAAATTAACAATATAACTACAATAGAAGCTTTAATAAAATATATCTAAATATACACCATAATTGATAATATAAAAATAAAAAATACATTATTAAATTATTTTTTATTTTGATTTTTATTTTATAATATTTTATATTCTATTTTTTGCTATAAAATAGTTTGTCGCCATACAAGTCATCAACTCTATTTGATGTCTGCCAAAATTTCTTTGTTTCTCTCCCCAATGGATAAAAAGCTTCTTCTTTGCTGTAAGAATAATCCCAATTAAACAAATCTTCTATGCTATGAGGAGAATTCTTAACAATATTATCATTATTTAAATCAGAATTAAGAATTTCTCTCTTTATTGATATTAAAGTTTTTATAAGATAATCTAAATTATCCCTATTTTCAGTTTCAGTAGGTTCAATCATAATACATCTAGGAACTGGCCAACTCATAGTAGGAGGATGAATGCCATAATCTATCATTCTTTTACAGAAATCATTTTCGGTTATATCATTTATACATAATTCATCTAAATCAATAATTAATTCGTGAGCGACTTCACCCTTATTATTTGTATAATTTATTTTAAATTCAGTTTCCAAGTTTGTTTTAAGATAGTTTGAATTTTCAACCGCTTTATTGCTTATATTTTGAAAGTTATTTAAATTTTTTTCAATGTATTTTAGGCTAATTAAATTAGCACTACTATTTCCAAAAATAGAACTACTTACGTTACCAATTGATTTATCATAAATTTCATTATCATTTGGTAAGTAATCTTTTAACTTATCGTTTACACCCAATACACCTACACCTGGGCCACCACCGCCATGAGGTATCGCAAATGTTTTATGCATATTGATATGCATCATATCAAAATCTAAATCAACTGGTTTGAGATTACCTACCCAAGAATTCATATTTGCTCCATCAAGATATATTAATCCGCCCTCAGATTTAACCATTTTTATTACATCATTAATAGTATCATCAAAAAATCCATATGTGCTAGGATGTGTAATCATTATTCCCAAAACATTATTTTTATTTTTTTCAATTCCTTTTTTAAGACTGTCAATATCAAATGTTCCATTTTTGTTATGTTTAATTTTTACAACTTTACAACCAGATATAACAACACTTGCTGGATTGGTACCATGTGCTGAATCAGGGATAAAAATCACATTTCTATTAGGATTATTTATATATTTTCTCATAATTAACAATGCTGTTAATTCTGCGTGACTTCCAGATAATGGTTGTAGTGATATTCCATTAAAACCAGTAAGAAATTTTAAATGTCCTTTTAAAACATTCATATCTTTTGTAAAGTTATATTTAATATCGTTTTTTTCATAAGGATGATTATTAACATTGTATTTGAAAATATTTTCAACTGATTCAATATCATTGTATTTCATTGTACAACTTCCTAATGGTATCATACCATCAACCATTGTAAAATCTTTTTTTTCTAATTCTCTCAAATATCTTTGAAAATCAAATTCATTATCAAAAAGATTAAATAGTTTATCATCAAGTATACCATCATCTCTCAACCTTATTTCAACATCATTATTTTCATTTATTATTTGTTTAGTTTTAATTACATTTTTTAAGTTATGAATATCTTGTTGTGTATGCATATTTGAAAACGTAGCTGAATAACTTGAATTACCATGATTAAAAATGTCATTATGTCTTTCCCATTTATCTATAAAAGTAATGGTGTCTATAAAATTACAGTCTATGTCTAATTCAGTTTTAATATCTTCACGGTAATCAATAATTTGCTGTATATAATTATCTAAATTTAGACCATTTAGCATTGTCCAAGCTCCAATATAGTTGCTCATTAAAGCTTGATTAGTACATATATTAGAAGTAGCATTGTTTTTTTTAATATGTTGTTCTCTCGTTTGAAGAGCGAGTCTATAACGTGGTAAATCATATTTATCTTTTGAAATTCCCACTAATTTTCCTGGTAATTTTCTGATTAAACTTTCGTCAATACACATGTATGCTCCATGTGGACCACCATTAAAAAGGGGTAATCCCATTCGTTGAATATTACCTATACTTATATTCGCACCTAAATCTTTATGACTAGGTAGATAAATATGATGGAGTAAGTCTCCTGATATTACATTAATAAAATTATTTTTAGTATTGGTATTAATATTGCGCTGGAGTTTTTTTATGTATTCATAATCTTTATTAATAAAACCATATTTATCACTACTAAATATAACTGAACCAATAATATACTCGATATTATTTTCAATGTATTCCTTATCAATATTTATAAAATCAAAGTATTTAATTTCAACATCATTTTGTTTAAAAATAATATTATTGTATGTATCAAGAACGTTTTTAAGATTAAAAAAAATATTTTTATCGACTAAAACAATCTTTTTCCCCCTTTTATTGCTATTTATAATTATTCTTATTGACTCAAAAAGGCTATGAGAATGATCTAGTAGTCCAGCATTGCTTATTTCATTTCCAGTAATTTTTTTTATTATTTCTTGATACTTATAAGTTAGTTCTAAACGACCTTGTGATATTTCACTTTGATATGGTGTATATGCTGTATACCATTTTGGGTTTTTTAAAATTTCATTTTCTAACATTACACTATGCTTATTATGATAATAATCTTGACCAAAAAAATGAAGATGTCGCCTAGAATGTTTTAAAATATTATTTATTCTCCGCACAATGACCATATTTATTATGAATAAAATATATATTATAAATTTATATTTTATACATATTTGTATTACACATAATTATATATTCCATAATTATATATTCCATAATTATATAGTTTAAATAACCAAAAGCAAACCTTGAATTCCATTTTCGTCTCCTGTAAAAATCATATGTGCCTTTATATTTACATCTTCTTTATCACCAAAAACTTTCCCATCAATTTTTTTTTGAAATTCTTGTTTTTCATTACATACAATACTTGGAAATAAAACACCGTAACTATCACTTCCTGTTTCATTTTTACACGCCCAAATACACTTTGGCATATGTTTTACAGGAGTATCAAAAACAATCGTATTATTAATAGGTTTATATGGAATACCATTATTGTCATCAGTGGCAATAAAGACTTCAAAGCTTTTAATAGTCATGTATATTAAGTTATACAACTTTTTTTTTCTCAATTTTTTTAATTACTTGTAACAAGATTACTACTTGTTTCGACAACATTATCATTTTCTGAAGTATTTAAATAATTACCTAGTTCTGATTCCAAGATAATACGATAAGGAGTAGTTGAACTACCAGATTTATAGATTTTATCCAATTTTGTTTTTTGTTCAGTAGTATTTACAAAAAGAGTGGTAAAATGTAGTTTTTCATTCAATAATTTTTTGTATCGTTTCCAAAAAGCGTCCATTTTCATCTTGTTTGACATTGAAATTTTCATTACTTCTCGAGCATCTAATATAATATGTAGTTTTTCGTTTTGGGGTAATTTTTGAAGTTCTTCAATTAATGACAATAAAAAATGTTCTACTGGACTACAGTTTTTTGGTAATTTATAGGGCCAGTTTTTTATATTAAATTCGCTCATAATTTATAATTATATTAATATCTTTATATTTATAAATTTGCCTTTTATACAAAAACAAAAAAATTCCCCATTGGGACATCCTTTTTCCTTCCGGACTAGCTGCTGTTGGGTGAAATCGTAAGTTGTGTATTCGCTGTAAGCAACCAAGGTTGAGTCTTTTAATGTCATACTCCAGGACATCGAGTGTTACTCTTAATCTTCGTGACCGTGACGTTAATTATCGCTATAATTAACGTGACCGCGACTGGACTTCAACTCGGCCTCGGCCTCGTCCTTTGAAGATGTGTTCTTGATGAACACCTTCTTCTTGGGCTTGTCAGCAGAAGGATTGTTGTCCCTGGTGTAGCCACCCGCATACTTGTCAGAGCATGCGCGAATCTTCCAGAACCATGGGTCGTCGTACACCACTTCGACGAACTCGTCCTGGCTGGACATAAGACGTTCACGAAGTTCCTCCCAACCTTCATTCCACTGCTTGAAGTGGATGAAGAATCGCTTGGACTTCTTGCCGGTTTGTTCATTAACACGAGACACCTCGTCAATCTGCTTAATCGTGCCAAAGCCCAATTCATCAAGAGCGGTTTGGACACGCTTCTTGGAGATGTTGCCGTGGGCGAAGGGAATCATAAGAGAAGGAGAAGATGCGTTCATGGTAGTCATTCTTTGTATAAAAAGGATACTACAGTGAAATACTTTCTCAATTTATTTTTTTTGTCACTCATTTCTCGGTTCGCGTTGACCCAAATCCTCATTAAGACAAAAAAAAAAGAAAAAAGAGGGGGATAAAGAGCGTAAAGAGGGGGATAAAGAGTGTAAAGAGGGGAATAGAGAGAAAAAAAATACATACACACATACATAAGTTATACATTTAGTCGAACAAATCAAAGTCGAACAAATCAACAAAACAAGCGTCGCCCATGTTCATTGTCTCGAGGCACTCGTAATTGTTGCGTGACAGACGTGCCTTGGAGATGACCTGCTTGTGCTTGTTCCGAGCCTTCTGCTGCGCCATCTTCATTTTCATCCTGAAAAGGACTTCTTCGTCAGTGCTATGAGACTTACGATGACGATGAGGCTTGTGATTGTCAGAAGACTGCTTGAGAGTTTGATAAAAGTTGTTGAGAGTAGTAGCGTTCATGTTGCTGTAAAGAAGATACTATTGTGAAATACTTTCTCAATTTATTTTGTTTGTCACTCATTTCTCGGTTCGCGTATAAGATTAAAGAAAATATATTATAAATATATATAATGAATGTTGAAAAAGGAGATAATGTTGATAGCGATAACGTACAAAATCATATCATTTCCGATATTAAACCAAAAATTGATCTTGAAAAGAGTTTAAATTTAGACCGAACACAAAGTATAGATGAAATTGAATTTCAATTTATGACATCACGAAACAAAAGTCCACGAGATATTGAAATTGTAAATGAAATAGAAAAACATAAATTCAAAAAACTTGATTTTATTGATGTTGAGAGAGAAGTTGACAAAAACTATCTTAACATGAGTCATAAATATTCTTCTAGTTTGGATATTCTTGCTAGCTATATCAAAGGACAAAAAATAATATATATGGAATCAAAAAATCACTGTGAAAAACAATTGAATTGGCTTATGTTGCCATCAATTTTACTTACTGCTCTAGCAACTGTATTAGCTGGAATAGGAGGTAATGAGCTTATTTTAGCATGTGTTAATGCTTTTATAGGATTTTTACTAGCACTTGTTAATTACTTAAAATTAGATGCTGCTCAAGAAGCTCATAAAATATCTTCCAGACAATATGACAAGCTACAGTCAGGTGTTGAATTCACTTCGGGGTCGATATTATTATTCCAAAACAAACTACAACACAATGATGAAGAAAGTGCTCTTGAACAAGAAGGAAATTTACGGGATAATTTACGTGATGTAGAAAAGAAAATTGCTGAAATAAAAGAGACTAATCAATTTTTAGTTCCATATGCCGTAAGGAGAGATTTTCCAGTTATGTTTAATATCAATGTTTTCTCTCTTATAAAGAAAATTGAAGATCATCGTAAGAAAACAATAACTAGTCTTAAAAATGTTAAAAATGAAATAGCATTCATACAATTTGTTCAAGAGCGACAGGACTACGATTTAGATGAAAGTTATAAAAGCAAATTGGTTGAGTTATTCAATTTGAAGAGAGATTTGATTAAGGAAATATTAGTTCTTCAATCTGCTTATTCTATGATTGACTCAATGTTTTTACAAGAAATAAAAAATTCCGAAGTATACAAACGTAGATGTTGTCGTTCATGTAAAATGTGTTGTGAACCCAAAATTATTGATCCTGAAAAAATCAATCCATTTGTAGCAAAGTTAATTGACCCATTTAAACGTAATGAAGATTTTGAAACTGTTAAGGAGGGATGTTGTATTAGTCTTTGTTGTAGTAGAAAACACGTTACTATTAAAAAGACATGTCATGAAGAAGATTTATGGTTTAGATCAGATGAAGACCATTGTAAAGATGGTAAATGTGGTGTAAGTCTAATAAATGGGAAAAAAAATACCGATAATACAGATTGTGGTTGTGATAAGAAAAAAGATATAGAAATGGTTGAACTTCGAGATAAAAATATTGAAAATATTGAAATCAAAGTAGGTAATGAAAAATAAGTTTTAAATTTTATATAATTAATTTTATATTTATATATACATAAACATGTTTTGGGGTCTTGAACGATATAAACACCAGACAAAGAATCCTGTGAAACAGTATAAAACTACTCAACAATATAATCGTCAAAAAACCCATAATACATATTATCGTCTTAATTTTGAAAAAATAAAAAAAGGATGCGATGAACTATGGTTTGGTAATACAAAGCTTGATACTAATGTTACACCTAGAAATATGGTTATTGATGAATCAGAACCATTTCATTTTGTTCAATTGCTTTATATTATTAAAGAAAAATCATGGGATGATAATACCTGGTTGGTTTTTAGAGAGAATGAACTAATTAATTGGGTTCATAATCACCGTAACATTTATATGGAAAATAATATAATGTTTGGGGAGGAATTTTACAGTCAGTTTAACGCAATGATTAAATATTTCATCAATAACTACTGTGATAAGTATATGCGAACCTAGAAATGAGTTACAAAAAAAAAAATTTGAGAAAAATGTTTGAGTATATATATTTTTTTACTCAAAATGACTTCACACCTTCGCATCAACACCAACATCGACAATGATGGCAATATCACGGCCCCCCTTTCTCCTTGGATTGATATGGATACAAAAACCCCATCTTCTGCGTCAAGTTCTCCAAGAAATCAAGAAGAAGCGGTCTTGGCTTTTGAGATGGCCAGTCTACGTCTCGACGAGATTATGACAAAACATAAACAAGCTAAAAAACCAACAGAAAATACGATTGACTTAAGACCAGAAAAATGGTCTAAACAAGCTCCAGGAACTGAATACAAAGGCAAACGTACCAACAAGGGCATGCCTGATAAACGGACGAAAGCAGGCAAGGAATGGTATGCCAGTGTTATCGTGTAAATTATTTCAATTCTGTGTATGTATGTATTTTTTGTTTTAATTTATTGACAAATATTTCTTTTTTTTTCTATATTTAATGGAAATGGGTAATTGTTCAAGTAGTAAAAATAAAATAACACCAATCGATAAAATACTAGATTTAAAACCACTACCGCAACTCGATTCATCAAAAGGAGCACGCAAACCTTTCATTGAAGAGAGAATGATTAGACCTCAAAGAGTGGATGAAATGAAATACTATGCTCCATATCCTTTACCTAAGATAGGAGAACCTGAAGAGTAGTTATCTAAATAAATTGTTTAAATAAATTGATATAATATATTTTTTATACAATATATTATAATGGGTAATTGTTCTAGTCTACGACGCAATAAAAATGAACGTCCCCCCACTCCTCCTAGAAAAAATCGCGAAACTAAATGTGATAATGAAGCAATGGTGTTTGATGAATCTACTAGTGTTAAAGAATTATGGGGGAAAACTAAACCATTTGTTCCACCTGTAAGTTCAGGACATGTTATTAAAGTTTATGATGGTGATACAATTACTATCGCAAGTGTAATTGATGGAATGAAAAATTCTCCTTTGTGGCGATTTTCAGTTCGTTTGAATGGTATCGATACGCCTGAATTGAAAGGAGGTAAAAATGAAAATGAAAAAGAGTGTGCTATTCTAGCACGTGATTGGTTGAGTAGTCAAATTCTTAATAAAAGGGTACAACTTAGAAATGTTCAAACTGAAAAATATGGACGTTTGCTTGCTGAAGTATGGTATAATGGAAAAAATATGAATGAGGCTATGATTGATAAACGTTTTGCTGTGGCTTATGATGGTGGAACTAAGGTATCACCCGATGATTGGCTGAAATATCATCACAATAAAAAATAAAAAATATTAATGCTTACGTGTTCTCTTGTTCTTTCTTAACTTTTTAATATTTTTTGTTTTTGCTTTCTTAGCCCGTTTTGTACGTTTTAATTGTTTTTTATTACGTTTTGTCCGTCTTTTCCCTCCGGATGATACACCAATATTGAAAGTCCCTTGAGGCGGTACAAAAGGTGCTTGCTGTTTTTGAGAATTTAGACTACGTATTAATTCTTGTTGAGCATTTGAAGAGAAATTTGTCTGTTGTTCAGCTAAATCTCTTTCTTGTTTTCTTTTCTTTTCAGCATCGTCTTGATTTCTTTGTTCTACAGCAATTTTATAGTGTTCGTCAAATTTCTCTCCTAGAAGTTGATTAATGTTACTAACATCTTCGCCATTATCATATAGTGAATTTGTATATTCCAACCCTTCTGGCCATTTTTTCCACAACTGTTCATGTTTTTTTATAAATTCACGTTTATGGCGTTCCCTTTCTTCCGTGGTTTTATATGGTTGTAATCTTGCTACTTCTTCTTGTAATTCCCTGTTCTTTAACAAATAGTCTTCATTCTTATTAATTATTCTTTGTAAACGTTCATTTTGTTCCCGTAAATCTTCCATTTCTTCTGGATTTATTTTTTGGCCCATTTTCATTTCAAAATCTTTTAACCGTGAATCACATGCTCTGTTTATTTCTTTTATTTCATTCATTTTATTTTCAAGTTGTTCTCTCACAATTCTAATTTGTTTCAATAATTCTTCATTAGTAGTACTTAATGAATCATTTTTCATTTTTATTTTTTCATAATCAATCTGAAGTGTTCTAAAACGTTTGTCATCCTGCGCACATTGACCTTCATGTTGTTTATTTAAATTAGTTATTTGTATTTGGTGTTCTTGTTTTAATCTATCTAATTCATTGTTTACATATTCTAATTGTTTTAATTGTTCACTAGTTTTTTCATTATTACTAGCAAGTTGCTGTTTTAAAGACGTATTTTCTTTATTTAATTTATCTAAATCACCTTGAATACTATTTAATTGTGATATATATTTTTTATTTTCAGAAATAAAATATTCACGTTCAAGATCTAATTCTCTAACCGCATCTGCTAGTTCTCCTATTTGTCCATGCGTTTTTTTACTAATCATATTATATTTTTCTTTTTCTTGTTGTAATTTATTATTATACGAGTCTTCTAATGCTTTTTGATTTTTTTTCAAATCAATAATTTGATTTTGTAAATTTGAATTTATTATGTTATTTCGTTGTATGGTTGTCTGTAAATCATTTATTCTATTTCTGTCATCAAAAATCTGTCTTTGATATTGTTGTCTGTGTGTCTGTGTTTGTCTGGGTGTGCCACTTCGCAAGGAGTCCTCCCATTGTCTGGCTCCGAGATTAGGACCTATTCTTCCGTGTCTATCGTATTGTGCCATTATTATATATTATTTAGATTAAAACTTAATGTAAATAATAATTAAATATTGATAAAACGTTTTTCAATTTCAGTGACCTGAGTTACTTTTTTGTAATCTATATCTGAAATATTTTTTTTAATTAATTGTTTAAAATTGTTATCTATTATTTTTTCTGGATAAAAATAAGTTGTTGAATTATTATAATATGTTGAAAGAGCAAAAAGTAATTCATTTTGATTAAGAATGGCAACATAATATGAATTATAGTATAAAACTAATTTAGTAACATCATAATTATCACCATCATAATCTATTTGTTCTTCAAAAAGTTTATTACCATTTAAAAATTTAGATTTTAATTTAGGTAAAGCAAGGCATAATTGATGTAAAAACTGTTGACATAAAAGAAAATTATTATTTTTAGTATCATGGTCGGAATATACAACAAACACAATTTCATCATTATCAATCGTAATTTTATTTTCGGTTACATCAATACCATTCTTAATAGATTCTAATTTGAAAACACATTGAATAACCAAAATATAATAAATAATATTAATTATACTATCTTTATTAATATGTAATAATATCATTAGTTTGTTATTTAAAACTTTTTTTAAAGACTGTTTACTCATTAAAAACCGTGTAACTGTTAGTTGTGAAAAAATATTTGAAATAGTGATATTAATGTTAATTTTGTTATTAATGATATAACTTAAAAACAGATTAGTAATGTTTACCTTTTTATATGTATTATCAAGGTCACTAATATTTGTAATTGTTTTTTGTGAAAAATAATTAAAATCTTTTAGATTGTATTTTTTTAATAAATTGTTTTCTTCACTCTGACTTTCTTCTTTATAAATAATAAATTTTTTCTGATTATGATTATTAAAAAAATATTCAATATTTAATAACATTATATATTCAGACAAAGTTTTTGGCATCATAACACAAAAATTGCTCATTATATATTATATATTAAAAGTTATAATATTAAATTACAAATTAATTAAATAATATAATATAAATGTTTGGTTCAACAGCTCAAAATATTTTTGGAGCAAAAAGCACAACTACAACAGCTCAATCATTAACTGGTATGAATACATCTACAATTAATTTAAGTTCACTTGCACAATTTTCTACTTTAGGTAATATTCTTCCTGATTCAATTAAAACATTAGTAAATATTGCCCATACTAAATTCTTAACTCCTTTTGATAATAGACGTTTTAATCGTATTGGAACATTGGTAGAGAGAGATAATGTAGTCAATGGTCTTACAAATTATATGAATACTATAACAACAGATGATTCGCTTGTTACATTTTTAGATTGTATAATAAAGGGTGTTAGAGCTTCTTATAATATGAAGAATTTAGAAACAACATTTATTACTTATAAATCAGAAACACAAAAACAAATTGAACTTTTACAAACTCAGGTAAATGTTTTGTTAGATAGTGCTCAACAAAGTATTGGTGATGCTGGTGGTGTTGGTTCAGCTAATTTCTCTATTGAACTTAATAATTTTTTCCAGATTTATATTTATATTTATGGTTATCATCCAAATGATGAAACATGGATTACTGAAACTAGAACTGATATTGTGACAGATATTAATGACCGTATTAACAGTGGTGAGATTGAAATAAGTGATGTCTTGCCTGAATTGTATGCTAATACTTAAGTATGTATTAGTGTTTTTTTTCATAATTATTTATAGTCTTCTATATATAATTATGGATTTGGGTTCTTTAGATCTAAATATTGAAAATTACAGTATAAAAGAACTAAAAAATTTATTGGGTATTAATAATAATTATACATCAAATGAATTACAAGAAAAATGTAATGGAATTATCAGTTTGATTAATGAAAACGAAGATATGAAACTTGTCGATAAACATGAAGTATTAAATTTTTTTGATAGTATTAGGGTTACATTAATACGTCATATTAATGGTCAAGAAGGTATGTTTAATGAACTATATAATGTTAATAATATAGAATTACAAAATACTATAATTGAAAAAAATGGAGGAAATGAAATTTATCGTGAATTAGACAGTAAGAAAAAATCTATTCATGAAAAAAAACGTATAGAAAACTCTGAAATGGGTGGTGTGGGAACTTTAAACGCACATGGCATTACTGATGATAACTTTCATTATACTGAGAAAGGAGAGAATGAAGAATCTTTAGCGACACATGTTATAAAATATAAAAAAGACAAATTAAATCCAATTAAACATGAAACTATCACAAGGTGTATTACATTTGATACTAGATTTAGAGAAAATTATTCAACAACAATGAGTACTGATTTTAATTGTACTTTACCTGACCGTATATCAAATGTAATATCAATGCAGTTATCTGCTATGGAATTTCCAACTTCGTATTTAATATTTAACGATAACGCAAAAAATAATTTTTTTAATTATCAAGTATTGGATAGTGGTACTATTAGTGAAATTAAAACAGTAACATTAAGGAGTGGTAATTATAGTCATAGTGAGTTAATTGACCAAATTAATGATAATTTTATTAGAAATGGTGATTCTATAGAATTTAGTGTTGATATAACATCACAAGGAAGTGGTACAGGTAAAACAATTATTAGAAATACAAGCACACAATTGATTAATATTTATTTTGATCGTGATAAGAATGGTCAGGAAGATCCAACACCATTGCCTTTAAAATTTGGTTGGGTTTTAGGTTTTAGAAATGGGGAATATGCTAAAAATAAAGAATATGTTTCTGAAGGTATGTATGAAGACCATGGTTCAAAATATCTTTATCTTTCCATAAATGACCATAATAATAATACATACGATACATATTTATCAGTATTTAATTCTTCTATGTTAAATAAGAATATTTTAGCAAGAATTAGCATGAAAACTCCTGCTTTTTTTATTCATAGTGAAAACGGAATGAATCTTACCACAGAACCAAGATTATATATGGGTCCTGTTACTCTTTCAAAATTTAATGTTCAAATATTAGATGAATTTGGTCGTATTGTTGATATAAATAATATGGATTATTCTTTTTGTTTAAATATTGTTTCATTATATAAATAAATTTTTAATATTTAAAAAATACTATTATTTTCTATATATTAATATATAACAATGACATCTTATACACCGACTAATACAACAACAGGAGCTATGTTAAGAAACAATATGTATGCTTGGGCAGCATCTGGTTTAGGACGCATGGATACAGAAGACGATGTAACTGTTACCTTTGTATACGATCAAATAGCAAGACAGGAGAAAAATCGTATTACTAATCCTTTAGCACACATTCAATTTGCTACATCATTAGATGCTATTAGAACTATGTTTTCATCGCATAACACACAAGATGCGGGTGGTGCTAATGTTGCTCGTTATTCCACAAAAGCCGGAAGAGCTTATGCGGATAGAACATCTTTTGAAAAGATATCCCCAGATACGACTATGGGAAGATATAATACTACTAACGGAACAGCAGCAGAAAATAATGTTTTATTTAGTAAAATGATGGCAAAACCAATTGTTGATGATTTTCAATTGGTGCCTCACTTAATTGCTGATGCTTGTGGAAATAATCCATTTAGAATGGATTTATCCTTTAATACAACTGACGGTAATGCTGATGTTAGTTATGTTAATCATATGTATTCTAATGTAAAAATCGGGGCAGATACTACTAGAGCTACTGACGCAAAGGGCGTTGCTAGAACTGTAGATATGGTAAACACTGATATTTCTTGTATTTTCCATGTTTTAGATTTAAGCAATGGAGGAGATCTTCAAGGAGATGATGATACTGATATATCCTTTAATATTATTGCTGCTTTCCAATTATATGCTAAATATAATCATGCGGCAGGAACGTCTACACAAGTATGGCCACAGAGAGGTGTTAGTGGAGAAGACCTTACTACAGCTTATACTTTTAATACTTCTAATCCTGACAGTTTTAAAATGGAAGGATTTGATATTAGTTTAGCACATAGAGAGATTAAGAAACCTACATTCCAGTTTACTGTTAATGAAGATGGTGCTGGATCCAATGATACTGGCTGTGAAAACTGTGATTACATTCTTAGAGTATTGTATGGTGATATTACTGATATGAGTTTCCAAGATGGTCATGGTGGTATTGTTGGTTCAGATGGAAATATTAGAGCAGATACTAGTTTTGTATGTTTAGCATCTTTGCCTGCTTCAATGACACAAGTTGGTGGTGGAAGTTTAGATACCGAAGTTTTAATGACTAAATCACAGATAA
>MDTE01183481.1_pt1 | contig 18114 bp, 14 predicted proteins | sample 811231 | NCBI WGS metagenome assembly MDTE01 (sample SAMN05326651, study PRJNA326480) | marine metagenome | isolation source: seawater | place: Indian Ocean: Red Sea | collected 2010 | reverse complement strand
GAGGGGCTTCCCCACTATTGCGAGGTACTATCACGCAAAGGTTATCTGTATGGGGATCACAATGCGCCTCACGATATCGAGGTGCGTGAACTTGGAACGGGTAAATCTAGGCGAGAAATCGCGTGGGATCTTGGACTGAATTTCAGGGTCGTACCCAAACTGCCCGTTGAAGACGGCATTCACGCCGCACAGCTTATTATGAGCAAGTGCTGGTTTGACCTGACCAACTGCAAGCAGGGCATTGAATGCCTGAGACAATACCACCGTGCATACAATCCGAAGACTCGCGCATTTAGATTGTCGCCTGTCCACGATTGGTCGAGTCATGGTGCCGATGCGTTTCGGTATCTGGCTATCGGTATTAAAGAAATGAATCATTTTGAAAACGCACCACAGGCTTTTGCGGATAGCAGCTACAATCCGCTGGGCCAGCATCTAGGAGCCTGATATGGGATTTATGAAACCAAAAAGTCCACCACCTCCTCCACCGCCTCCACCTCCACCACCTGTTCAGGCTCCTGATCCAAATATGGAAGAAAATCTGCGTGAAAGAGAAGCAAAGAGAATGGGTCGAAAGAAGACCATTGTGACCGGGCCACGGGGTCTGTTGGCTGGCGAAGAAATTATGAAGCCTTCTTTATTAGCCGAGTACGGCAAGAAGGATATGTGATATGGGTTTTGGTGGGCCGGGTGAAGGCACGGGTATAGATACGACGGGTTATTATGAGCAAAGACGCGATCAGATCGATGGCAACTGGACCTCGCTAATCCCCGGAGCGACACCTTACGAGCAGTTGGGTTTTGTCAGACGGGAAGATCCCTTTAATCCGGGTGCTGAAGAAGGCAATATATATTATCAGCTTCAAGTCCTTCAGCCTGAAGAACGAGAAGGGGTAAGCTACTACCAGCGAACAAATGAGGACGATCCTGACCGCCTTGTTTATGACCAACAGGCTTATCTGAAAACCCTTTATGATGACAGTGCCGATTTGGGGCAGGGTTATTTTATAGACCGTGAAGAGCGTGAAAGAGACGATGCTGGCGACTTCATGGGATATGATTACGTGCTTGCACAGCAGGAAGGGTATGAAGCCCTCGCACCTGATTACAGTCGATACTATGAAGGTCGATATGCCGATACAGGCACAGCCGATACCGATACAGGCACAGATACAGGCACGGTCGGTAACAGACCAGAAGATCCCCCTGATGATGGGCTGGTTGAGCCACCGACAACTCCAGTAACCCGTGTCCAACCTCGTACACCTTATGCCGGGCTGGAAGTTGACGACGAAGAACGTGGACGACCACGCCGGGGTCGAAGAAGAAGCCGTACAATTATGACAAGCGGTCTGATCGGCAACCAACCTGTCCAGCGAAAAACTCTTTTAGGAAGTTAATATGGCAACGGAAGAAATGGCGGTCATGCTTCTCAATCGGCTGTCTACGCTGGAAACCCAGCGCATGACATAGGAGCACCATTGGCAGGAAGTTGCCGATTACATTGTTCCAAGAAAAGCAGACATTACAAAAAAGCGGAGTGCTGGCGATAAACGGCAGGAACTGATCTTCGACGGCACGGCTATTCATTCGGCTGAGCTTTTATCCGCTAGCTTGCACGGTATGTTGACCAACGCTTCGACCCCTTGGTTTTCCTTACGATATAGAGACAACGAAACCGACATGATGGACGAAGCCAAGGAATGGCTGGAGGGGGCAACCGATGTCATGTACCAAGCGTTTCAACGGTCAAACTTTCAGGAACAGGTACACGAATTATACCACGACCTGATTACGTTTGGCACAGGCGTTATGTTTGTGGAAGCAGACGAAGAGAACCAGATCAGGTTCGGCACTAGGCACATCTCTGAATGTTACGTTTCAGAGGATGACCAAGGCCGGGTCGATACGGTTTATCGTAAATTTAAAATGCCTGTCCGTGCTGCGGCCATGCGGTTTGGTGAGGATGTGCTATCGCAGAAGATGACCAAGGCTTTGGCTGAAGACCCTTATTCTGAAGTCACCATCATTCATGTCGTGCGTCCTCGTGAAGACCGTGATGTTACAAAAGAAGACACGCTCAATAAACCGTTTCTCAGTTGCTACATCGACCCTGATGAAAAAATAATCATGTCCGAAAGCGGATATGACGAGTTTCCTTACACTGTTCCAAGGTATTTAAAGGCATCATTTGAATTGGGCTATGGTCGTTCACCTGCGATGACGGCACTGCCTGACGTGAAGATGCTGAACAAAATGTCCGAAACCACAATCCGGGCAGCGCAAAAACAGGTTGACCCTCCTCTGATGGTCCCGGATGACGGCTTCATGCTGCCAATCAGGACTGTTCCGGGCGGCTTGAACTTTTATCGAAGTGGCACACGGGATCGCTTAGAACCTTTAAATATTGGAGCAAATAATCCGCTTGGCCTCTCTATGGAAGAGCAACGCCGCACCGCTATCAGATCAGCATTTTTTGTTGATCAGCTCATCATGGGTGAAGGCCCACAGATGACCGCGACCGAAGTGGTCCAACGCACCGAGGAAAAAATGAGACTGCTAGGCCCTGTGTTGGGACGCTTACAGGCTGAACTGTTACAGCCTCTTATCAATCGCGTGTTTAATATCCTCGCTCGTCAACAGGCGTTTCTTCCTGCCCCTGAAATTTTGCAGGATCGTGACATCGATATCGAATATGTTTCACCGCTGGCAAAAGCTCAGCGCAGTGGCGACGTGCAATCGGTCATGCGTCTGTTTGAATTGCTGGGTCCAATGGGTCAGCTCGATCCCGGTGTATTCGACTACATGGATACAGACGGTATGGTCAAATACCTCATCAAGGTTCTGGGTGTTCCAGCATCAACGGTCAAGGGTGAAGCCGAGGTTGAAGAAGTCAGGACACAACGTGCTGAGCAACAGGCTCAGCAACAGGAAATGGCCCAGATGATGCAAATGGCAGAAGCTGCCGGGAATGCTGCCCCGGCAGTAAAGGCAGTGGGTGCGTTAGATGAAGCACAGGCAGCAGCAGAAGCAGAACAACAACCAGTTGAGGCAGAAATAGAAGAGGTCGTATGAGTCCAGAGGACTTAAAGGCAAACTATAAATTTGTATTTTCATCAAACGAAGGCCAGATCGTAATGAACGATTTGCAAAAAAGGTGTCATATGTTTGCACCTGTCTTCAGCGGTGAGAATACACATGAGATGGCATTCAAGGATGGTCAACGAAATGTTGTCCTTTTTCTTTTGAATATGCTGTCGGACAATCCACCACCACAACAGGAAACAACAAACGAGGACACTTAAATCATGGCTGAAGAAGCGCAGGTAGCGGAAGCCCCGGCAGAAGCTGGACAAGCACCGTCTGTTGAAACAACGGCAGTGCAAACTTCATGGAAGGACAGTCTTCCAGAAGAAATCAGAGGACATAAATCTCTGGAAACAATTTCAGATGTTGGTGCCTTAGCAAAAAGTTACGTTCATGCAGAAAGTATGATCGGATCTGACAAAATCCCCGTACCGGGGAAGTGGGCAACGGACGATGATTGGTCGGTGGTCTATAACAAGCTGGGTCGCCCCGAAACGGCTGGCGACTACAAGCTTGAAGCTAGTGAAGCTGCGGATGCCGATACGCTCGATTGGTTCAAAGCCACGGCACACGAAGTAGGTTTAAACAGTTCACAAGCCCAAAAGCTGCTGAGCAAGTATGAAGAAATGGTCGGCAGTCAGGTTACTGGCAATGATGCGGAGCTTGAAAGCAGACGGACGGAAGCAGACCTTGCCCTTAAAAAAGAATGGGGTCGTGCCTACGAAAACAAAATGGCTGGCGCGAAAGGTGTCTTGATGAACTTTGCCGATGAAGAGCTGGCAGAAATGACAACGGCTGATGGTGTAAAGTTTGGTGACCACCCGGAGATTGTCAGGATGTTTTCAAAGGTAGGTGATTACATCCGCGAAAAGATTGGTGAAGATTCAATTGCTGGCCCGAAAGGTGCTGGTGTTATGGCACCTGATGAGGCACAGCAAAAACTATCGGAGATTAAAAGAGTAGGATCTCCGTATTGGGATCACCGCCATCCTGAACATGATTGGTATGTAAAGGAGGCATTAAAGTTTGGGGAAATGTTAACCCCCGAAGAAGGATAACCTCACGGCCCTTCTGCTTACGGTAAAGTGCCGTCGTCACGGCAGACGTTAAATGCAAGAAAAGTCCGTCATCCTGACGGGTAGCTCTTCGATCAATTTTAACCCTTGATCGGAGGAACTGAAAAATGAGTACTCAAGTTAGTACTGCTTTTGTTAACCAGTTCTCAAGCAACGTACAGTTGCTTTCACAACAACACGGCAGTCTGTTGCGGTCTTGTGTTTCAGAAGAATCAGTCACTGGCGAAAAAGCCTTTTTCGACCAAGTTGGTTCAACTGCCGCACAGAAGAGAACGACACGCCACGGGGACACTCCTTTAATGGAAACTCCCCATTCCAGACGTATGGTCACGATTGACACATACGAATGGGCTGACCTTATCGACGATGCTGATAAAGTCAGAATGCTGATTGACCCGACTTCTTCTTACGCCCGTGCAGCAGCCGCTGCTATGGGTCGTGCGATGGATGACGCAATCATCACTGCTGCGACGGGAACCGCCCTCACCGGAAAGGCCGGGGCTACCTCAACCGCCATAGGATCAGGCCAGCAAATAGCCCACGGCTCTGCTGATCTAACCTTGGCAAAACTTCTTTCTGCAAAGAAGATTCTGGATGAAGGTAATGTTGATCCAAGTATCAAGCGATACATTGCTGTAGGTCCAGCGCAGATCGAAGCCCTATTAGGGGTCACTCAAGTCACGTCATCTGACTACAACAGCGTAAAAGCTCTTGTACAAGGTGATATTGATACCTTTATGGGTTTCAAGTTCATCGTATCAAATCGTCTATTTGTCGCGTCAAGCATTCGGAAATGTTTTGCTTGGGCAGAAGACGGAATTAAAATGGCTGTCGGCAAAGATGTTGTCGCCAAGATCGATGAGCGTTCCGATAAATCTTATTCAACGCAGGTATTTTATTCTGCAACTTTTGGTGCAACCCGTATGGAAGAAGCCAAGGTCGTGGAAATTTCCTGTGATGAATCAGCATAGGGAGGATTGAAAAATGGCTAATGTTAATTCAGACCAAGTCACTAACTTCCTCGCTGATCCACCTGTAATGAACAATCCTGTGAACATTCACGGGATACAGCGAGTTGCTTGTGGAACGGTAGCTGCGGCAGCAGGGGATCTCTCTGCCGGGGATACGATCATGCTTTGCCAGATACCAACCAATGCGTCTGTGTTGTCTATCAAGTTGTTTAACGACGACTTGGATAGTGGCACAACCTTGACGGTTCATATCGGTCTTTATACCGCCGATGGAAACGTCACGGCGAAAGACGTTGATGCGTATTGCTCTGCCGATACGACGGCTCGTGGTGCAATCACGGCTGGTACAGAGCTGGCATTTGAAGCTCGTGACATCAATAAGATGGGGCAAAAAGTCTGGCAGGATGCTGGAGACAGCTCTGATCCGGGCGGCTATTACCTCATTGGTTTTGAAAGCGAAGCTGCTGGCGATACGGCTGGTGACATCTCATGGATTGTTACCTACGTCGTTGACTAGTCCAAAGCAGGGGGTGGGCAAACGCCCATCCCCATTCTTTTATAGGAATTTAAAATGTCTTCAGAAGTTGACATCTGCAATACCGCCCTCAACATGATCGGTGCGTCGAATATTATTTCACTCACTGAGGACAGCAAGTCGGCTCGATTGTGCAACCAACGCTATGAGCCAACACGCGATGCAGTATTCAGAGCACATCCGTGGAATTGTCTGATCAAGCGAGTGGAACTCGCAGCCGATACTGATGCCCCGGCGTTTGAGTATTCTTATGCTTACACACTTCCAAGTGATTGTTTGCGCGTTTTGCAGGAACAATATCTGGATCACGTTTTCAAGGTTGAAGGCCGAAAGGTTCTCACCAACGAAAGCACTTTTAACCTCGTTTACATTGCAAGGATTACAGACCCCAACGAATATGACCGTTTGCTGGAAGATACCCTTGCTCAAAGGCTGGCGGCTGAGATGGCTTACCCATTGGTTGCCAGCGCATCTCTTTCGACAAATATGTTTCAAATGTACGAAATGAAACTTAAAGAAGCTAGGTTTGTCGATGCGACAGAAGGTATGCCGGGTTCAATGGATCAGGTAACCGACTACGGCAGTATTGAAGCCAACACCTATATTTCATCGAGGTTCTAGCTAATGGCAAAAGCTGCTGCCGCACTGACGAACTTCACTGCTGGCGAATTATCGCCACGGCTCGAAGGTCGAACAGACGTTAATAAATATTTTAATGGCTGTGCGACTTTGGAAAATATGGTGGTGCATCCTCACGGCGGTGCAGCCCGAAGACCGGGATCAATTTTTGTTACGGAAGTTAAATCCAGTTCTGCGGCGGTTCGTTTAATCAGCTTTGAATTTAATGTTGAACAAACTTACGTTCTGGAGTTTGGAAATAATTATTTTCGTATCATGCGTGATGGTGGCGTTGTCAGTAGTGGCGGTTCACCCGTCGAGGTGACCACAACTTATACAACGGCTCAACTTGATGGCCTGAAGTTCGCACAATCTGCTGACGTGATGTATGTGGTTCACCCGGATCACCCACCTCGAAAAATTACAAGAACAAGCCACACGGCTTGGACACTGACTGATGTCGTGTTCACCCGTGGCCCCATGCAAGATCCCAATTTGACCGACACAACTTTAGTGGCTAACGGAAGATCAGGAAGTGTTACCGTGACGGCAAGCGCAGATTTGTTTGCCTCAACCGATGTCGGGCGTTTAATTAAATTGCATGAAGGGTATGCGAAGATAACCGCCTACACCAATGCGACCACGGTGACCGCTCTGACGCAGGAACGGGAAGACGGATTGTCTGAGCTGCTGCCGACATACGCCTCTGACACAATTAGTTTCCATGAAGGCGACCCCGACAGTACCGGGCTAGAACACAATGATCGCCTTGTTGATTCAGCCAAGGCGTTCAAGACGCAGGGCTTTTCCAACGGAATGACGATTACGGCGAGTGGAGCTGGTACTTCTGCAAACAACACAGATTATCTTATTGCGTCGGTGACAGATGATACGATTCTTCTCTCACCAAGTGATGACGTGGTTGGTGAAAGTGCAAGCAATACCATTACGCTGGTGGGGAAACTGGTCGCCAGCACCGATTGGTCTTTAGGGGCGTTTTCACCAACGACAGGCTATCCGTCTACGGTTAGTTTTTATGAGGAACGTCTGGTGTATGCCGCAACAGCGACGCAACCACAGACATTGTTTTTCAGTCAATCGGGTGACTTCGATAATTTTCAAGATGGTGTGGATGATGCGGAGGCCATGATTTATACGATTGGCTCAAATCAGGTCAACATCATTCGCTATCTTGCAAGCAGTCGGTCTTTGGTTGTTGGCACATCTGGCGGTGAATTTGCGGTTCGCGCTGGTGCATCTGACCAAGCACTTACACCAACAAATATCCAGATCAAGCGACAGGCCAGCTATGGGTCTGCCGACATTCAGCCCGTCCAATCAGGCAACGCAACTTTATTTGTACAACGGGCTAAAAGAAAAATGCGCGAACTGACTTATGATTTTGACAGTGATAGTTACAAAGCACCTGACCTGACGATACTCGCAGAGCACATTACAGAGACAGGCATAAAAGAAATTGCATCTATGCAAGAGCCAGACAACATTATCTGGGCTGTGTTGGATGATGGCACACTTTGCGGAATGACGTACCGCCGGGAAGAAGAGGTCGTTGCGTGGCATAGGCACAAAATGGGCGGCACGTTTACGGGGGTCCATTCCAGTTTTGCGACAGGCACCTACGCCTATGGGATTGTTGAAAACATAGCAACTGTGCCGGGCGATTTGGACGAGGATCAAACCTATGTTGTCGTCAAGCGCACAATCAACGGATCAACCAAGAGGTACATTGAATACCTGAATTACATGGACTTTGGTTCTAATGTGAAGGATGCCTTCTTTGTTGATAGCGGTTTGACGTATACAGGTGTTTCGTCAACGCTTGCAAGTGATCACGCCACCGATGCAACCAGTATTGTTTTGGCTGACGGAAGTGATTTTTCATCGAGTGGTGTTATCCAGATTGGTGCCGAGTTTATTTCTTATACGGGTAAAAGTACAAACACGCTAACAGGTGCAACCCGTGGAGCACATGGAACGGTCGCTCTTGCTCACACGAGTGGTGATACGGTCACACAAGCGGCAACATCACTGTCGGGTTTGACGCACCTAGAGGGACAAACGGTCAAGGTTATGACGGATGGTTCCACCCATCCCGATAAAACGGTCAGCTCTGGTGCCATAACGCTCGACAGGCCAACCACCTATGCTCACGTCGGGCTTGGCTACACTTCGACGCTGAAAACCATGAGGATCGAAAAGGGAGCGCAGGACGGCACAGCGCAAGGCAAAATTAAACGCATCCATGATGTGACGGTCAGGTTCTATCGTAGCGTTGGGGCTAAGGTCGGCAGCAAGACAACCCAAACGGATGTGATTCCATTTAGATCGTCAGCCGATGAAATGAACCAGCCTGTGCCTTTATATACAGGTGACAAGTCGGTTGAATTTGATGGTGCTTATGACACGGACGGTTTTGTGGTCGTGCAGCAAGATCAGGTTTTGCCGATGACAGTTTTGGCAATCTATCCCCGTTTAATAACTTTTGATGAATGAGACTTATACCATTTGAAGTTAGCCACGCTGACGAATTGATTGCAAACGGACTAAACAAAAACGCACCCAATTATGATGACAACACATGGAAAGCATGGGCGCGATCTTTTACAAAAAAAGGTCTTGGGTTCAGCGGTGTAGAGAATGGTCATCTGGTTGGATCTGCCGGGCTTATAAAAGTCTGGGATGGTGTTTTTGAAGGCTGGTTCTTGGGAGGCTGGAGACTTCACGATAATCGTTTTGCTGCCATCCGCACGGTTCGTCGTGAGCTAGATCGAATGATTAAAGATAACAACATTCATCGTCTTCAGTGTGTGGTTAAAGCTGATTGGAGCGAGGCTCAGAAGTTTATCGAATTTCTGGGCTGGGAAAATGAGGGCTTAATGAAAAAGTATTCTAAAGATGGCGAAGATTATTTTCGCTACGCAAAGGTAATCTGATGGCTGGAAAAGGTATGATGGTCCTCGGCAGCGTTGTATCTGCTGCCGGGCAAATGGCGGCTGGTGCTGCTGCAAAAAACGCCGGGCGTTATCGTCAGCAAGTCCAAGAGCGCAATGCAAAAGTCGTTGAACAGGAAAAGGAAATTACCCGGCACAAGACGGGTGAGGATATTGTTCGATTTCGTGAACAGTTTGAGGCCAGCCAAGGCACAACAAGAATGGCTTTGGCGAAACGTGGTGTCAGGTCCGATACAGGGACAGGTCTTCGTATCTTGTTGGAAAACGCACAGAAGGCCGATCAAGATATTGCTGCAGCATTATATAATGCCGAACTTGGTGAGCGAACTCTTGATGAACGTGCAACACAGATGCGGTTACAGGGTCAGCTTTATGCCTTTGAAGGTCGGCAACAACAAAGGGCATCCATGCTTTCCGCTGGCGGCTCTTTGCTGGCTGGTCTTTCTAAAGCAGGTAAATACGGAAAAGACTCAGCATGAAAATACCGATTTATGAACGCCGAATTGAACGGTCTACCAAAGCTCCCGGTGGTGTAAGCAATCTTAGTGTTAATACTGCTGCATGGATGGCACCGGGAAAAGCATTGGCGAGTGTAGGCAATGTTTTACAGAAGTGGGGAAAAGAAAAAGCCGAGATGGAGGCCAAGACGGAAGCCCATAATGCTCTCCGCGAGTTACGATCCAATCTTGATGACGATTACCGTAAGCAAATAAAAAACGTAAACCCGTTTGACGCTAACAATCAAATTAATGGTCTTGGCCCACGACTAGGTTTATTTGAACAGTCTTATAACAGGATTTTAAAATCAAAAAGTTTATCCAGCAGTCGTGCTCAAAATCTTTTTCGATCACAAGGTGACACACTGTGGCGAACCAAGCTTGCGAGTTTTCGCACCCAGAATGACAAACGCATTACGCAGTTTCGGAAAAGTGCCATCAATCAAAGTGCAAGTGATCATGTTAATATAGCTACAAACATTAATACTAATTATGAAGCGAGACTCCAATCGTATTTAAAGTTAACTGGTACTAATTACCGAGGTAGAAAGGTGCCGGGTATTTATGGCACAGCCGAAGCAACGCTATTGTATGATTCTAATACCTTAAAAATTCGCAGAGAAAAAATATTTGAAGATCTGTTTATGGGTATTGGTAGTCAAATCGTACTGCAATTGGCAGCTCCCAGCGAGGTTTTTGAAAATTTTAACGAAATTTTAGAGATGGACCCTCTGTTTAAACGTGTCTCGAAAAATCTTTCAGCGGCAAAACTTGAAGACCTGAAATGGAAATTATTTACTCGCGGAAACAAACTGGAAACATTTAAGAAAAAGCAGCAGAAAAAAACCGATGATGCATTGGAAAAAGACAATAAAAACGACTATAAATTACTGTGGAACCTCGATAATAGCGAAGAAAACATAGAAAAAAAACGGGAGATTATTGACAGATTAAGAAGGCTTAACTGGCCCAATGCCAAGCAAAACACAATCATAGAATCAATCGAAAACGAGCTTGATGCAAACGACCAAAACCGTTCTATCTTCAAATCAACGGAAGAGGGATCAGACATGTGCGTGATGTCTCTTATTCGTAGTTATGCGATGAATGACAGATTAACATGGGAAAATTTACAGGATGCTAAAAAACATCTGACTGAAGCTGATTATTCTAAAGCATTACAAATTTTTAGAACTGAGCGTACTGCCGCACAAAAAATAAATCTCGATTTGTTTAAAGCAAAATTTCAAAAGGTTGAAGACATAGACAAGGTCTTGGGTGAAGGGGTTCCTATTCTTGGAGATGCCCCCGATGTCGCTTTTAATGACGCTAAAGATAAATTCTTGATTTATTTAAGAACAAATCCCACAGCAGGTTTTAAAGAAATTAATGCTGAAGCTGATAAAATTACTAAGCAAGCCTACAAGACCTTTAAAATAGCAATACAGCCAGAGATTGATGATTGGGTACGACGAAATAAAAAAAAGTACAACATACAAAATTTGGAAGACGATCCTGAAGAAAATTTCACACGTTATATTGAATCAAAAAAATATAGTCTTTTAGGTTCTCAACAGAAAAAAAAGGTCAAAAACCAACTAAGGGAATTGCAAATTCTTTTAAAATTTATGCGTATTGCTGAGCAAGGGGGTGTGGAATGACTGAAACCCCAAAAGGTAAACTCGCAGTTGAGGACGACAAAAAACTTGGACCTCCTTATGTCTACCCTGAAAACAGAAAACAAACGACATTGGTTAAGCAAACAGATCCAAATCAACTCAACAACTGGACAATCACTTTCGGTGCATCAAGTGAAGAGACAACAGACGATGACAAAGGCGATGGTGCAAAAGTTAGTCAAATTAAAACCGACACTACAGAGTCAGCAAATCGCATTTTGATTAACTCTGACGAAGTTCAGACAAGCCATCGTTTTGACGACCTCGATGATTTGGAAAATAAATATAATGATCGGGAATTATTAGATCTTGAAGGTCGTCCTGCTGAAGAGTTTGCAAAAAAGGTAACGGTTTTTGAAACAGGAAACCCGGTCACCTATGGTGAGGTCGATGGTGTGTTTTACAAGACTGCTGCACCCCTGATCAAGCCTATCGTAAAAGGTGCAGAATGGCTCTACAAACTTCGCCCGGACCTACAAAAAGGTGTAGTGAAAGGTGCATTAATAGAGGGGCCAACTAACCTCAATAATGCTGTTGCCGATTTGTTTAGTTTGCCAAGCAGGTACGGCACCAAAGTTGCTGCCGACATTACTAACAGGTTATTTGGCACAAAGCTTAAAGGAGCGCAGGAAAATTATTTTAAAACAGGCATGAATGATTTTCTGAATTGGGTTGGTGAATACATTCCCTATAACTCGGACGTTAAAGATTGGACGCAGGAAAAAACCGAATACCCGGCAGTTCAGGAAGCTGTAACACTTATTTCGCAGTTCGGTATTAACGCCGTCCCGGCAGCAACGATTGTCAAAGGTCTGACCTCTGCCAATGCAATAGCTCGTGGTTATATGTGGGCAGCATGGGCTGATGCTGTGTCGTTTGATAATGATCACACAACAATGGTGCAAGACTTTGGGATGCTTGATTATCTTGAGACTGCATCTGAAGGCGAAAAAAATGCTTTTCTAAATACGGTTCGGTATATCGGCAATTTTTATTTTGAGAATAATCCAGACGAGGCTGAGGCTAATCGTTTTCGCTTGGCTCTGGAAGGTGCGTTAATCGGCAAGGGTGTTGAATCGCTATTCACCTTTATTCCAAAGTTTATAAAATTTATGCCTTGGAAAAAAGCTTTTGCAGCACTTGCCGTTGCTGCTGCTGCGGCACCTGAAGAGGCTGAAGGGGCTGCAAGTATAATATCCAAAATATTTTCAAAAGGTTTAATTGGCGATCCAAAAACAGTCGCAGGAAATCTTAAAAGACTACAAGCTAGACAGAAAGCATTAGAGGAAAAGGGCAAGCCTCTACCCGGCAAACCTAACCTGCCCCGAATTGTTGTTAAGGCACCAAATAAAAAATTACCCCATTTTGTTGTTGGAGACATTACGTTTGACGATTGGATTAAAAGAACTGAAAAACTTCTCGATAAAAATGAAATCGTCGCAACATCAAAATTTTATGAAGACACCAAGGCAGTCTTTTTAAAACACGCTGGCGGTGATGAAGATCTTGCCGACAAGTACATGACTGCGTGGCTTGTGGCAAACCAGAACATAACGCCTCTTGGGGCTATGCAAAATGTGCTTTTGCAAGCGGAACAGTTTGCCCGTAATACGCCAGTTGATTCCTTAAAGGCTGGTGGAATGCCAAACCCAACTGGTGCAGCTCGTAACGTCATAGCTGGAGAGCCTATTGAAAAAGGTGTAGGCCAAAAGATTTTTGATTTTGTAGATAGTGGTTTAAAAAAAGATACTCGATCATGGATGGATAATAATGTAGCTGGAGGAAAACCTTTTGTTGTCGATGTCCACACAGCTCGTGATACAGGGTTGGTTGACGCAACCTTAATTAATCACCTAAAGCGTTTGGGGTATGACACAACAGAATTAGAAAAGGCACAAAAAGGAAAACCATTTGATTTTGGCGACAGTGTCGGTGAAACAAAGTATGAAAATCGTGCGGATTTTGGACGGCGGCTAACGGATCATTTAAATAAAATTGGTTGGCAGGGTCGTAAGGATTGGGAACCGCGAGAAGTACAGGCAGTAGGCTGGGGAGCATTAACAAAGTTTACCCAAGACGTTGCCCCTAGCGTTGATGAGGCACTAACGCAAAGCTTGCGTCGTATCAGTTTTGAAATTGAACCCGGCGCAGGTTCTCCTTGGGCAGCTAAATATAATGACCGTTGGAATAAACTGCCAATAGAAAGTCGTACCACTATTACCGAAAACATTGGTAACCGTGCGATGGAAATGGCGGCTAAAGGTTCGGGCATTGATGTGAGGCGTATTGTTCACGCCACGGGTGGTTGGACCTACAAAGGTGAAACAGGACAGGCAGCGGCGGCAGTCGCAGAAGCTTACGCATCAAAGCAGGGAGCGGAATTGGCAGCAAACTATCTTGGGTATTTAACAAATCAGACAGAGGTTTGGGTTAACACGATAAAAAATGCAACAAAGTCACCAACGGGTTTTGCTATTGATTTAGTTGAAACAGGCACTCGAAATTTAGATAGTAATGAAGCTGTTTTAAAATTTTGGGATGAGATTGTTGCTGCTGATAAAGACGGCGTATTTGGTGGTTATCAAATGATCCGTGGTGCAGGTGGCGAGCCTGTTATGCGTCTTTTAGTTCAAAAACAAAAAGGAATTTCTGGGCAGAAATTAAGAACAAATATTGAAAATATAATTGAAAATAATATTAATGCTGTGCTAGAAAAACAAAGTTTTAATATTGATATTTTTGCTAGAGATGCCGATATACTTATTACCGGCAACGATTGGAAGAAGGTGAAAGATGGGAAAAGTTACTTGGCACGGGTGGCAGAAATCAGCGGAAGGAGCACCGCAGGGAACCTCAATCGTGATGGGAAGGAACTTACGAAGCTCCTCGACAGTGAAATCGGAAAAGCCGAAGGCGGCACCAAAGCCAAAAGCGGTGACGGACAAGTAGATAACGGTTTCGGTCAAAAGGTTATTCCATTAACGGATGATAGGTTAAAATCCTCTCTGCCGACTACTCAGTTTCTCGTTTCTGAAATAAAAAAAGCTGTGCCTAATGCCCAATTTGGTTTAAATAAAAGTCAAACTCAAATGGGACCGTCAGATTATTTACATATAAAAGTTCCCGGCAAACCCAAAATTGAAATAAGATTATCTAATCATGGCACTGGTGTGCGAAGAACTATGGATTATTTTAAACATTTTCCAGACTACATTCCTCAAAAAGGAAAGCCGGAATTTGGTAAGATAAGCAGGGAAAGTTTTGATAAGCGTATTAATGAAGTTATTAATTTCTTGAAGAATAAATAGTGGGCAGTGTTTGCTTGGGTATCAGGTGCGTACACTTTCGTTTACCAAGTAAAAATCCAACAAGGCGTACCTTGAAGGGCATTTTACAACGCGAGAAACAACTAACCCACGCCAAACTGTAATTTAAATAATTGTTAATTGTCAAGTAACCCACTTTCGAGTGGGTTTTTTTATGGGAAAAATTTATGGCTCTGACTGAAGTAGATAAAGAGGCAGCAAGGACGACGCAAAGTGGTGGCATGACTAACCTCATGCCTAACCAGAACAGCGGCACGTTTCCGGGGTCATTAGGCAGCAATGAAATACAGACTGCTGGAATGTTTAAAGAAGGACTTGGACTTTTTAGAAGTATATGGAGAGCACTTGAACCAATTGCTGACCCTAATAAAAACGTCAATCCCCTTATGAAACCTGACCCATCAACAAAGGGTGTTGGACCTCGTGTCCCTGAACGACTTGTCGAAGGGGTGCAGCGTGAAGGCTTTAGCTACACAAAGACACAGGACGCGATTGCCAGAGAGAAGCTTTCCCCGGAAGGGTATCAAAGGTGGGTAGAGCAAGGTCGAAAAGCTGCCAAGGTTCCGACTGACGAAGAGGTAATTCTCGAAGAAGCTCTTAAAGCACAACGGGCTGACACAGGAGTCGGCACGACCACAGGTGTTGATGAACGGGTAGCGGATGAAATTCTGAGTTCAAGGGATAAAGCGATAGCATCTATAAAAGCTGGTTCAGATGGCGGTATGGATTTTAATTTCGCCAACCTCGAAACCGGGGACGATGTTAAAGCACTTATTGATGAGGTCGCCCGGACATACAGTGATGCAACACTCGCGGCAAAGCGTGGTGTCAAAACAAATATACAGACGCAGGAAGAAGCTTCCGCACTGTTAGCTGACGATCTAAACCTGACGAAAAGACTTTTAAAGAAACGTCCGGGCGGTATGTTGAATGCGGAAGAGATGACGGCTGTGCGGTCCCTGATGGTTCGTTCTGCTGAAAAGCTCGATTTGCTTTCAAAGGCTGTAGCGACAGGCAATGCCCCAGCCGAAACTATGCTTGCCTTCAGGCGACAACTGGCAATCCATGCTGGTATTCAAATGCAAGCCAAGGCAGCACAAACTGAAATCGCACGGGCTTTGCAAGCCTTCCGTATTCCCGTTGGCATGGATCTTGGTCCGACAAACACAGCGATCAAGGAAATGTTGGACGCAACAGGAGGAACAAAAGAAGCGCAGAAACTGGCAATGAGCTATCGAACTGCCCTAAAGAATGGTGGTCAAAAGTCGGCTAATGAACTTGCGATGAAAGGGTGGGCGGCAAAAGGTCAGGGTATCTGGGAAGAAATATATGTTAATGGCCTACTAAGCTGGACTTCAACGCAACTTAAAAATGTTTTCGGCACACCTGTATGGATGACTTATCAATTAGGGCAGGAAATTGGTGCCGGGGTTTTTGGTACAGTTCGACGCTCAATTACCGGGCAAGATGAGGGCGTTTACCTGTCTGAGCCGTTTATGCGGATAAAGGGGTACTCTCAATCATTTAAGGATAGCTGGATTGTTGCATCGAAGGTGGCGCGAACTGAAATGCCAGCCGATGCCGTTTCAAAAATAGAAGGTCTTCAGTACAAAAATATTGATGCTGAAAATCTGAATATTGATCCTGCAAAGCATCATATTTGGGCGATGGGAACAAATGCGCTTGGGAGAGTTATCCGTGCTCCCGGCACTGCTCTTGAGTTTGCCGATACATTCTGGAAGGTAATGAGCCAAAGGGCGGAGCTTTACGCTAGAGCGGCACACGAAGCGGCTGTGGTCAGACGACAAGGCGGCAGTGAAACCGAGGCCGTCGATGCGGCTATCATGCGCTGGATGGACCCAAGGGGCGTAGGCGAGGATCTTGATCTAGCTGCCCGTGTCAGCACCTTAACGCAGGATGCCGGATGGCTAGGTGACTTTGCAAAGAATTTTCAAAGAGCACCCGTGTTCGGCAGGATATTAATGCCGTTTGCACGGATACCGACAAACACAGTTCGATTGACTGCTGATAATTCAGTACTGCAAGCGGTCAATCGGAAAGCCTATAAAGATTTAATGGGTTTTAACGGTGAAAAAGCATTTGACCGTCGAATGGGCAATGTATCCCTTGCAGCCGGGACAGGCTACATGATTGCCGAAATGGCTATGAGTGGTCGAATAACCGGGGGAATGCCGCGAAGTCAGAAACAGCGCAATATGCTGCCGCCGGGTTGGCAACCCTACTCGCTGGTTTTTAAAGGAGAGAACTGGCCTAAAGATGCTAACGGTGAAGACCTGCCATTATTTGATAAAAAGACGGGCTTATATAATGGCCCGGTGACTTACCTGCGATATTCTGGTTTGGAACCTGTCGGGGCTTTCTTTGGATTAATTGCACAGGCGGTGGAGTATAGCCGTAGAAATGATGACCCAACCAAGGTGGGTGATTATGTATCTTCTGCTTTGTGGGCTTCGCTTGAATATTTTTTGTCGCTTCCGTTTTTGGATGGAATGGCTTCCGTCATTCATGGAATGGAACGCAATGATATTAGTATAATAGCCGATGGCCCATTGGGGAGCATGGTTGGCCCCTTGCCATTGCCTTACAGCTCAGCCATCCGAAACATAGGCCGTGCTGGTCAGCGACCAGTGACCAAGCTTTCTACATCTCGTGAACTGTACACAGTGGACGATGTTGAAAAAATGACGTTGGAGGCTAACAAAAATCGCGCCCCATCTGAAAGATTAGATCCTGATTACAGGCTGGTTGGCTTGCCAAAGGATGAAATCAAAAGCCAGTTTTTAAACTTTCTAGACAACACAGCAGCGATGCAAAAACGTGGGGGTATTATTAAGGACGACCCGGAATCCGAAGCAATTCAATATGATGTTCTGGGTAATCCAAAAGTAAGAGGGTATCGGTTTGACATGAACCCAGTCCTTGCAACCTACAACATGGTCAGTCCTTGGAGCCTACAACCGGGTAAAAAACCTTCGGAACTATTAAAAGAAGTAGTGCGTGTTGGAATGCCACTGACGAATAATCGTCGAAAATTAAAAGGTGTTCGCCTAACCGAAAAACAGCAGAGCGATTGGGTCAATATTGCCAAAAATCAGATTGAAATAAACATCAAGGGTCTCGGTCGTGGACTATCTTTTAGAGAAGCACTGGAACGACGCATAGACAGCCGATTGTACAACCACCGAAGAAGCACGAAAGAAGATAAATTCAAGATGTTAAATAAAATTGAAGATCAATTTTTTGAAGCAGCGATTGAATACCTGATTGAACAAAAAGGAAACGAAAACCTTGCTGAAGCCTATCTAGGTAAACTGGAGCTAAAAGAATGACCG
>MDTE01106349.1_pt1 | contig 18116 bp, 16 predicted proteins | sample 811231 | NCBI WGS metagenome assembly MDTE01 (sample SAMN05326651, study PRJNA326480) | marine metagenome | isolation source: seawater | place: Indian Ocean: Red Sea | collected 2010 | reverse complement strand
TGGCGCATTAATATGTATGCAATTAATAATGAGGCGTCCTGAGGTAAACAATTTTATAGCAGTTTCTCCTCAGCCTAATGTTTATGATTTTTCTTTTTTAGCTCCGTGTCCCACTTCTGGCCAAGTAGTATACAGTGATAATGACGAATTAGTAACAAAAGAAAGTATTAATGAATTAGATGAAAGAATAAAAAATCAAAAAGGTGTTGAGGTAATATTTTCTAAAATCAAAGGTGCAAACCATTTTTTTAAAGAAAAAGAGAAAGAACTTAGAATAGAAGTAGAAAAATATATAAAAGAGAAAACCGCATTAATCTAAAAATCAATAATTTCTCCTCCTATACTTGGTCTAGAACATCTAGTTGTTTTTGGAAAAGATATCGGTAATGAAAGCAACGATCTTATTGCTAAATATCCAAAAGCTTGCGACTCAACAAAATCCCCGTTTAAGCCATAATCTTCTGATTTGTGAAATATTAGATTAGATGGTGAATTATTTTCAATTTGATTTATTAAATTAAAATTTTTTCTACCACCACCACAAATTAAGATTTTAATTTTCTTATTTTTAAATTTTTCTAAAAAAGATAAAATATTTGATGATATTATTTTTGCAGTATATGAGGTAAGTGTAGCTGCTCCATCCTCTAAGCTTAATCCTCTCACAAACGATATATCAAAATCTTTAGTGTCTAAAGATACATTTTTAAATTTTTTTAGATTATTTTCATATGTTTCTAGTGCCTGCTCAAGAATTACTTCATTAACCTTTCCTCTTGCGGAGATTTTACCTTGATCGTCAAACATTTTGTCCGTATGACTTCTTATCCAAGAGTCTATTAAACAATTTCCTGGTCCAATATCCTTGCTTAAAATGTCATTATCGTTGTCATTATAAATTAATGATATGTTAGAAATACCACCAATATTTAAAACTGACCCAGGAAAGTCAATTTTTTTTGATTTAATTATGTGCTTATGAAAAATCGGTGTAAGCGGTGCGCCTTCACCACCATTTCTAATATCGTTTTTCCTGAAATTAAATACAACTTTTTTTTTTAACAATTGAGACAGTAAATTTCCATTTCCAATTTGAATTGAAGTTTTTTGATTAGGATTATGGTACAAAGTTTGGCCATGGAACCCAATTAAATCTAAATCAAAACCACCGCTAATGTCTTTAGCAGCTTTTACATGAAACATTGTTATTTTTTTTTCTAATTCTTTAATGGATAGCTCAAAAGTATTAAGATCATTTATATTGTTAATTTTTTTTTTTAAAAAATGTATTTGGTTGCCCAAATCCTTTTCATACTTATAATACTTTTCTCTTAAAATTGTAAATTTATCTTGACCATTTGACTTGATTATTGAGGCATCCACACCATCGCCTGAGGTTCCACTCATCATTCCTAAGCATGTGTATTCTTTACTCATAATAGTATTTATTTATACTCAATTTTGTATAATAGTACTCAAATAACTTTTAGAAATATGAAAAGCACTTTTTTGATAGAATTGCAAGAAAGAGGTTTTCTTAATCAATGCACTGATTTAGAAAAACTTGACAATCTCATGTCAAAAAAATCCATTTCGGCTTACATTGGATTTGATTGTACTGCTAGTAGTTTACATGTTGGTAGTCTTCTACAAATAATGATTTTAAGATTACTTCAAAAACATGGCCATAAACCTATAGTTCTACTAGGAGGTGGCACCACTCTAATCGGTGATCCCTCAGGCAAAGATGCAACTAGAAAAATTTTAAAACAAAAGGATGTAAAAAAAAATATTAAAAATATAAAAAAATTATTTGAAAAATTATTAGATTTTAAAGAAAAAAAAACTAAACCAGATTTTGTTGACAATTATTCTTGGTTGGGGAAATTAAACTACATAGATTTTTTAAGAAATATTGGCTCACAATTTACTCTTAATAAAATGCTTACATTTGACAGTGTTAAATTAAGATTGGATAGACAACAATCTTTAAGCTACATGGAATTTAATTATATGATACTTCAAGCATTTGATTTTTATAAACTTTTTGATAAAAAAAATTGCATTTTACAGATAGGTGGCTCAGATCAATGGGGAAATATAGTTAATGGCGTAGATTTAATAAGGCGAATTATTAAAAAAGATGCTTTTGGATTAACATCACCTTTGATCACTCTGGCTTCAGGAGCAAAAATGGGTAAAACTGAAAAAGGAGCAGTGTGGTTAGAAGAAAAATTATTTTCATCATATGATTATTGGCAATTTTGGAGAAATACAGACGATAGAGATATAAATAAATTTTTAAAATATTTTACAGATATAGAAATTAAAGAAATTGAAAAAATTACAAAAGAAAAAGAAATTAACGAACTTAAGATAGTTTTGGCTAACGAAGCAACTAAAATTTTATATGGTGAAATTAAATCTGTGAAAGCAGAAAAAACAGCTAATGATATATTTAGACTAGGGAAAGTAAGTGAAAACCTTCCTTTAGAAAAAATAGCAAGTAAAGATCTTAAAAATGGTATTAAGCTATTAGATTTATTAGTAAAAAGTAAAATAATGAATTCAAAAAGTGAAGCGAGAAGAGCAATAAATAATAAAGGTATTAAAATTAATGATATGCTTATTGATAATGAGAATAAAGAAATCGATTTTGCAGACTTTGAGAAAGAAAAAATGAAAATTTCATTTGGTAAAAAAAAACATTACATTTTTAAAATTATTTAGTTTTTTTTAATGCTTTTTGAATAAATCTTGGAGTCAAAGTTTTAATTGGATTAACTGAGGTTTTAATTTTACCTGGAAGGCCTTTCATTTTAAAGCTAATTCCAAAAAGACCTTCACCTATCTCTTTTGGTATTAAAATGTCTCCAACTATAGGGACTTTTGATAAAAATTTATTTAAAGTTTTTGCAGGAACCATTGTACCCCTTAAGCTAACAAGACCAGTATCAGATTCTACATACCCCTCCATCAATATAGAAATGCTTGGTCCGATAGCGTAAAGTTCTTTGAGATTTAAAACTTTTTTATTTTTTTCCATTTTCATTTCTAATCTTTCAAACGACAGGCCTTCTCCTGATAAAGCGTCTGCCATACCGCCAAAATCAGCAAGCGATAATAATTTAACAAAATTTGGTGCGTTTTTTACTCTAAAATTCTCAATGACTAGCTGAGAGTTGCTTATTTGAGAGTTATAATATGAGTTTAAAAGTAAATTACCACCTGATAGACCGTCAAAAAATTTATAATTGGAAAGCAAAGGTTTCGGTAAGTCTGAATACACCTCTAATATTTTCATTTTGGAAACCTTATCTTCCCTTAAGGAAATTTCTAAATACTTATTTTGATCAAATTCACCCTTTGAGACAATCTTATCAAATTTACCTTTACTGATTGAACCTACCAGATTGAAGTTAGATAATTGATTAGATACTTTAGAATTAATCTCGTCTATTTTAATTGAAATATCTGTATTTAGATTATTAAAAAAATTGTTACTTTTATTGTTATCGAATGCGTTAGTTAAATTTGAGGCATCATATTTTGATCCATAAATCTTTAATTTCTCGGAAAAATCAATCATAAAGTCGTTGTTTAATTCATCATCTTTGTTAAATGTTTTTACTTTTATCATATTAAATCGTGAGAGCTTTTTATCTTTAATGAGTAAATTATTTAGAAAAATTTCACTTTTTCCCTCTTTAAGCAAAAGGTCGTTTACTTTAATAGATTTTTTTCCAATTTCAAAATCGCTTTTAATGTTTGTAATTTGATTTTTGGTGTCATAGTTTATAAGCGGTAAAATTAGCTCATTATCAGTATCCCCATCAATAGATATTTTTTGAGTATTAGAAATATCGTTTTTAAAATTAAATTTTTGCAGTGATTTATTATTTGCTTTATAAAGACCATTAAAATTTAAATTTTTCTTTCCTTTTTTATCAAAGTTAACTTTAAATTCAGTTTTCTCAAAAAGTAAATTTTTAATTTCATTTTTTAAAATGTTAAGTTTTAAAGGTTTTTGAAAGCTTATTTCTGAATTTTTTATATTTCCGGTAAGATTAAAATTGTAATCAATGACTTTTAATGTTTCGTCTAAATTAATTTCAAATATTTTTTTGAGACTCCCTTGTACGTTCACATTCTTAATATTTTTAAATTTAGTTTTTTGAAAAATCTTAGCTAAATCTTTTTTAGTTAATAATGCTTCAGAATTTAATTCGCCACTTACATTTAAAATTTTTGAGTTTTCATACTTAATTGATCCAGAGCTTATTACGATGTCATTAATTGATCCTCTTAAATTATTAATTTCGCCTTTTTGTTTATTTAATACGTATATAAAACTTGTGCCCTTTATTTGAATATTTTGAATATTTGCGACTAAATTCTTTACATACCCGCTTACTTCGTAAGAATTAATTTCATTATCTATAAGATCTAAATCTAAATTAAAATTTAATTTGCCTTCCTTAGTTTCATTAAGAAAAAACTTTTTGATATTTGATGGTTTTAAATATTTTATAACTTTTTTTAGTTCTTTAACATCTGTATCTCCCGAAGAAACGTAAATCTTGTCTAATTTAGGAGAACCGGTCAAGAATGAACTAAAAGCTAGATAAGCATCAATTTTTTTTATTTGGATTGGATTGTTATAAAATTGAATCTTTGGTTTTTTAGTTGTTACGAAAAAACTCAAATTTTTTAAATTTAATTTTAATTTAATTTTATCTAAATTTACTTGAACATTAGTGATATTGGATGAAATTTTTTTTTCTAAGATTTTATTAAACTTATTTGTTTCGATACCAATTGTTGATAAAAAAATTAATAATATTAAAAAAACAAAAAAAATTAAAATGCTATTATAAAAAAAAAATTTCTTCATTTTTATCTATTTAAAATTCCAGCCTCAATAAATTTATCTAATTCTCCATTCAAAACTTCCTGTGGGTTGGTACTTTCAGTTTTATTTCTTAAATCCTTTACAAGCTGATAGGGTTGCAGAACATAAGATCGGATTTGATGACCCCAACCAATTTCAGTTTTAGACTCTAATTTTTTTTCATTAATTTTTTCTCTTTTTTGTAACTCAAATTCATACAATCTTGCTTTTAGCATTTTAAAACACGTTTCTTTATTTTTATGTTGTGAGCGTTCATTTTGACATTGCACTACAATTTTTGACGGAAGATGCGTAATTCTTACTGCGCTGTCAGTTGTATTTACATGTTGTCCGCCAGCTCCGCTTGATCTGTATGTATCGATTCTAAGATCAGTCTCATCAATTTTTATATCTATATTATCGTCAACTACAGGATAGACCCATACACTCGCAAAACTAGTATGTCTTCTTGCGCCACTATCAAATGGTGATATTCTTACAAGTCTATGCACTCCTGACTCACTTTTCATTAAACCATATAAATTTACACCTAAAATTTTGAGAGTCGCAGATTTTATTCCGGCTTCTTCCCCTTTATGTTCGCTAATGATTTCATAAGTAAATTTTTTTTTATCAAACCACTTTAAATACATTCTTTTAAGCATATCTGCCCAGTCTTGACTCTCAGTGCCTCCAGCACCAGCGTGAATTTCCAAATATATATCCAGCTTATCGTTTTCTCCGGAGAGATAACAATTTACCTCAATTTTTTTTAATTCGTCAAAAATATTATCGGCTTTAATAAGACAATCCTTAATGACCAAATCATCTTTTTCATCAAAACTCAATTTATGTAGCTCTTCCAGATTTTTAATTTCAGTATCATAACTATTAAAAGAATTTATTAATCCCTCGTAAAAATTTTTTTCTCTTAATATTGATTTAGCTTTATTTTGATTTTTCCAAAAGTTTTTTGCGGTAGTTTCAGAAGTTAATTTTTGAAGTTTATTTTTAATGTCCTTCTTTTCAAAGATACCCCCTGATATTATCAAGTATTTTTTTTGCTTGGTTAACTTTTGAATTAAAAGATATCATTAATAAAATTGTCTAAATTTAATGAGTTTATCATAATTGGAATTTGAAATTAATTGCTTATTATTTATGTTGTTAATATCTTTAATTTTAAAAGCTTCAAGTATAAAATTTTTATCATCAAAATCTGTCTGTTTGCCCGTGTCATAATTTATAGGGGCAAAATATATATCATTTGGAATAGAAAAATCTTTGAAATCATCTTTGTATAAAGCATTTTTGATAAAATCTTTAAATATTGGGAGTGCTGCTTTTGACCCTGTCTCAAATTTACCCAAAGTCTTAGGATTGTCGAATCCAACGTATACGCCAACTACTAAATCTGAACTATAACCTATAAACCAAGCATCAAAATTATTATTAGTTGTACCAGTTTTTCCTGCCAAAGGTACTTTTAAATCTCTTAATTTTTTTCCAGTTCCTCTTAAAATTACTCCGTTAAGTATAGATGTGATTTGGTATGCAGTCTGTTCACTAATGACCCTTTTATTATTAAACTCTATTAATGGCAGATTAGACTCTAAGCTGTTTTCAGAAAATCTATCGCAGCCTTTACAATTAGCAAATTTTGGAGAATAAATAGTTTTACCTCTTCTATCTTGAATCCTGTTAATAAGTGTTGGTTTAATTTTATTTCCGCCATTTACAAAAGAAGCGTACCCAGCAGTAATATTTAAAAGTGAAGTTTCCACAGATCCTAATGAGACTGATAATAACTCTGGGATGTCTTCATAAATATCTAGTTCTTTGGATAGTTCAAGAATTTTTTGTAAGCCAAGATTTTTGGCTATCCTTACTGTCATTAAATTACGTGAAAATTCAATGCCTTTTCTTAAAGTAGATGGTCCATAAAATTTTTTTCCATAGTTTTCAGGTTTCCAATCTTTTAAACCAATGCCTTGTTCCGCAATAAATGGAGCGTCAAGAATTATAGAATTAGGAGACAAGCCATTTTCAATTGCTGCAGCATAAACAAAAGGTTTAAAAGCAGAACCTGGTTGGCGTTTAGCTTGAGTAACTCTATTAAATTCACTTGTAGTATAACTAAAACCACCTACTAAAGCCTTAACCTCACCGGTGAAGGGATCCAAAGCTACAATTCCTCCATTTACTTCTGGGTATTGTTTTAAAATCCATTCTTTCTTTTCATTTTTTATAAATATAAAATCACCTACTTCAAAAACACTTGTAATTTCTTTTTTACGTAAAGCCCATTGTAAATTTTTTTTAAGAATTTTAGTTTTATTATTGTCAAATGTAACTAAAATAGAATCTAGGTTTATTTCTATGATTTCTGCTTTTTTCCAATTCAATGTTGGGTCTAAATTAATTTTGTCAATTTTTTCCTTCCATTTCGTTTCTTTAAATTTATTAGTTATTGGGCCTCTCCAACCATTTCGTCTATCATAAGATTCAATGCCTTTTCTTAAAGCTTTTATTGCTTGAATTTGGTAATTAATATCCAATGGAGATTTTATATTTAGTCCTTGAGTATATAACTTTTCGAAACCATACTTATCTTTGATTATTCTTCTCACTTCTTCAGTATAAGAATTAGCCTCATTAACTATTTCAATTTTTCTTCTTTTTAAATTAATTTTAGAATCTTTTAATTTTAAAAACTGATCTTCATCAATAAATCCATTATTTTTTAAATTTTTCAAAACTAAATTTCTTCTAAATTCTGCCTCCTTTGGATCTTTGACTGGATTGTACCGACTTGGGGCTTTTGGCAATGCTGCTAACAAAGCAGCTTCTGAATAGTTTAAATCTTTTATTGATTTATCAAAATACTCTAAACTTGCTGCAGCTACGCCATAAGTTCCTTGGCCTAAATAAATTTGATTTAAGTAAAGTTCTAATATTCTCTTTTTTGTATAAGCTTTTTCTATTCTGAAGGCTAAAATAGCCTCTTTTATTTTTCTTTTTATTGAAACCTCATTCGTTAATAAAAAATTTTTTGCTACCTGTTGAGTTATAGTAGAAGCACCCTCGAGTCTCTTATTTCCCATTATATTCTTAACATTATTAATTACAGCTCTTAAAATACCTTTTGCATCTACTCCTGGATGATCAAAAAAATTTTTATCTTCAGCAGATAAAAATGAGTTAATGACTGTTTTTGGTATAGCATCTATTGGGACGAAAATTCTTTTCTCGATAGCATATTCAGCCAATAATTTTCCATCTTTTGAATACACTCTACTTGAGATTGGAGGTTGATAATCTGCTAATTTATTATAGTCAGGTAATCCAGAAGAAAAATAAATAAATGATGAAAAAATCAACACAAAAAATGATGCTAAAAATATTATAAGGACTTTTGTAGAAAAATTAATTAATTTAACCATTTAAACTTAATTTATATCCTAAAATTTGGCTATCTTAAGGCATTTAAATAAGCAAAAAAAAGTGATATAAATTATTTAGTAACTAGAAAAAATTTATGTATTCAAAAACAAATATAATCTTAAAAGGAATTCAATTTAAATGGGAAAAAATTTATATATCGATGCCTCGCATCCGGATGAAACAAGAATCGTTCTTAAATCAAATAATACTATCGAAGAATACGAGTACGAAGATAAAAATAAGATAAACTTTAAAAATAATATTTACTTGGGAACTATAAGCAGGGTTGAACCCTCTTTGCAAGCCGCTTTTGTTGATTTTGGAAGAATCAAACATGGTTTTTTAGCATTTAACGATATCCAATCTGATTACTATCAAATTCCACTCGAAGATAAAGAAAAATTAAAAAATTTAGAGGAGAAAATCAGAGAAGATTTGAAAAATACAAACATTGAAGAAGTAAATTCATTATCAGATAGTCAAAATAATGAAAAAATAGAAAATACAAACAATGAAAAGGACGATGACTCAAACAATGAAATAAAAAAAATTGCTATATCATCACCTGAAATCAAAACGAATTATAGGGAAAAATTAAAAAATACCTACGGTCTTAAAAAATACAGAATCCAAGAAGTAATTAAACCAGGTCAAGTAATTCTTGTACAAGTTTTAAAAGAAGAGAGAGGTCAAAAAGGTGCAGCTTTAACTACATTTATTTCTTTAGCGGGAAAATTTATGGTATTAATGCCTAACACTGCAAAGGGCGGTGGCATTTCTAGAAAAATTTTTAATTCAAATGACAGACAAAAAATAAGAGAAATTTTGAATAAAATTGAAATTCCCAAAAGTATGGGGGTGATCGTAAGAACGGCCGGTGCAAATAAAACTAAAAATGAAATTGAGAAAGATTTTCAAAATACTCTTAAAACTTGGGAGGAGATAAAAGATAGAGCTGTTACCTCAAATGCTCCTTCACTAATTTATGAGGAAGGAGATATAATTAAAAGAGCTTTAAGAGATATATATGATAATGAAACAAAATATATTTATGTTGATGGTAACGAAGGATATCAAAAAACAAAAAAATTTATGAAAGAGCTCATGCCTAAAAATGTAAAACTTGTAAAAAAGTACAGAGGAAAAATTCCTCTTTTTCATGACTCTCTTATAGAAAAAGAACTAAATAATATCTTTGAACCTACAGTAAAATTAAAATCTGGAGGGTATTTAGTAATCAATCCAACAGAGGCATTGGTTTCTATAGATATAAATTCCGGACAATCTACAAAACAAATGAATATTGAAAAGACAGCAGTAAGCACTAATTTAGAAGCTGCGGAAGAAATCTGTAGACAAATAAAACTTCGTGATCTCTCTGGTTTAATAGTTATAGATTTTATAGATATGTTAAATTTTTATAATAAGAGAACAGTTGAAAAAAAAATGAGGGAATGCGTGAGAAGAGATAGAGCTAGAATTCAAATAGGTAGAATAAGTAACTTTGGTCTTTTAGAAATGACTAGACAAAGACTAAGAGAAGGTTCGATTAAGTGGGAAACAAATTTATCCTTAGAGTCTTTTTCTCAAAAAATTGTCAAAAAAATTGAAATGCTAGCATTTAATAATAAAATCAAAATTATCAAGGCTTATTTACCTGAAAAAGTAAGTGTTTACATTAATACATACCTCTCAAAAGAGATAAGCTATTTTCAAAAAAAATATTCTTACAAGATTGAATTTATTGCAAATCCACATTTAATAATTCCCGAATATAAAATTGAATTATTAAATAAATCGAAAAAAATTATCAATAAGATTGAAAACATAAATAAAATTATAGACTCAAATTTTAAAAAAGTTGTTGGAAAACAAAAAATAGATAAAGTTGAGAAAAAAAATGAAAAAGTAACGTTAAAAAATTTTAAAGGAAAAATTAATAACAAAAAAATTAGTAAGCCTAGAACTTTATGGACTAGAAGGAAAAAAGCTAGCTAATCAAACCGTCTTTGGGAGATGTAGCTATACCAAAATTATTTATCTTCATTCTTCCTGATAGAAAAGATTGACGACCTGATATAACTGCATTCTTAAATGCTTCTGCCATTAAAATTGGATTTTTTGCCTGTGCTATTGCAGAATTAACTAAAACTCCTTGGCATCCTAACTCCATTGCAATTGATGCGTCAGAAGCAGTACCAAGTCCAGCGTCAATTATAACTGGTATTTTAGACTGTTTTATAATCAAAGAAATATTTAATTTATTATAAATTCCTAACCCAGATCCTATGGGAGCTGCTAATGGCATTATTGCAGAGGCACCGATGTCTTCTAACTTTTTTGCGTGCAAGGGGTCATCAGTACAATAAACTAAAACCTTAAAACCCTCTTTAACTAAAGTTTTTGTAGATTTTATAGTTTCTATCATATCGGGGTATAATGTTTTCCTATCGCCTAAAATTTCTAACTTTACCATTTTCCACCCACCTATTTCTCTCGCAAGCCTAAGCGTCCTCAAAGCATCTAATGAATTAAAGCATCCTGCTGTGTTAGGTAAATATTTTATTTTTTTTGGATTTACATAATCCATAAGTAGAGGTTTTTTTTTATCAAAGATGTTTACTCTTCTGACAGCAACTGTCACCATATCTGCCCCTGAGGCTTTAATGGCTTTTGCTGTTTCAATCAAACTTTTATACTTTCCTGTGCCTACGATAAGCCTAGAATTTAAAACAGTCTTATCAATTTTAAAGACGTCTTTTTTCAAGTCACCCTCCCCCTATAAATTGAACTATTTCAATTTGGTCATTTTTCTTGATTTTTTTCTTCTTATATTTGTTTTTGACTAAAATTTCACCATTAAGTTCAACTGCAACTTTTTTTTCATCTATTCTAAATTTTTTTAACACCTCAAAAATCGTGGTATTTTCTTTTATTATTGTTTTTCTTCCATTAATTTGTATTTTTGCCATAATTTAGTAATTAAATTTTATTTATATAAAATAATGCATAAAGTTTTAATAGTAAATGGCCCCAATCTTAACCTTTTAGGTGAAAGAGAGAAAGATAAATATGGAAATCTGTCTATAGAAAACATTAAAAAGACTTGCCAGAAATTTGCAGAGGAAAATAACATTCAATTGGGTTTTTTTCAGTCTAATATTGAGGGAGAAATTGTAACTCAAATACAAAATTCAAGAGATAAGTTCAATTGTTTAATTATAAATGCTGGTGGCTACACTCATACCTCTGTTGCAATACACGATGCTTTAAAAATTTTGAAAATTCCTATAATTGAATTACACATTACAAATATTTATAAAAGAGAGGAATTTAGGCACAAATCACTTATCAGTAGTGTTGCTACAGGTATTATATGTGGTTTAGGAACTGAAGGCTATACATTAGCATTAAAAGCTTCTATAAATTTATTAAAAAAATGAAAATTGAAAAAAAACTGATAAAAGAACTTGTTGATTATCTTAGCGAATTTAATCTAACAGAAATTGAATATCAAGAGGGTACAAAAAAAATAAAAGTTTCAAAAGCTTCCAGAGGATCTTTGGACACCGGTAGAGCATCAGCAATAGTTTCTCCAACAAAAAGTGTTTTGTCGAATAACAATGAACAAGAAGGCGTTAGAATAAAATCACCTATAATAGGAACTGCGTATTTAGCTCCGGAACCAGGAGCTAAAAAATTTGTATCTGTGGGAGACAAAGTAAAAAAAGGTCAAACTGTTATGATAGTAGAGGCTATGAAAACCATGAATCATATCCCCTCTTCTTCAGATGGAAAAGTAAAAAAAATATTAGTCAACGACGGTCAACCTGTTGAATTCGGTCAAACCTTGATCATTCTAGAATAAACTATGTTTAAAAAAGTACTAATTGCTAATAGAGGAGAAATTGCTGTTAGAATAATTAGAGCGTGTAAAGAATGGGGTATTAACACAGTAGCTGTTCATTCAGATGTGGACTCGGATTCAATGCATGTAAGATTAGCTGATGAAAGTGTATGTATTGGTTCTCATCAACCTCAGAACAGTTACCTAAACATTTCTGCTTTAATGTCTGCAGTTGATTTGACTGGTGCTGAAGCTATCCATCCAGGATATGGATTTTTATCAGAAAATTCAAAGTTTGCCGATGTAGTTACAAAACATGGAATTAAATTTATTGGACCAAGTGCAAAAATAATAAGTGAAATGGGTGATAAAATACAAGCAAAAAAAATAGCAAAAAAAAATGGTTTACCGGTTATAGAAGGTTCAGAAGGTTCAGTTTCGTCATTTGATGAAGCTAAAAGCCTATGCAAAAATATTGGTTATCCTATTTTAATAAAAGCTGCTGCTGGTGGTGGAGGAAAGGGTATGAAAATTGTTGAGGAAGAAAAACATCTTGAAAATTTATTCTTACTAGCTAAGAACGAAGCAAAAAAATATTTTGGCAATGATGATTTATACATTGAAAAATATTTCAAAAATCCAAGACATATTGAGGTGCAAGTAATGTCAGGTAAAAATAGAACAGTCCAACTTGGAGAAAGAGATTGTTCTGTTCAAAGAAGACACCAAAAGTTGATCGAGGAAACACCTAGCCCCGTTCTCACCGATCCTCAAAGAAAAGATTTATTAGATAAAACTGTAAAAATGGTAGAAAATATTGGGTATCAAGGAGCAGGAACGGTTGAATTTATTTATGAGAACGGGAAGTTTTATTTTCTTGAGATGAATACAAGAGTTCAAGTTGAACATCCAGTCACTGAAGTTCAGACAGGTATTGACATAGTAAAAGAACAATTGTGGATAGCTTTCACAGGAGAAACTGCTCTAAAACAAAACGATATAAATCCAAGAGGTCATTCAATTGAATGCCGAATAAATGCTGAAGATCCCTCAAAAAATTTTCAACCTTGCCCAGGTACTATTTCGGTTTGTCATCAACCATCAGGATTTAGGACTAGAGTAGATGGGTCAATATTTCAAGGCTGTAAAATCACTCCCTTTTATGACAGTCTAATAGCAAAAATTATATGCAAAGGAAGAAATCGAACTGAAGCCATTCAAAGAACATTAAGATCGCTAGATGAGTTTGTTTTAGAAGGCATAACAACCACTATTGGCTTACATAAAAAAATATTAAATCACAAAAAATTTTTAAATTCAGATTTTGATACGAATTGGCTAAGTAAAGAAAAATTTTTTTAAGCAGATTTGCAACTATCAAGCCAGATATCGTAAATTGCATGATCAAAAGGTGTCAAGGAAGGATTTGAAGAAAAAGTCCACCCATTGAAAATAAAAACTTTTTCGTTTTGATTTTCAGATATATCTCTTACTTGAATATACGCAACAGAGTCACCTCTTTTAGATTTATTTAAAATTCCGCATTTAAGAGCTTTTATCTCTAATAACCCAAACTTTACTGTTTCCCCAATTTTTATATTAATAGATTTTGTTTTTGCAGTTATTTTATCTAACCCTACTAAATTTACTGAAGAAAATTCTTTTCCTGTTATTATATTTTTTCTTCTCTCTTTTAGCTTTTGATTTAAATTGTTATTTAAACTTTCTTCGTTATCCAAACTCTCAAAGCTTGGTTCTAAATTTTCTAGGTTAATAATTGGAGCAGAAATTATTTTATCTTCTGCTCCTAATTTTAAAAATATCATGGAAAATATTAAAAATATAATTAAATTAATTTTTCCAAGACTCATAAGGTTTAAACTCCTGTTTTTTCGATATTTTATTGGGTTTATATGCTTTGTTGGTACCAGATAAATTTTCGTTATGTTTTTTTTGCCAAGAATATTTTTTTGTTTTGGCTACGGGTATCTCATTGACTGTATGATGAATCCACAAAAACCAGTCAGAGGTAATTTTAGTAGCTTCAATATCATTTGAGTAGATTACCCATCTCTCATCTTTTTTGCTTTTATAATATTTGTTCCCAAATTCATCACTACCAACGTATTTCCCAAAAAATAAAGTTTTAAGAGAAGTCCCGAATGTTTTTTTATTCCACCAAGTGAAAATTTGTTTTAGACCTACCATATTTAAATCCACACAATTATTAATTGTATCATTATAATATAGACACTTACTACAAAATATATATATGATCAAATATCAGATTCATCCAATAAAATGAAAAAATATTTAGTAGAAACATATTATACATGCACTTTTAAAACGATTCATGGTTTGAATGAGCTAAATGAGAAAGAAATGTCGAAAATTGACAATCGTGATGACGGTGAGGTTGAAGTAATTGAGGTCAAACTTAATAACAGAAAAACAAAAAAAATTGGCGGTGGAAAACCAGAGATTGAAAAGTCTGAGAAAAAGCTTGAAGTTCTCAATGACGATTTGAAAACTGGTCTCAAAAAAAACCTCGTTTCAAAAAAATCAGATGTAAAAAGTATGTTTAAGAACAAAACTGAAAGTAGATTTAAAATGCCTGACAGGAGAAAAGGCTATATTCAAAAATCCTCAATAGGAGAACATAAAATATATCTTCATACTGGTGAATATGACGATGGTAGAATAGGTGAAATTTTTATAGATACAAACAAAGAGGGTGAATTAGTAAAAGCGCTTATGAACAACTTTGCAATTGCCATATCTCTGGGATTACAATATGGCGTACCATTAGATGAGTTTGTTGATGCATTTATTGACACAAAATTTGAACCTTCTGGAAAGGTTGAAGGTAATGATAGAATTTTAAGCGCTACTTCAATTTTGGATTATGTTTTTAGAGAATTGGCTATTTCATATCTTGGTAAAGAAGATTTGGCTCATACACCATCAATCACTAAAACTAAAAATGATGAAATCAATGAAGATGACAAATTTTTGAAAATAGTAAAAAATATCACCTCTAAAGGTTTTGTAAGAAGTAATTACGAGGAAAAACTTGTCGATTTAAGTGATATTAGGCTAAACATTAAATCAAAAAATTAGTTCTTTTTTTTATCAATCTTTAAACTTAGCTCTTTAAGTTGTTTTTGATCTACTTCGGATGGCGCTTTCATCATAAGATCTTGAGCATTTTGATTCATAGGAAATAGTGTAATTTCTCTTATATTTTTTTCATTAGCTAAAAGCATTATGATACGATCTAAACCGGGAGCAATACCACCGTGTGGTGGTGCTCCATAACTTAGAGCACTTATCATACCGCTAAATTTTTCATCAACAAGTTTTTTATTATAACCAGCAATTGAAAAAAGTTTATACATCAAGTCAGGAATATGATTTCTTATTGCTCCTGAAGACAATTCAACTCCATTACAAACTATATCATATTGGTAAGCTTTAATATTTAAAGGATTTTTGAAATCAAGATTATCAATGTCACCTTGAGGCATTGAAAAAGGATTATGGCTAAACTCAATTTTTTTTGTATCTTCATTTATTTCATACATGGGGTAGTCAATTATCCAACAAAATGAAAATTCTTTTTCATTAATTAATTTTAGATCTTTTGCAATTTTATCTCTTGCGATAGATAGAATTTTTACTATCTCGATTTCCTTGCCACAAGCAAAAAAAATACTGTCTCCTATTTCTGCTTTTGTAATTTTCATAATTTCTTTAATTGAATCCTCGCTAAAGAATTTTCCAACTGGACCTTTGCCTAATATATTTTTATCTTTATATATAGTGAAGTATGCTAATCCAGAGGCGCCTTGATCCTTAGCCCATTTATCTATGTTATCAAAAAAACTTCTTGGTTTGTCTTTCGTATTTTTCGTTACAATACATCTTACTAGTGATCCTGATTTGACTAGTTTTTTAAAAATATCAAATTTTACATCTTCTCTTGAAAAAATTTTTGTTATGTCATTAATTATTAGAGGATTTCTTAGATCTGGTTTGTCAGTACCATAATTTAAGATTGATTCTTTGTACGTAATTCTTGGAAATTTTTCATTTACTATTTTTTTGGATGAAAATTTTTTAAATAAATTTACCATTAGGGTTTCAACTACTTTAAAAACATCTTCTTGTTCTACAAAAGACATTTCGATATCGAGTTGATAAAATTCTCCAGGGCTTCTATCGGCCCTTGCATCCTCATCTCTAAAACAAGGTGCTATCTGGAAATATTTATCAAAACCTGAGACCATAATTAATTGTTTGAATTGTTGTGGTGCTTGGGGTAAAGCATAAAATTTTCCGGGGTTTAATCTACTTGGAACTAAAAAATCTCTTGCTCCCTCCGGACTTGATGATGTTAATATTGGTGTTTGATATTCAAGAAAACCCAGTCGAAACATCTCCGATCTTATAAAAGAGATTATTTTTGATCTTAAAATAATATTTTTATGCATTTCTTCTCTTCTCAAATCTATAAACCTGTATTTAAGCCTTATATCCTCTGGATAATCTTGTTCTCCAAATACAGGCATCGGCAGTTCTTTGGCTTCAGATAAAACTTTTACTGATTGAATGCTTACTTCAATTTTTCCAGTAGATAATTCTAAATTTTCAGTTCCTTTTTCTCTTTTAATAACTTTCCCATTGATATTTAAAACTGACTCAGGTTTAATTTTTTCTAAAATTGGAAAATATTTATTTTTATTTTCTATTACACATTGTGTGAGACCATAATGATCTCTAAGGTCAATAAATAACAGATTGCCATGATCCCTTTTTCTATGAAGCCATCCTGATAATGAAACAATTTTGCCTTCATCATTTTCATTAATTTCTGAACAGTTATGTGATCTATATTTATTCATTATATAATACTTTTTTTATTAAATTAATATTTATCGATTTTCCAGTAGATAAAGATATATCATCTATATCTTTGATAAATTTTGATATTTTTTCGTAAGATCTCTCAATATTTTTTAATATAAATTCAAGGTTCCTATTATTAAGATCAATTTGTTTATCAGAAAAATTCTTTGAAATTATAACTCTTATCATATCATCTGATGGTAAATTTATTGATAAGTTTAAAAAACTATCAAATCTGGATTTAAGATCACTTAATTTTGCATTTAAATCTCTGATCGATTTTCTTGATGTAATTATAATATACTTATCGAGTTGCTTTATGTGATTAATAGAGGAGTATAATAAATTTTCATTTATATTGTTTTCAAAATTTTCAATAACCAAACATTGATAGTTTTCTAATTGAGTATTTACTTTAGAGTCAAAATTTTTAGCATCAATCTCGGTAAGTTTTAATTTATTTTTCAGTATATTAATTAAGTGGGTTTTTCCACATCCTGTTGGACCATAAATATTGATCCATTTGTTGGACCAATTCGGCCAACTCTCTATTAACTTATAAGCCTCAAAATTATTTGAGGAAACAAAAAAGTCTTTTTCTAAATAGTTTGTCTTGAATGGAAATTTAAAAATTAGTTGGGACAATTAATTTACTCTCGCTTTCCAAGACTCGCCGTCAGTTTCAAAATTCAAACCTCTTTTATATAATTTTTCTGTAATCTTGTTGATTTTTCCATAATACTTAATTTTAATATTTGCAATTCTATTATTAAATTCATTTACATAAAAACTCTCAATTAAATCTTCATCATTAAGGATATTTTGTGTTTTCAACAAATCATTTTGTTCTTTAATTAATAAATTAACATTTAGAAACGATGGTGTTCTAACATCTATTATATTTTGGGACTTTATCATTTCTAAAATTTCTTTTTTTAATGAGATTAATATTTGTTCAAAAGAAATGTTTTTATTGTTATTTTCACTAGTTATTTTAATATTTTTGATAATTTTTTTTTTTGATAT
>MDTE01051183.1_pt1 | contig 18120 bp, 34 predicted proteins | sample 811231 | NCBI WGS metagenome assembly MDTE01 (sample SAMN05326651, study PRJNA326480) | marine metagenome | isolation source: seawater | place: Indian Ocean: Red Sea | collected 2010 | reverse complement strand
CGACAAGAAATTAGATCTTTTCAACAGGCTAAGTGCTGGTATTAGAAAAGAAGTAGACACGATCATCATTACCCCTGGGATGGGCGACACCCCGCTTGTCATGGAAAATTCTTGGGTAAAGATGGTTGGTCAGTACAGGATCTTTCAGCTTGCCTCGATGAACAGAGGGCTAATTCCGCTAACTCAACAGGGCATTAACCCTGATGTTGCAATGGGTATTGTCATTAGTGCTGGGATTGGTCAGGCAATTGATCAATATCAAGCCTTTGTCGATGATCGCCCCTACGACGCAGGAAATTGGGCAGAGCAGCTTTGGAACGGCTTAGGAGACTCTGCTGCCCTTGGGTCATTTGGGATGTTTGTCAACTACGTTGATATGGCGGCAGAGGGCAATCCCAGCATTGCTGGAGCCGCCATTACTGGCATTTTAGATATGGGCAAGGCAGTTCAGGGGCTGGGTGGAAACCCAACACCTTCTGAGCAAAGAGCTTTGATGCGAAGTATTCCTTTTGCTAATTTAATGCAAAACTTTACGAGGCCAATGGAATACCTTGCTTCATCTGATTCATTTATCATGTCCGAAGCCAATGCGGTTTTAGACAGAAACCTTGGAGATTAAATTAAAATGGCTTCTAAAACTACCGAACTTGTTGAACATGTAAGGTATGAATCTTCCTTGAGAGACGGCGCTCGCGGCGTAGTCCAGGTCGATTTTGACTCTACGAATGTCACTCTTTATGGTTCTTTAAATGGAACAACTTTTGTAAGAATTCAGCAGTTTACCGAGGCTGCCATCAAAGAGATTGCTCTTACTCCATATCTTATGGTTGGAAGTGTTAATGAGCCAACAAGGACTTTGTCTGAGCTTCAGACTGGTCAAAACTTCGCAAACACAGAAGTTTACATTAACGAAACTAGATAATGATTTCTTCTGTAGAAAAGCCTTTGAATAGTACTGCTATAGGGCAAGTCGGCAAACCTTTGTACGGCTCCAAGAGTGATTCTTTAGGGAATCCTCTTGGAGCAGGTCAGTTGATTTGTTCTAACGGACATGTTGAAAGAGATGCTGATACTAATTATATTCGTTTATCTTCTCATAATGATTTTGTTATTAACGGTACAACTTACAATGAATCCAATTTTGGATGGTGGGCTTTTCTTATTTACAGAGCAAGAGATGGCGTTAGTGATTGGGACTATTTTAGATTCGGGCTCTTCACACACACTAACCCCCAAGCCTCAGATTTAATAAATGATTTAACTAATACAGATCTAATTAAAACAGCATCAATTAAAATCGAAGGGACTGGGGGTTCTAATTACTACAGACCTTACGATACCGGAGTAGGCGATAAACGAAGTTGGTATGATGATGGGCATCATGTTGGTTTAAGGACGCAAGCAGTCTCGCAATTGCCTGAATTTATTAGCGGAGCAGGCAATCCTTTTTCAAATGATGCAAGTCTTGTAGGTGAATCTGATAGCAATCTAAAAGTAACTCTTTACGTCTAGGTTTGAAGAATGCCTATTAACAACGGAATTGAATATGAGGTTTTGGGAGAGTCTCCTGAACTCGGAATCGTTATTCATTCCGTAGGGGATAATCACAATGTTGATCTGTTTTTGTCTGCGGTTTATGACAGAGATACTTTTTGTGACAATCTTATAGACTTCTCATTCCAAGGAGACTTTGTTTCTAAAGCATTAAGCGAAAAAGAACTGGTTGTAAACTTATTCGATGTATATAAGGTTCTTTTGTAATGTTGAGAAACATATTTATTCAACTGCAAAGTTCTTGCATCGGTCCTTTGAAAAAAGATTTAATTGCAGATAACCATGACTTTATTGGAAATGCTTTAGGGCCAACGAGACAGCAAATACATGATGGATCTCATGGTGTCGTTATTTACATTGGTAATGTGCTTGTTCTTGGAAATTTAATTGGTGGATTTAGTGACTTTACATTAAGCGGTACGAATTATGTAATGAGTAGTTTACAAGTTGTTTATTATTCTACTGCTTATGGTGGTTGGCCTTACGTTCTTTTAGCAACAAATACTTCATCTTCTGATAGTGCAACAATTTTGACTGACATTCAAAACTCTGGCTTAGACGAAACAATGGGGATTGAATTTACTGGATCAAGAGGTACCGAAACTTACTATGCTACTTCAGATAATAAATTGCAAGCTTCATCTGTATACGTTGATCGCATAGTTTTGCCTTTAAAAAATTCCAATACAACTTCTGGTCTTGACGACAACAGTTTTTTGGCATGGGAAGCTAACAGTGCGTATTGGGGTCGAACTGGCTCCCACAACCAGACAGATACAGCTTCTGTTGCAACGTTGCTGACTTGATATGGAAGGCAACGGTCATCAAAGGGAACTTGGTCAATTCTTTCAGGAAGTTAAAGAATTGAGACATGATTACCAAAATCTCAAGATGGTCGTTTCTGTGTTAGACGAAAATCAAAGGAATTTGGAAAGAGAGCTTATGGGTTTGCGTAGCGACTTGAAGGCTTTTCAAGCAAAAATTATGGCAATGGCTTCTGGCGCTGTTGCTGTCATTACTGCTGGCGCATGGGCGATTCAGTTGTTCTACGCATGAAAGCAAAGAATCGTTTTCAAAGAGCTACTCAGATAGTTAAATGGCTCAAGACCGAGTTTAAACTCGATTCACTCAAACGATTAGAGTGGGTCGATATTCTCGTTGACGACGACGGCAAATCACAACTATGCGGTTGCATAGAAGAAGAAAGCAATGGTGATCTCACAATCACGCTTTCTAAGCGTGCTTGTTCGACCACTCAAGTCACCATTGATACCGTGATACACGAAGCCGCTCACGCGGCTTTGTGGGACACGGGGCTGGGTATGCTTCACGGAGATAAGTTCTGGAAGCGGTATGGCAGAATGATGGACGCTTACGAGCATCATGGTTACATGGACTCGAAAGCATTTGACCCGGAGTAGGGACCAAAAGTGTCAGAAATTAAAAGCAGACACGGTGCGAGAGTCATTTTTAAAAGAGATGAGGAATCGTCTGTTGGGCGTGGCGCGGTTTTGTACCGCGCTCACTTCCGCCCCGAGATCGCTCTCATACTTTATTGGGCTTCTTTTTATGCTCCTGAAGAACTTGGCAATGAAATGTGGGTCACTGAGGGATGGAGAAACATTAGGAATTCCAGGGACTTACACGAAGAATGCCGTGCGTTTGATTTTGATTGCACCAGAATAGAAGCGGACTCTCACAAAAACCGTTATGAAATAGCTCGTTTGTGGGGTAGGTTTTTACAGGAAGAACTCGGACCAGATTATCAAGTAATTCTACATGGCGGCGAAGATAGTCTTCACCTTCATGTAGAGCTTGACCCTTGAGGCTTAAATGGACTTTATTATTAACAACGTTGATAACTTTTTTTCGATCGCCACTCAGATCATTGGCGTCTTTGCTGTAATTGCTTCGATGACTCCTAACGAAGTAGACAATCAAATCCTTGATAAAGTTGCAAAGCTTATTAACGTCTTTGGCTTTAACTTTGGAAAAGCAAAAAATGAGTAATGGCTGATATTTTCGCGATCTTAATAGGAGTTTTTAGCATTGCCGTACTGGCTTTCGGTGTTGGGTATTTCAACACTAGAATGCATACGGCTGATAAAAAGCTAAGAAAGCTAAGGAAAGATCGTGAGAAAATCCTTAAACCTCTTATGTCTTCTAGTGAGTTGTCTTATCACGCTGCTCGTCTTATCAAGCTGCGTGAAAAGGCCCGCCGAATGCGGAATTCCAGCTCCACCCACTGCTGCTCTAACAGAAATTGCAGAGGGGACTGTAGCTGAACAAGTTCCAGGCACCGAGCTTTGGCTTCGTGAAATATTCAGGGCTTGCGAATGGACGAACTAGACGGCAAAGAACTGATTGCTTTACGTTACCTCCAGAGGCAAAAGGATACTGTTGCAACTCTGAAGGCTGCTCTTTCTGAATCAGAAAAGGAAAATGAAGATCTCAGAAGACAAGTAGACTTGCTTGCTAAGCAAGGCAGCAAGAAAATAAAAACGAAAAAGCTCTCTGCCCCTAAAGGCAAGAGAGCTTTTATTTTGGGGCTTACTGACAATCACTACACACAGCAGGTTGACCCGACGCTAAGCGGAGGGGGAAACCTGCACAATGAAGAAGTGGCTGTCAGCAGGGTCAATAGTGTTATTGATCAAGCAAAAGAAATCATTGATAACGCCAAGTCTAAATACGGAGTATCTGAGGTACTTGTTTGGCTTGGTGGTGACTCAATGGTCAATGCAGACTTGCATCCAAACTTCCAAAGGCTGACCCCCTATGAGCCACTGGAAGAGTTAGAGATCGTTTACAACATTAAGGTTGATTTGTTTAAAAGGTTACAGGATGGCCCGCTCCGCCGAGTACCCTTGCGGGTACACGGCTCGCTGTCCAACCACGGTAGGGATGGGAAGAAGGAGGAGGTTTCGGCTGAGATGGCGTACAGGAGAAGCTACGACGTAGCTCTGTACAATCAATTACAGCGTAGCCTCGGGTTGCCTTTCCACATTGAGAAGACCTACTTCGGGATCGAGACTGTGGGAGGCGTCAAAACGCTTCTCCATCACGGTCACATGATCAACATGAAGGCCATGCCCAACACTAACTTCTACCAGCCAAATTGGACCCAGATCGGGAAGAGGCTCGTCCACCCCAAACACCAAGGTACGTCTTTGATGATGATTGGGCACTGGCATACAGCGGCTGAGTATCAGTCTGCTTACTTTACTTTTGTAAGCGCAGGCTGCACCGTAGGCCAAGATGGTTATGCCTACGGGCATGGCTTTTTGCCAGAAGCGCCTAGCCAGCCTCTTGTGGAAATCGACTCGGAGCACGGGAAAGTGGTCCAAGTGCATCGCATTTACACGGGTTGAACATCAGTAAAATTACCAAGCTTTGCAAGACCAATAGCCAGCAGACAAAATATTTTTCTTATCTCCGCACTTGTGCCTTGCACGAAAAGATTTTCGACGAGCAGGCTGGTCTTTTTTGATGCTCATGTTTGGATCACCAAAACGAACAAGCTTTACCTGACCGCTTTTATTTCTTGCTAAAACAGCAGATTTTTTCGCTTTTCCAGGCGTTCTTTTTGGTTTGTTGTAACCAGAAAACTTTTCGCCACGGTAAGTAATTGCCACAACTGATTCCTTAACAAAAAATATTAAAGTTAAACATTAAGAAACAATCGTCTTTTTCTTTTTCTTTTTCTTACCAAGAATAGCTTTGCCAGCAGGCCCTGCTTGGAAAGCTTTTTTAACTGGTTTGTAAACCGGAATATTTTTTGCAATTTTATTCAACATGAATCTGATACCAAGTTTGAATTGTCGTTCTCAAGCCTTCTATTAAAGATTTTAACTCAATTGCACTTTCTGTCAAAGTAGCTTGCTCGGAAGCAACTTCCCCAATAGTTGCACTAATCAGTCTTTCTGCGGCGTCTCCGACGTTTTCGAGTTCGTACCTTTGCCCCCGAACTTCCAGAAACCAGTGGGTCGGGTGTCCGTTCTGATACATCTGCACTGAAGGTGTGAACGAGATCAGGTTCCTCTTCATTCCATACCTGCAAAAATCTGACCAGCACTTCAGCAGACTTGGGGCCAATTGTATTGGCAGTGTATTTATTTACTTCTTTTAAGTTCCATCTATTACAGATTTTTCCACTTTGTTTAAAATGAACAAAGTCGTCTGTAATTTCAATCAGCACCTTCTGCATGGATATACCTAGCCAGAATCCTTTCTGAGATTGTGGCCTCGTCGAGAACTCGGAGGCGATACTTCCCGGCTGTGAGATATTCGAGATCTTCGACAATCAAGCGGGAGCCAAACGGTAGCCTCTGATTAATCGGAGAAACAGCCTTGAATTGTATTGAATTCTCGGTAATAGACAGAATTTCGATATGAATTTCAGTCTTTCTTCGATACTCGTTTCCGATGAGAATCATCAAAAACAGAGCTATTTCTTTTGAAAGCTCGGAGGGGTCCACCGCTTTCGTCAGCTTCAAAACTCTCAAAAGTCATCTCCCTGCCGAGATAAGCAATCCACATAGAGTCGGCTTCATTGTCAGTCAGCTCCCAATCTGGTTTAAACCGATTGGTAGCTGACTCAATCATTACGTCTTTTTTTGCAGCCCCTTTGCCGGTGGCAGCTTTCTTAATGGCTTGTACGGAAAGTTCTTTACAAGGGATGCCTCTGTCGTGGCACGCCATTAGCAAAATCATCCTATACGCACCGTAAGCATGTGCAGCTTTTGTGCCAAGGTGTCGAGCTACATACTCATAAAAGACAATCGGTTTGTAAGTCTCGTAGGTGTCAAAGATTTCGCAGATGTGATCCCAAAACTTTTTATATTTGAGAGGCTCTTCTTTTCCACCAAACTTAGCTTCATGCGAAAGCATGATGTCTCCGTGAATGACAGAGATACCTGCTTTTGCACCAAGATCCATACCTATGAAAACATTATACATAGGACTACCAGAATGATTGTTCGGATTAAACTACCAATCTCGTATCCTAAGAAGTCTCGGTAACTATCTTCAACTCGGTCAACTTGAGTTACTAGCTCTAAGGCTTCATCGCCAACAAATAGCTTTAATCTATTTTCATTAGGCTTTGCATAGTAAGGCCAACCGGGAGGCCACTGGGCATGTTCCCGTCCCCACCCAACAAACGGGATGAGTCCTAAAAGGATGTGGCCTACGTCTTCGTACCACTTCTTATCTTGCATGAATCCGTAAAGATACTTCAATTCAAATCTCCTGTGTTGACATTTGCTTTTGTTGTCTGTAAACCCGCTTGAGCGGGTTTACAGACAACAACAATGCAACGGCAATTGCTATACCTAATCCAAAGGAAGGCTCTGGAAGGTACACTGGCAACTCGTTTGACCAAACGCTTGGTATCTCATTACTAATAGATCTTGACCTTACTAGCAATGCGTTTGCAGGCAGTTCAATAACTGCTTGAAAACAATCCAAACAATCGTCTACGGGTTCTACCCGAAGAACCCATTCCCATTCATTAGATGCGACTCTCTGGAACTGAAATTCCCAAGAGTCTACTAATTCATGTTCTTGTTGTTGCCAGTAGATTGTTTTAAGAGGCATACTAAACCTTAGTCCGGCAATAAGATTTTTGCGCCTCTACCCTTCTTGATTCTGGAAACTTTATTAGACTGGTACCATTCAGTCATTAGATAGGATGCTACGACCCGTGCTCGGTCAAGGTTGGGGATGGGGTCAGGTACGAGTAGGGCTGCTATGTCGTCCTTACTGTACTCAACCCCAGGGGTAAGCATTTCTTCAGGTTCTTTGCCATGCACTGATTCAATGTCAGATTTGTCTGGATCTGTGACTGGACGAAAGTAAAGAATCTCGTCGCTGCCGTAGTGCTTGGGTCTGATCTCGAAAAACGTAGTAGGCATTCCGCTAGAAACGTTAGAGACGACTCTAAGTCTGCGAATGTTGCCGTGGTCAGGATCATCGAGCTGCTCGATCAAAGCGTTGCTTGATGCACTACCAGAAATTGCACCAGCACCACGAACGCTTGACCAAACTTCAGTCTCGGACTTGCCTTGAGTTGGCTTTGCAGTGTGATGAATTAGCAAGACTGCAACGTTGCAACGAGAAGCAATCTTTTGAATGTTGTTCATTACTTTAGCCATGCCAGCATTATCATTTTCTGTAACATTGTCAGGCAAAGATGCTGAAAGCGTATCAATGATAACTAAGCTTGTTCCTTCTGGAATGACTTCATCCATGAAACGAATAACACCTTCGCTATCCATTGCGTAGATTCCTCGGGGAAGCAGTACCCCAGGGGCGTCACCTACAAGATAAATGTTGTCCCAATAAGAATCTTTGCGAACAAGATCGGAACGCATGTTGTCGAGTTTCTTCAGACGCCGTGCAAGCTCCGAGGCGGGGAAGTCGGGAGACAGGTAGACGACCTTAGTGCCGGGGCACTCAAGGACCGCTCCGGGCCAAGGAGCAGGTACACGCGCTTCATCGACAGAGGCTACTGCGCTGGCAATGTTAAGCGAAAACCAGCTCTTACCAGAGTACGGAGGAGCGCTTAACACAGTGATGTGACCACGATGCAGGAGTCCAGCGACGACTGCATCGGGAGGCGGGCTGGATGCGAGTTCCATAGCTCGCTCGCCGTTGTAGATGTAGGGCTTGGTTTTGGTGCGAATACTTTCAGACATTGAAGACCTTTTCGGTTGATACAGAGGTGCGGCACGCTAGTCTGGGTCTACGTCGATTGCAATACAGCAAATCGAAAACATAGTGAGAAAAAATTTTGCTCAACGTGAATCGTGTAACTCTCCTCGGGAATGTGATCGAAGATCCGACCGTGCGAGAGACTAAGAATGGAACCAAAGTTGCGAACTTCCGTGTTGCTACTTCCAAGCGTTGGAAAGACAAAAGCGGAGAAAAAAAAGAAAGCAGGCAGTTTCATCGTTGCACTGTGTTTGGCGGCGTTGCCGATTGGGTCGGCACGCTCGCCAAGGGAGATGCAGTATACGTTGAAGGAGAACTGACCTACGGATCTTATGAGAAGGATGGTCAAAAGGTTTATACGACTGACATCAACATTGGATTTGATGGCAAGGTAATTGCACTTGATGAATACGAGGATGATGCAGATGGCAGCAGCAACGAAGCCCCTTTCTGAGAACATTCATACAGCAATCTTTAACATCAGGCGTGATCTAGCGAATGTAAATAAGAGCAGGAAAGGATATAACTATAAATACGCTGATCTGAAAGATTGCCATGAAGCACTCGATCCTCTTCTCGAAAGAGAAGGTGTTGTCTGGATTACAGAACCCCAATGTACAGACGACGGTAGGGCTGGCGTTAGCTACTCTGCCATTCATCTTGAGTCCAACACTTCGCGTGAAGGCTCATTACTGTTGCCAATGGTTGACGGCGACCCCCAGAAGGCGGGAAGCGCTATTACATATAGCCGGAGGTATGCTCTCGCATTATTCGGACTCCTTACCGAAGGAGACGATGATGGGAAAGCAGCCACTAAAAAGCGCGTCACCACGAAGCAGAAAAAAGCCGACCTCCCCAACTACATCACAATGGAAGAGTCGCAAGAATTTCTGACTAAATGCAGAAAGATTGCGGACGACCGTTTTGATGACAAGGAAAAAGCTGACGCCGAATACATGCGTATTGGCAAGGCTTTGGTCGCTCACCTTAACATCGAGAGACTTGGCGCTATGGAGCAATCTATGATTGCCAAGGCCAACAAGTTCCTTGAAGCATCTCCATAACGGAAAAGGTGAGATAATTGACTACAGCAATGCACGCATTGCGTGTTTTGAGCTGGCAGTCAATTATTACGGAGCAGCGGGGGGAGGCCCGTGGATTGGATTCCACGGGATTCCCTCCGCTCTCTCCGCGTTAGCCGCAGCAGGCAATACAATTGCACTGTGCATGAGCCAGAACATCATCACTGATGAAAGCGGTACCAGCGCCCTGAAGGCGCTGGAACGCGCTTACAACCAGATTGGACGTCAGGCAGATCCGTTCTAGCTCTTACGATGCCCAAACGTCTTGGTGGTTTCTCCGTCTAACAAGACTTGGAGAATCAAGCCAACACGATGCTCTGCTTCGTCGAGCGAGATCTTTTCTTCTCGAAAGTACTGACCATAAAGCTTAATTGCTTGAGTAAAGCCATTAGCGTAATGCCTACGTTGAGAAGGGCTACCGGCAAAGTTGACCGAGGCATCAACAGCTTTAAGGTATATTTCGTCAAATTCATCAGGATCAAGAACATTATCATTCCTCGGCATTAGTTAGAACCTCTCGTCACAATGACGAAGTTCATCTTCAAACTTGTCTTCTTCTTTATTGATAGCTTTTTCGATACGAATATCGGTGTATCGCTCGACAGCTTCTTCATCAAAATCGTCTGAGGTTTCGTGAATGTAGTCTTCCTCAAACAAGGAAGGCTCAAGGCTAAGATCGTCACCAATTCTAGGCATTGTTGATAGGCTCCACTGTAACGTTGATAAGTCCTTCTACAGAAAGCACTTCTTTCTGCAAAAGCATGATTGCATCAGCGATGTACTGCTTCTCCTCCTTGTATTCAACCTTTACTCCGTCTTCTTCTACAAACCAAGTAATTAACCAATCGTTCATTTCTTCTCCTTGTTAAATGGATGCTGGGGCGGGGATCGAACCCGCAACCTACAGGTTCAAAGCCTGTCGCTCTACCAATTGAGCTACCCAGCAATGGCGCACTCGGCAGGACTCGAACCTGCGACCCGTTGCTTAGAAGGCAACCGCTCTATCCAACTGAGCTACGAGTGCGTAAGAATGGAGTCTCCGCCCCCCGTCACGGGGGCGGTGTCTCCTGAAGGCAGGGCCTCGCGCTACATCGCCCTAACTGCTTGTCGTGACGGACTCACAGGACTGGCGCAGCCGGTATGACTACCTGCACAGATGGTTGCACTTTCCCTTAGAGTGAATTAACCAATTCAGGAATATGGATACCGTCCATATCTTCGGTTACGACCATCATGGCAAGAGGTGTCGGCCTCTTGCTTTTATTATCAAAAAGTGCGTAAACTGGATAACTTCCGTCTCCCCACCTTGTAGCAGCAGTTACTCCGGTGCCGTTATTCCACTCGCTGCCAAAGTCAGCACCATCTTTAAGCAAATGATTTTTACAAAAATCATTCCATTCAGGGGTCTTTACCCCGATTGTGTAACAAGTATCTGAGATCATCAGAGTTCCTGAATCTACACCTACAAATCCGATTCGCTTCCATTCCATTATTAACTGTGTCCTTTAATAAAAGTGGTGAACCCCCTCGGACTCGAACCGAGAACCCACGGGTTAAAAGCCCGTTGCTCTACCAATTGAGCTAGGGGTCCAATGAGAGGGAGAGGAACACCCCCTCCCTCTCTGAACCGTAGACATAAGGTTGGATAAAACTCCCCAGTACCACCCAGCCTTACTTTCTGTCTACGGAACGCTTGTCAATGTATGTCGAGCGCGACACCACGTTCAGCGAACTCTTCAATTAAGTATTGAAGAGTTGTTCGCTGAGGCTTTGTGATGCCACGCTCGACGTTTCTGATCGTGACATGGGATACGCCGATAGCATCCGCAAGCTGCTGTCTTGTGAGGCCGCATTGCTCTCGGGCATCCTGAATGGTTTTACCACGAACAGAGATCGAACCTGTGCCCATGCAAAATGGGCACAGTGTTCTCTCTTCAGTATCGGAAATGGACATAAGAAGGTTGTCCATTGGTTAGAAATTGCACTAAACGATCAATTGCATTTGCGACGTCTTCTAAATCTTTATAATTGCAAGGCTCACTACCAGACCTAAAGCCTGTTGCTTGACCGCTAATAAAGCCTTCTTTGTGGAAATAGACTTGAATACTAGGAGCTTCTTCTTCTGGCTGACAGCAACCAGCTCTTCCGCAATGTTTGCAATGCATTTTATACCTATGTGGTTGGCCTACCGGGACTCGAACCCGGAACCGCACGCTTATAAGACGTGTGCTCTAACCAGTTGAGCTATAGGCCAGTGGTAGGGATGGTGGGAGTCGAACCCACACTGGAGGGATTTTAAGTCCCCTGCCTCTGCCGTTGGGCTACATCCCCATTTTTCTTTTCTTTCTTGGCATCACGCTTGCGCTTCACGTTGGCCTTGTGACGCGCTTTCTTTGCCATTTTCTTCGTCTTTGCTTTTCCGCTTCCAGGCATGTTACCACCAGCACCTATAGACGATGTTCCATCCCATATTTGCATATGATGCTGCTTCATCAAAGATAAGGAGATCACGTTGAGCTTCTGCATCGTCTCCATAAGACGCTCCGAAAAAGAATCCATTTGTTTGAGGAAGGTCTTTCAGAACAATTGCAGCAACAACTCTTGAAATGTCATCAAGATTAAGAGGAAGGTCTACGCAATTAAAATCGTCAACGTTCTTTACGATCTTTTTCTCTACGGCTAGGTTTTGCATAAAACCTTGGAGATTTGCGTGCTTGCGCCAAATGCCAAGCTGTTCAGTATTTTCGTTCTTTTTGGCAACTAAGTATTGATCAAGACCCAAAGTGGTTCTCCTAGTGTGAGGAAAGTGCGGGGGTGGAATAGATTTAGTGGACGAGTATGACATTACCGATGTAGCCACTAGCGCATCTATTCCGATCGAGGAACTGCCCCCGCTCAGTACCTTAGTAGGATCTACATCGGCAAATCGGAATTTTCCTGGTTGGCGTGAACCTTTTCCATGAGCTTGTTCAAGCCACTTTCAAAATCGGCGACATTCTTATTGAGTTCAAACACAAAAGTGCCAATCAAATCAAGAACGTCACGCGGATTTAAATCAGAAATCAATCGGTCAAGTTTAATCTGTTCGTCGGAAACCTTGCTCATCTAGATACTCATTTGCATATCGAATGCGATTGTACAAAGCATGAATAGCTTGAAGTATTTCTTCAGCTTCATTATTTGCAATTGTACGCTTTGCTTGAGCTACGACTGTGTAGTTATACAAGTCAGCAAGCTCTTCTAATGAGTCTTTGTAGGGCTCGCCTACAAAATCATTAACGTTGGGAGGCCAAGCATCGCTATTGCCATGCTCTTGTGCTCCTCTTGTCCATTTCTCCCTAGCTAAGTCTTTTAAAGACTTAGCTTGAGGGAGAAACACTTTTACCAACTCGCCGTCGTGTTTCCACACAAACTCAGGGAACTTCTTCGCTAGTTGGTAAACTGTGGACTTTGCAGACGCAGGGTTACCTACTTTTTGGACAAGCTCATAGACTCCGAATTCTTCTGCGTTTTGTACGAAGTGTTGAAGTCTGTCTGTCCATCGGTCACTCATTAAAAGCTCCTAGTACCGCTCGTCAATCTTAACCTCGATGAACGAACGATAGGGGTTAAAGTCTTCAGAAGAATTTGAAATCTTGCTGTCCTTGTCAATATGCTTCCAAGAAGTATGGACAGTGTAACCCTTATCAGGGTCAACCATATCCTCAACTCCCAGGGTAGCAGCAGCTTCTCGCGCCTTGGTAACAAGCATTCGTTCGATCTGAGTAGCAGTAAACTTAATCGTGGGCATCATTTTCTCCTAGTAAAAATAAAAGGTAGGGACATGGCTTCTGACAAGAAGGAGGAACTCGACTCCACCATGCCCCTACCCAAACTGTATTACGACAGAACCTTAACTCGCTTGGCGAGCTTCTTGTATGCAAGGTTCTTCTTGGCAGCACCGTCACCCATCCAGCTATTGCGGACGGCCTTGGCAGCTCGCTTACCCTTCTCAACCTGATCACGAACGTGATTGAGGTCGAAGTGGTCGAAGTATTCCGTAAACGCCTGAAGTGCGTCGTATGAGGAATTACCTTCGTTTCCGTAACCACTGTGGAAGAGGTCAGTGACCTTAGCGACCTTGTTGGTCATAATGACCTTGCTGCGCTGGGGTGCGTTCTCGTAAAAGAACTTGACATCATCCTTGATCTTGGCCTTCGGCCCATCGAGGTTCAGGAAAACCTCAAGAGCAAAGTCCATGAACTCGTCCTGAGTCATGCTGTTTTGAGCAAACTCCTGAAGAATGCGACGACGCTCGTCACTTTCTCCACGCATGACATCAATTGCAGTGGCTGCAAGCTCAAGCTTCTCAAGAACTGCACCCTTGTGAGGAATGCGGAACATGAGATTCTCTCGCTTGGCAATGTCTTCTGCGAAGCCAACCGTGTTTGCACACTCTGCGCGAACGTCAGTAGGCATCATGTTGATCGAAGACTTGCCGTCGTGACCAATAGCAACAAGCAAGAATGCATGGTGCGTATTGTTAGCGCCAGACTTGCGACTGATCTGCCAAGAGTCTGGAGTCTGTGCAAGAATCCAGACTCGTCTCCCCTCTTCGAGAGAACCAGCAGTGTGATAAAGCAAGTCACCATTAGTGACTAGGTTATCAAGGAAAGTAAAAGCTTCACGATTCTGAAAGAGTTCATAAGCGTCAGTACAGCGACCAAGTACAGAATTATCGCTTGTGCGAATAAGGAACTTTTCATTATCAGCTTCTTGATAGTCGTCAGCAACCTTGTAATAAGCAGGTGTCTTAGCGACTTCCCAATCAAGTCCAGCAGCAGCAATTGCTTCTGCGGAAGTGACTGCGCCTTCGCCCAGGTCAACGCCTACTGCGTTTCCCTGTGCTGAGTTGCCATACCACCAAGGCTTTTTACCAGTGAACATCATCTTTTCTACAGCGTGCATAATTTACCTCTTAATGAATAGAAGACTTTGCTTCTGTTCCAGTTATCTCAATAGCTTTATTGAGAATATTGTCGCAACCAGTCTTGTTAGTTTCAAATCCGTAAAACACTATAGACACTCCAAGCGTAAAAGCTTGGAGGGGAGTCAACTGATTTACGGCTTCAATCGAAAGTGTTTCTTTTTTGTTTGCATTATCAATTATGTTTTCTCCTAAGCTAATAAAGAAATCGTATTCTTCTTCGTCCATAATGCTCCTGTACCGATTTGAGACTCATGTACCAATTTGAGACTCGGGCTCTGGTTAAAATAAGGAAATGTGTGTAAAGTGGCATACTTACACTGCGCAGTACGCCATTCCTGCGCAGTGTATTTGGCGTCCCCGGTATGCCAGCGGGGTTTTTAATGCATCGAATTAGTCATGCATTTGTCTCCATAGGGCGATGATTGTGATAATGCACATGAATGGGAATGTGAAAGTTAGAAGGAAGGTTTTCATTGAGTTGCTGTTTGTTTTGTTTTAGCGATTAATGCTCCGATGTAGAAGCTGCTCGCGAAGATTGCGATGATTGGGAAATTTAATCCTACTGTGAATGCTGCGAGATAGATAAGTAGTTTTTGAATCATCTGTGTGATACCTCAGCTAAGAGTTTGCGTGACAATCTTTTAGCTTGTGCGTTTGTCAAGTCGAATTGACTTAGAACGTTTTGCGCTTGAGGATGTGCAAGCATTGATGAAATCAGTAGGAATTCTGCTGCATTGCAGAAGTCTTGTGGATTTCTTTTTTTGTTGAGGCTTTGTTGCGATTCAACGAGTGATCGGTCAATGCTGTTTATTGTATTCCTAACGCCTTGTGTGAGGTTTGTGCTAGATCCGGTGAGTTTTTGAAATGCAACTATGCAGACCATGATGATTACTGCATTGCCGATAAGTACAGCCACTACTTAGTGGGTCGCCTGCTGTTTACGTTTTTGAACGTGTTTCCGTCCCAGATACTTTTTAGATCTTCTGTGACTTCTGATGCTTTGATGCTGATAAGTACTACGGCTGCTACAGGCGATACCATAATTGCTTGAGTCTTGCCGCGTAGGGACCACGAGGCTGCTGAGTTTGCAATTTGCTTGAGTGATTTTGTCATTTGGTTCTCCTTCTAGGGTTTATTTGAGACTTTCCCTGCGCTCTGCGAGCCCAAAGGTGGGGGTGCCCCGGCTTTCGGGAGGCAGGAGCCTTCGGGCTGGGCGCTGGGTGGGGTGAAATCGAGCGTAGCGATGATGAGGGGCTTGCCCCTAAGGTGAATGCTTAGACGCTCATATCCTTGAGCGTGCATTTCACCTTGGGGTGAAATTTGGGTGAATATCCTTTCACTCAAATGAGGGGCTTGCCCCTCCAGAATGGATGCGCTTGCGCATTCCTTATCAAGGCGCGAAATTGCAGCCCCGGAGCGCGGTGCGTGCGCCCCGGAGCTGCAATCCGGATCTGGGCCTACGTCTCTCTACTTGGCCGGGGTGTCGAAGGTCGGGATCGACTTCGCCATGTGGATCGCGAACTCGTTCTTCCAGCCCTCGGCGTCCGTATACGAGGCGTTCGGGTCATCCTTGATGCGAAGAAGGTTGACGACGACGCGCTTCCCCTTCAAGCACTGAAGCTTCCCGGCCGGGAGTCCGGATGCCCCGGCCTCCTTGCTGGCCTTCGACAGCGGAGCCTTGCCCATCGTCGCGTTCCAGAGCGCGGCGAACTTCGCGAGTTCGAGCTTGGTAACGCCTGCGTTGATCTTCAGGGGTCCGTGCTCCTGCCCGGTCTCGTCAACGAAGTGGATCAGAGCATACTGATACCGCCCGTGCTTGGAGTGCGACGCCTCGTTCATCTGGGCACGAGTGATCGTAACCATGTGGCGTCCTTCGTCGAGGGCACGGGGGTTTTCGGTCGCGCTCATCAGTTCGTTAATCGAAAGCATTTCGGTCATTCTCATTCTCCAATTTGTGGACCACTGCGGTCCTTTTCTGAATTTGTGAGAGGGGCCGTCCCCCCCGCCGCGGAGGGGGGGCGCCCCGTTTGAGCATCGCTACTCGGGATTCTCCGCCTTTCGGAGCAGCGCGATGTAGTTCGACTCGTCTACGAGTTCGGGCTTTCCGAAGTCGTCAAAGACGGTCGCTCCGTGGTCGTCGAGCTTGCTGAAGCGGTAGTCCCAACTGAAGCCTGCGGACTCCGCATAGAGCTGGTTGGGCGAGTCATAGCCCTCGGACTCAAACTCGAACGTCCGCTCGTGGAATGCTTGGCCGCAGTCGTGGCAGAGGACTCGCGTTTCGTCGAAGAGGTGCGTCTTGCAGACCTGACAGCATCGAGCCTCCTGCTCCCGGAGCCAAGCATCGTGGAGCGATCGAGCGATGGCACGGAGCAACGCTTGCTGCTCGTCCGGCTCGCGGTCCCAAGCCTCGGCCTCGCGAAGAAGGTCGCCGAGGCGTTCGGTCACATCCTCGAACTTGCGGGTCCATGCGACGGCTGCTCGGTCAGAGCGTTCGTGCTGGGCGTCAGGGTCAACTGGGATGTCGGACATCCAGAACGTCCGGCCCGCGAGGTCGCGGACCCACTTGTTGTCTGCACCCCGGTCCCGCTTGGACTGGGCCTCCATCGATGCCAGCATGGCATCCTTGATGGCTTCGAGGCGCTCGTAGTAACGATCTTGCATTGCTATCTCCTATTATAAGCTTAACGGTCTATGAAGTGAACTTCGTCAATTGCGCAAACGTCTCTTCTGCGACGGCAAGGCGGTCGTCTGCTTCTGCGATATACGGAATCTCCCAGTAGTCGTCGGAGTCGGCTTCGAGGTAGCTACCCCCTTCGTAATATTGATCGGAATACCGCTGAACCTCAGCATACGCCCGATCAAGCTCTCGCTCCCAAATTTTAATCAGTCCTTCGATCATGCTCGTCTCCTTCTTGCGCCCGCCCTACTGCGTGCACCACGGGGGACCCACTGGTAGCAAAGGCCGGAGGTTTTGTGGCTGGAGGAAAAGTTCTCGCAGCGATCTGATCCTATCCTGGGGCGCCCGTCCACGAAGTGGACAAAAGTGGGCGCGAAAATTGTCCTCAATTTTCTCAGTCGCGAGGACAGTTTTCTGGAAGCCACAAAATTGCTCTTACCCGCATGGCTTTGCTTTGGATTGAACTGGGCAAAACTCCCAGCGGGGAAGGCAACCTTTGCTATTGGTGGGTAACCCGTGTGTGTATCTGCGTCGTTTCAATGGATTTGCATGGGGGAGTCCGCGAACCCCATGCAAATAGGCGGTCTCGCCCGCCGTCCAATTGAAACGCGTTGAGTGTAGACACCCTCGATGGGTGTCGGAGCGACTCCGGAGGGCGCTATTTACGTAAAGCGAATCTGTCAGCAGAGAACGAGGTTCGACGCCGATGCGTTGGTTTTTTCTCAGCGTTACTTGTTTTGCGCCCGCATGCCGCTCCGTAGTCCTCGGAGGACGGCCAGTACAGTGGTGCAGCGGCGTTACGCTGCTTCCGTTAGGGCGTTGGAGTAGGCGAGCACGCCCCCCGCCGGGGAAGGGCGGGTGAGCTTGAGCATTCTAATGCCGCGGGAAGAGCCACGAGAAACCAGCCGGTTTTTCGTGTTCCCAGCCCAATTCATGTATCAGAGTCAGGGAGAACAGCAGCAATGTGGTCTGGCACGAAAGAAAGCGCAGAACGTCGAGCGTCGAGGTAATTGGAACGAGCAATGGCTGCATTCCGGTCACGAGAGCGTTGGCTGGAGCGTCGTGAGGCGTAGATGTGGGTCAGGCCACGCAGGGCAACTGGCATGACGCTTGGGATGCGAATG
>MDTE01027857.1_pt1 | contig 18120 bp, 17 predicted proteins | sample 811231 | NCBI WGS metagenome assembly MDTE01 (sample SAMN05326651, study PRJNA326480) | marine metagenome | isolation source: seawater | place: Indian Ocean: Red Sea | collected 2010 | reverse complement strand
TGGAAGCGGTGGAATTGACTGCAAGTGACACATTGGGCCACCCAGCCACCCCCGATCCCGGGGGCGGATTTCCATGGGGCAAAAAGAGGCGAAATGGCGACAAATCGGACCGTTACACGTATCTACACATTTCCGATTCGGGAGAGAATTCTTAAAGCCGTATGTGCACGACGTCAGTGACTAGTCCAGCCACCATCGATGATGAGGTCATGACCCTGAATGAACGTGGTTTCGCAGGTCGCCAGGAAGCACACGGCTTCCGCAACCTCTTCGGGTTTGCCAAACCTGCCCACGGTGGTACCGCCTTCCAGCTTGTTCCATGCCTCCGGATCATCCTTCATGCGATCGATGTTGTACTGCGTTGCGATCGGCCCCGGACTGACACAATTCGCCTGTATGCCATCGCTCGCGCAATCGTAGGAGATGGCTTTCGTCAAATAGATCAACGCCGCCTTGGTCAGGCCGTAGAGGCCAAGGCCGTCGAACGCCACCGATCCCATTTGACTGGTGATGTTGATGATGCGCCCGCCACCCTGTTGCCGCATGGCCGGCAACGCCGTCTGGCTGGCGAAAAACGGTGTCCGGATATTCACAGCCTGGGTGAATTCGTAGTCATCCTGCGTATATTCACCGAAGTTCGCGCGCCGACGCACCCCCGCGTTATTGACCAGGATGTCGACTCGCCCGAACTGGCTCAGGCACGCCTCGACCATGCGCTCGCCCGCATCGACCTCGGATAACTCCATCACTCCGTAATGCGCCACCACGGCGTCATGGCGATCCTCGCAATCGGTGCATACGGCCTGCAACTCCCCTTCGGTTTCCTCGGCAACCAGATAGAGCGAGGCACCCTCCTTTGCGAGTGCCAATGCAATCGCCTTGCCGATCCCCCGCGACGCTCCGCTGACCAACGCCACCTTTTCCGCCAGTTTCGCCATGATGTTGTCCTCCGCTGTTAGCAGGACCACTCGTCCTAAGCGAGAGGATGGGATAAAAGATGACCCAACACCAACCCCGGCGGCCGCCAGTGAAAGCCCGGCCACCCATTTGATCAGAGGAAACGACATGACGAATACCCTGCGCGGGGCGGATATCGTGGCCCGGACACTGGATGGTGCAGGCATGCGCACGGTGTTCACGTTGTCAGGGAACCACATCATGTCGATCTTTGATGCCGTCATTGGCACCGAGATCGAACTCCTTCATGTCCGTCAGGAAGCGGCAGCGGTGTTCATGGCGAGCGCCTGGGCAGCGCTCACCGGCAAAGTCGGACTTGCACTCGCAACGGGCGGACCCGGTCACACGAACGCGGCGGCCGCGCTTTGTACGCCCCTCGCATCGGAAACCCCGATGATTCTGCTTTCGGGCCACGCCGGCACCCAGGAAATCGGCCGCGGCGGATTCCAGGAGTTGCCTCAGGCCGCCATGGCGGCAACGGTCTCAAAGGCCGCCTGGACAGTGGAGAATGTGGAGGACCTCGGGCACGATCTCGCGCGCGCCGCACGGATTGCCGCTTCGGGTCGCCCCGGGCCGGTGCACTTGAGCCTGCCCTCGGACGTGCTGGATACCCAGATCGAAGACGATCTCTCCCTGTGGCCCGATGCAGAGGCATTCGAACCTTCAGCAGCGCCGTTGGGGCGGATCGCGGCAAAAGCCGTCATCTCTGCACTCGAAAGTGCGGAGCGTCCGATCATTGCCGGTGGACCGATGCTTTGCACCGCGCGTGGTCGGGCCGCCGCGCGAAGCTTGGAAGAGACGCTGAACGTTCCAGTCATTGGCATGGAAAGCCCCCGTGGCCTGAACGATCCGGCTCTGGGAGCGTTCGCGGAAGCGATACAGCAAACCGATCTGTTTGTGCTCGTCGGGAAACCTCTCGATTTCACACTTCGGTTCGGCGAGCCCCCTGCCTTCGATGCAGGGTGTAAGTTCATCGTTCTCGATCCCGAAGTCGAAATGATCCGTCGCGTCGCGCAGGACAAAGGAGAACGGCTCATCCTCAGCGCCGTGGCCAATCCCCTGTCAGCCGTCGAGGAGCTCACCGACCAAGGCTCATCGTGCGGATCCGACGACTGGCGCACCGAAGTCCATTCGGCCATCGATTACCGCCCCGCCGAATGGGCGAAGCTGACATCGAACGGTGACGGAAAGATGCACGCACTCGACTTCTGTCGGGGTGTGGGCTCATTCATGTCTGACCACCCCAATACGGTGCTGGTCTGCGACGGCGGAGAAATTGGCCAATGGTCTCAGGGCATGCTCGATTCGGAACGGCGCATCATTAATGGAGTTGCCGGCTCGATCGGCTCTGCAATCCCGTTTGGCCTCGCCGCGTGCAAGGTAGAGAGAGATGCTCCGGTCATCGCCATTTCCGGTGACGGTGCCTTCGGATATCACCTCGCGGAGCTGGACACCGCCATTCGTTGCGACCTGCCCGTCATCGCAATCGTTGGCAATGATGCACGCTGGAACGCGGAACATCAGATTCAGGTCCGGGCCTACGGCGAGAACCGGATCCACGGCTGTGAGCTCCTGCCGACACGTTATGACCTCGTGGCAGAAGCGCTCGGCGCGCATGGTGAGCTTGTGACGGACGCTGCCGAACTGCCGGCAGCGTTGGCGCGCGCCCACGCCAGCGGTAAACCGGCTTGCATCAACGTGATGATCGAAGGAAATCCAGCGCCGATCGTTCGGCGCCAATCCTAGTCCCTGCGCAGACGAGCCGCCACGCCGGCCCCAAACGCCACCGTCCCCAGCGACCCACCGAGATCCGGTGTCCGGCCATCCGGATCGGCAAGTTGCTCGTCCACGGCACGATCCATGCTTGTTGCCGCCTTGCGCAATTCTTCACGCCCGTGTTTCAGCCCGAGCCAATCCAACAGCATGGCGACAGACAGGATCATCGCCGACGGATTGGCGATATCCCGCCCCGCGATATCGGGTGCCGCTCCGTGCGCCGCCTGGGCAATCGCATGGTCCTTGCCCGCATTGATCGAGGGGCCAAGTCCCAAGCCACCGGAAAGCTCCGCTGTCAGGTCAGAAAGTATGTCTCCAAACATGTTGGTCGTGACGATGACGTCGTAAGAATTCGGTGTGCGAACCAAGAGAGCTGCCATCGCATCTACGAGGACTTCTTCGACCTTCAAGCCTCCGTGTTCCTCCGCCACCGCGAAGGCAGAGTCTCGAAACAGCCCGTCCGTCATGCTCAGGACATTGGCCTTGTGCACGACAGCAAGCCGACCGCTCCGCGAAGCGGCGATCCGACAGGCCTCTTCCGCAATGCGCCGGGATCCCTCACGCGTGATCTTGCGAACCGCCAGCGCGACATCCTCGGTGGGCATGAACTCGCCGGAACCCAGCGCCATCGAGCGGTCCGCGTAGAAGCCCTCGGTGTTCTCGCGAACAATCACGAGATCGATATCGGGTGCCAGTGCCGGCACGCCGGGGCGGCCACGGCTCGGGCGTATGTTCGCAAACAGATCGAGCTGCTTACGAATGGTTGCGGAGATGTTGCGTCCACCGGCGTCGGCCGGCGGATAGGCCACATTGTGCTGCGGTCCCAGAATGACTCCGCTGCTGGCGAACGCCTTTTCAAGCGTGCCTTCCGGCATTGTCGTACCGAGCTGCTCCAGCGCCGCGAGGCCGACGGGCGCTTCCTCCAGCTGCAGATCCAGACCGAACAACGCATCAACAGATGTCAGAACCTCCAGTGCCGCACCGACGATCTCCGGCCCGATCGCATCGCCGCGAAGGACGAGTAGTTTCATGTAGCGAATTCCTCGGTCATTGAGCTGCCTGCACGTCAGTTGACGGTCCGCTCCGCGCCGGCATTGGTAACTCCACCGCACGCATCGCCCGCCAGAGTTTTTCGGGCGTCAACGGCATGTCCAGATGATGGACACCAAACGGTCGAACCGCATCCAACACGGCGTTCACGACGGCGGGCGGCGCGCCCACACATCCCGCCTCTCCGACACCCTTAATGCCGAGAAGGTTGTTCGTGGTGGGCGCATCTTCGAAGAATCGCACCTGCATGTCCGGCAGATCATCGGCGCGAGGCAGGCAATAGTCCATCAAGGATCCGGTCAAAAGTTGTCCATCCACCTGGCCATGGACGACGAACTCCGTGACAGCCTGCCCGACACCCTGAGCGACGCCTCCCATGACCTGCCCCTCCGCGGTCATGGGGTTGACGACGGGGCCGGAGTCTTCCACGGCGTAATACGCGACAAGAGTTACCACGCCGGTCTCGGGGTCGACCTCCACTTCGGCTACATGGCATCCATTCGGGTAGGAGATCCAGGGCCGTTCATAAATCTCTTCCTCATCGAGCTTGGCGTCGAATCCACCCGGCAGTCGTGATCGATCAAACGATGCCTGAATCACCTCGGTCATGGTGACCTTGCGATCCGTACCGGCAACAACCATCTCGCCATCAGCAAAGCGAACATCCGCAGGCGCAACTTCGAGCAAATGCGCAGCGATGGCTTTGGCCTTCTCTATCACGCGATCCGCGACCAACCTGATGGCAGAACCTGCCATACCAAGGGTCCTGGACCCCGAGTGCCCGCCACCGAATTCGGTCAGGGATGTGTCACCCTGGCGATACACGACGGACGCGTACGGGATTCCAAGCCACGTGGACACCAGTTGCGGCAAGGTCGTCTCGTGGCTCATGCCGGTGGACTGGCTCCCAACCGTGAGCGTCACTGCACCGTCGGAGGAGAAGCCCAAGCCCGCGTATTCCTTCGGCGGTCCGCCTGTCGGCGCAATCCAATAACACATGCCGATGCCGCGCAACGGACCTTCAAGGGGGTCTTGCCGGGCATCCTGATTCTCCCACTGCGACAGGGAGAGCGCGCGGCTCAGCACTTCGGGGAAGTCGCCGGAGTCGAAGGTATGACCAAGACCGTTGTCGTACGGAATGTCTTCGGGCAGGAGCACGTTGCGACGTCGAAGTTCCAGTCGATCGACGCCGAGCTCGTCCGCGGCCACGTCAATGATGCGCTCAATCTGGTAGGTGGCCTCGGGTCGACCCGCACCGCGATAGGCATCCGTCGGCGCGGTATGGGTGAACGCCACTTTCGATTGGAAGTAGCGGGCACCGATCCTGTAATGACCGCCGATGGTGCGGACCGTGCCGAGAGTGGCAATCGTCGCTCCGTTCGCTGTGAGATAGGCACCGGTATCACCCACAGAGGTGACCCGGAAACCCGTGAAGTTGTTCTTGTCGTCGAGGGCGAGTTCGACCCGGCTCCACTGGGCCCGTCCGTCATTGTCCGTTAGAAAACTCTCTGAACGGTCCGCAACCCATTTTACGGGTCGGCCAAGATCGCGCGCCGCGAATAAAACCAGCGGAAACTCCGGGTACAGCGAATTCTTGGTACCGAACCCACCTCCTACATCCAGGGCCCGAACCCGCATGTGCTCAATCGGAACCTTGAAAATGACCTCGGCAAGCTGATCACGGTTGGCGTGAAGGTTCTGCGTTGTCGTTGTCAGCGTGAAAGCTTCTGTCTTTGGATTGAATTCGCCAATGGCGCCACGCGGTTCGAGCGGAACGGCTGAGACACGCTGGTTGAGCATGTCGAGGCGCGTGATGTGTGCGGCGCTCGCGAACGCGTCCTCCACGGCTTCGGGATCGCCTGCTGCATAGTCAACGCAGAGGTTACCTTCGACATCATCCCAGACCTGTGGCGCGCCGGCTTCGAGCGCAACAAGCGGATCGATGGCGGCAGGCAGAGCCTCATATTCCACGTCGATCAATTCGACGGCCGACCTGGCGGCAGCTTTGCTCTCTGCGACAACAAAGGCGACGGCGTCGCCGACGAACCGCACCCGACCATCGGCCAGGATTGGCCGTGTCGGCTTGGCCATTGGCGAGTCATCTCGATTCTTGACCGTCGCCCGCATGACTATCTTGCCCAGGCCACCCGCTTTCAGGTCGGCTGCGGTGTATACCGCAAGCACTTCGGCTGACTTCAGCGCACGGCTGGTGTCGACGTTTCGGATAAAGGCATGCGCATGGGGAGAATGCAGAATTGCACTGTGCGCCACCCCGGCTGGACTCTCATCATCGAGATACCTTCCCGCTCCGGAGAGGAACCGTTCGTCTTCCACCCGCCGAAGTGGTTGTCCGATCTGATCTTGGGTCATTCAGTTTCTAACTCGCCTGTGCCCGACTCTCCCCGAATTCGGTTGAGGAATTTGTCGACGCGCCGTCAGGAATTTTCCTCCGGAGATCGAAACTGGCAAGGAGCTCAGAGATAGATAGGCTTTGGCCTGACGCGCTAGACGTGGAAGGACTCCCCGCAGCCGCAGCGGCCTTTCTCATTCGGATTGTTGAACACGAAGCCTGAGCTCAACTTATCCTCAACGTAATCCATTTCCGTGCCCGCGAGGTACATCGTCGCCAGAGGGTCGACGCAGATCTTCACACCCTTGTCCTCGACCAGCTCATCCATCGGCAGTGGCGCATTGGCATATTCCATCGAATAAGCCAGGCCGGAGCATCCTTGGGTCTTGACGCTGATTCGCAGAACCGAGTCCGCAGCTTCCTGTTTTTCGATGAGATGTTTGACGCGATCCGCCGCGGCGTCCGTCAACTTGAACAGTTCGCGAGTGGTCATTCCTTCCGACTCCATGTCAACAACACATTCAGAACGTTACATATCGAGGGCGAGTTTGGCGTCCTCGGACATCAGGTCCGGCGTCCAGGGCGGGCTCCACACCAGTGTGACTTCGGCCTCTCCAACGCCGTCAACCGCGGCCACCGCATCGGCCACCCATCCTGGAAGGATTCCGGCCACGGGACATCCGGGCGCCGTCAGGGTCATCCTGATGTCGACGTTTCCATTTTCCGCCAGCTCCACCCCATAGATCAGTCCGAGATCGTAAATGTTCACCGGAATCTCGGGGTCATAAACCGTCTGCATCGCTTCAATCACAGTCGCCTCAGACACCTCGGCCGACGTGTCTGCCGCTCGCGGTGACCCCGCCCGTGCGACAAACGATTCCGGTTCGAGCCGCTCAGGCATGAAGTCCATGAGCGAAGGACCCTGCTGCAAATCTCGGTGTTCTTCTTCCATCTCAGACATCACCCGTTTCGGGGCCTACTCGGTCGTTGCATCGTGGTCGCCCGCCAGCGCCGCGTTCATCGTGTGCCAGGCCAGGGTCGCGCACTTCACGCGAATGGGATACTGGCGCACACCCGACAACACCTGCAGGCGATCCATCTCGTCAACAAGGGAGTCATCCGCCTCAACGTCGGCATCGGATGTGCACATTTCATGGAAACTTCGAAACAGACGTTCGACCTGTTCAAGGTTCTTGCCGGGGACGATCTCAGTCATCAACGATGCTGAGGCCTGCGAGATTGCACATCCCCGCCCGTCGAATGCAGCGTTTCGGACGACACCGGAGTCATCGACGTCGAGGTAGACCGTTATCCGATCGCCGCAAAGCGGATTGTGACCATCCGCGTGGTGGCTCACCTCTTCCGGCTTCCCATAGTTCCTCGGGTTTTTGCCGTGGTCGAGAATGACTTCCTGATAAAGTTCTCGGAGGTCGTCGAGCATCAGCCGAAAATCTCCTTCACGTGATCCAGTGACTCGACGAGCTTGTCAATCTCATCGCGTGTGTTGTAGAGGCCGATCGATGCGCGCACCGTCCCCGTAATGCCGAACCGGTCCATGAGCGGTTGGGCACAATGATGACCGACGCGAACCGCAATTCCGGCCTGGTCCAATATGGTGCCGACATCGTGTGGATGGACGTCATCGTGCAGGAAAGAAACGATGCTCGCTTTTTCTCCTTTGGTGCCGAATAGCTTGATGCCCGGCAGCTCGGAGATTTGCGCCGTAGCGTACTGAAGCAAGTCGTGCTCGTGAGCGGCGACGGCATCACGTCCCAGCCCGTTGACATAATCGATGGCCGCACCCAGACCGATCGCGCCAGCAATATGCGGTGTTCCGGCCTCAAAGCGTTCGGGCGGCTTCGCGAAAGTGGTTTTCTCAAAGGTGACGTATTCGATCATGTCGCCGCCGCCCTGATAGGGAGGCATCGACTCAAGAAGTTCAGCTTTTCCGTACAAGACCCCGATCCCCGACGGTCCATACAGTTTGTGTCCCGTGAACGTGAAGAAATCACAGTCAAGGTCCTGCACATCGACATTGAGATGCACCGCACTTTGTGCGCCGTCGATCAAGACGGGAATACCCTTGTCATGGGCAAGCTTGATCATCTCCTTGGCCGGGGTAATGATACCGAGAACATTGGAGGTGTGCGTGAACGCCACCATTCTCGTCCGGGGTGTGAGCAGTTTCTCGAACGCGGCAAGATTGATGATGCCATCGTCATCCACAGGTGCCGGCTTCACCACGGCCCCGGCGCGTTCGGCCACCAGCTGCCAGGGCACGATATTGGCGTGGTGCTCCAGTTCCGTGAGGAGGATCTCGTCGCCCTCCTTCAGACGCTGACCGGTGAAGCTGCTCGCAACAAGGTTGATCGCTTCGGTGGTGTTGCGGGTGAACACGATCTCGCTGGCTTTGGCGGCATTGAGGTAGGCGCGAACCTTCTCCCGAGCCTCGTCATAGAGTTCGGTTGCGCGAACGCTGAGATAGTGAACACCGCGGTGAATATTTGCGTATTCGTTCTCGTACACATCCGAAATGGCCTTGATCACGGCTCTTGGTTTTTGTGCACTCGCACCACTGTCGAGAAACACCAGTGGTTTGCCGTGAACTTCACGGGACAGGATTGGAAAGTCGGCCCGAACCTTGTCGACATCGTAAGCCGGCAGGTTAGTCCGCTCCGTTCCGGGCACAACCGATTCTGCTGCTACCTGAGTCATCCGTCGCTCTCCTAGGATGTCGACAACCCGTTTGACAGCCAGTCATCGATGATTGTGTTGAGCTGGTCCTGGAAGTCCCCTTCTTCAACCGACTCGACGACCTCCGCAATGAAGGCCCTGATCAAAACCTGCCGCGCCTCTTCCGCATCGAGTCCACGCGAACGCAAGTAGAAGAGTTCCAGCTCATCGAGCTGCCCCGCTGTCGCGCCATGACTGCACTTCACGTCATCGGCGCAAATCTCGAGCTCCGGTTTCGTGTCGATCTCCGCATCTTCGGACAGCAACAGCGTCTTGTTGAGCTGATGCCCGTCCGTTCGCTGCGCATCGGGACTGACCGAAACCTGACCCTGGAAGACCCCGTGGCTGTGGCCGTCGAGGACTCCCTTGAATACCTGCCGGCTGTTACCGCCCGGCTCGGTGTGCGCGATACGCGTCGTGATGTCTGAATGCTGATGGTCACGCGCAAGGTAAATCCCGTCCAATTCACAATTGGCGCCATCGCCTTCGAGACGAGCCTCGACTTCGCATCGCGAAAGGCGCGCCCCGGCAGACATCAGGAACCCTGTGTAAGTTGCGTTCCCAGCCAGCGATACTCGTGTCTGGGCAAGATGAAAGGCGCTGGCGCTCTCGCGCTGAACCTTGCGGTGAGAAACAGCCGCTTCCGGGCCCACGACCACCTCGGTGACCGGATTCGACCAGTAGTCTGAATCTCCGCTTCCAACATGCCATTCCGTCAGTTTCGCGTTGCTCTCCGCACCCGCGACAATCAAGTTTCTCGGGTGAATGCTGGTCGGGGATGAAGGGTCGCTGAGAAACAGCAGCTCGATGGGTGTGCCCACTTCGATACCTTCTTCGACGATCACCACATACCCATTCATCATGAAGGCCGTGTTGAGCGCCAGCAAAGCGTCTTCTTCGAGCGAGGAGAGACGCTCCAGGTGCGGGCGTACGAGACTTGCGTGAGTCGTCAAGGCGTCTTCCAGATTTGTGATGATGACGCCGTCCGGAAGCGTTTCCAAACGCGAAAGCGAAGCATTGTAAATGCCGTTGGCGAACACCAACCGGTGAGCCGATTCCGAACCCATGGCCGCTTGTTCGCTGAGATCGAGGGATGCTGATCCGCTTGATGCCTCCGCCATCTCGAAAGGCGTCTTCGCCAGTTCTCTGAGATTGGTGTACTTCCAGGCCTCGACCCGCGTGGACGGCAATGCCAGACGATTGAACCGATCCAGGGACGTCCGACGCATCGTATCGAGCCAATCGAGCCCGGCGCCCGGGAACTCGGCACTCAACTCGTCGAATCGCTCGACGAAGGGGAACTCTGCGATGATCTGACGTGACATGCGATGGCTCTCGTATCGATCCGTCAAGCGGCCTGCGTGCCCGTCAGCGCGCCGTAACCTTCCTTCTCAAGCTCCAGCGCCAGTTCTTTACCCCCCGACTTGACGATTCGGCCGTGGGCCAGGACGTGGACGAAGTCAGGCACGATGTAGTCGAGAAGCCGCTGATAGTGCGTGATCACGAGCATGGACCGGTTCGGATCACGTAGCGCGTTGACTCCATCGGCCACGGTCTTGAGAGCATCGATATCCAGTCCCGAGTCCGTTTCATCCAGCACGGCAAACTTCGGCTCGAGCAAGGCCATCTGAAGAATCTCGTTTCGCTTTTTCTCGCCGCCCGAGAAACCCACATTGACAGGCCGCCGCAGCATGTCGTCTGTGATATTCAGTTCGCTCTGCTTTTCGCGGACATACTTCACGAACTGCATCGCGTCGAATTCCTTCTCGCCACGATGTTTGCGCAACGAGTTCACTGCCGTTCGCAGGAACGTCGTCCCCGCAACTCCAGGGATTTCGACCGGATACTGGAATGCGAGGAATATGCCTTCTCTCGCACGCTCCTCAATCGCCAGATCGAGAAGATCATTTCCCTGATAGTGGATCGAGCCCTCCGTTACCTCGTACCCGTCGCGTCCAGCGAGAACGTAGGCGAGCGTGCTCTTTCCGGACCCATTGGGTCCCATGATCGCGTGCACCTCACCGGCCGAAATACTGAGATCGATTCCGTTCAGGACGTCACGATCATCGACGCGGGCGTGCAGGTTCTTTATCTCAAGCATATCTTTCCTTATTCCGTGGCTTCAGCCGGCGATCAGCCAACGCTGCCCTCAAGACTGATCCCAACCAGCTTCTGTGCTTCAACGGCGAATTCCATTGGAAGTTCCTGAAGAACCTCCTTGCAGAAACCGTTGACGATGAGCGCCACGGCTTCTTCCGCCGACATGCCGCGTTGCTGGCAATACATCATCTGGTCGTCACTGATTTTTGAGGTCGTCGCCTCATGTTCGACCTTGGCCGAGCGATTCTTGACCTCGATATAGGGCACGGTATGTGCGCCGCACTTGTCACCGATCAGAAGAGAATCGCATTGGGTGAAATTGCGAGAATTCTCGGCCTTGCCCTGCATGCGCACCAATCCCCTGTAGGTGCTCTGCGCCTGGCCGGCGGAGATGCCCTTGGAAATGATCGTGCTGCTGGTGTTTTTGCCAACGTGCAGCATCTTGGTGCCGGTATCGGCCTGCTGGCGATTGTTGGTGATGGCGATGGAGTAGAACTCACCCACGGAATGATCGCCTTGAAGGATGCAGCTGGGGTACTTCCAGGTGATGGCCGACCCCGTTTCCACCTGGGTCCAGGAAATCTTCGAGCGAACACCTCGGCAGGCGCCGCGCTTGGTCACGAAATTGTAGATCCCGCCCTTGCCTTCTTCGTCACCGGGATACCAATTCTGCACCGTGGAGTACTTGATCTCCGCATCGTCCATCGCGACGAGTTCAACGACCGCGGCATGCAGCTGGTGCTCATCCCGCATAGGTGCCGTGCAGCCTTCCAGATAGCTGACGTAGCTCCCTTTATCGGCAATGATCAGGGTCCGCTCGAACTGTCCGGTATTGGCAGCGTTGATGCGAAAGTACGTGGAAAGCTCCATCGGACATCGCACGCCTTCGGGCACGTAGACGAACGAACCGTCGGTAAAGACGGCTGAATTCAAGGTGGCGTAGAAATTGTCGGAATAGGGAACGACGCTGCCGAGATACTTGCGCACGAGCTCGGGGTGTTTTTCGACCGCTTCCGAGATCGAACAGAATATGACGCCCGCCTTTTCCAGTTCCCCCTTAAACGTTGTCGCCACCGAGACGCTATCGAACACCGCATCAACGGCAACTCCGGCGAGCATCTGCTGCTCGTGCAGGGGAATACCGAGCTTCTCATAGGTGGCCAGAAGCTCCGGGTCCACTTCATCCAGGCTCTTGGGCCCGTCCACGGACTTGGGTGCCGAGTAGTAATACGCGTCCTGATAATCAATCGGTGGATAACTCACCTTGGCCCAGCTCGGCTCTTCATCCTGTTGGCGCTGCCACAGTTCGAACGCCTTCAAGCGCCATACGAGCAACCACTCGGGCTCACCCTTCTTGGCCGAGATGAACCTGACAATGTCTTCGTTCAGACCCTTTGGGGCTGTATCGGCCTCAATATCCGTGACGAACCCGTACTTGTAGCCGGACTCGTTCAGGGCCTCGACGGTTTCTGTCGTATCGTTGACTGCGCTCATGCTCGGTTACTGCCTTTTGTCCATCTGCCCTGCTTCAATGAGTCGATGCACTCGCCAGCGGTTCGCTGCCGCTGGCAGGTCCCCCAACATCACCGGGTGAGGTGTGCTCTAACATATCCGCGAGGGTCAAATCATCGAGGACTTGCTGTACCGCCCGCGCCACAGTTGTCCACCGTCCACCCACCTGGCAACGATCCTCAAAATTACAGAGTCCCCCCCCCGCCGGAAGACAGTCGGTCAGCGCGATCGGTCCTTCGAAACCCGCAATGATTTCAGAAACGGAGATGTCGGTGATCACACGATCCATCCGATATCCACCGTTGCGACCTCGGATCGCCGTGAGCAGTTCGAGTTCCGCCAATTTATGTAACAACTTGCTGACGGTCGGCACGGGAAGGCCCGTGGATATGACCACGTCAGATGTAGTCTGAAGCTCGCCCGGGCGCTGAGCCATATGACCCATCACCATCACGGCGTAGTCCGTCATTCTTCCGAGTTTGAGCATGGCGCGTGTCCGAGCCGATTGATTAAACCTGATGAAATTTGTCTGGTATATATTAAAGTAGAGTAAATTTGTCCAGTTTAAAGGCCAACGATTGCCAATGCCCTGGCTCTGGCGACCTTATGTATTTGTTATAAAGGAAAACTTTCCTGTGCAGCCGCGCCGGATAGCCACAAAACTACTGTTTAACTGTCTATCCGATACTCTCGAATCGCATTCTCGGAGAAAAGCTTGCGTTGATCTTCGATGGGGAAATCTCTGACTGTCCGCTTGAAGAGCGAATAGATTGTGTCAAATGACGCACGGAGCCTGTCGACCGGGTAATTGCTCGCAAACATGCTGCGGTCGACCCCAAATATCTCGATCGTCTCCCGGATGATACGAGCGTTCTGATCATCGTCCCAAGGGCCGTCGGGTAACAGTAGGAACGAGATCTTGGTGGTGACGTTCTTACAGGCGGCCACTGCTTCCACACCGCGCCGCCAAACGTCCAATCCCGCCTCGCTGCGGTCCCAGGGGAGGCCGGCGTGGTTGAGGATGACCTGCACGCTGGGAAGGGCACGTGCGACCTCCGCCGCCTCTTCCAGATGCCAATAGGGCACGCGCAAATCCCAAGCCAAACTGTATTTCTCGAACAATGCCAGATTGTCGAGCCAGGCCTGATCCTGCATCGTCCCCGGTTGACCGGCCACGGACTCATCCGGTGAATTGGATACCACCGGCTTGGCCCTGACCCCTCTCACCAGAGGATTGGCCGACTGCCGCGCTAGGATCTCTTCCGTAGTGTCATGTGTCATCGGCGCATACGCGACTATCGCGTTCGGCACGCCTTCTTTCTCGTGCAGAGCGGTCAACCAATTCGTCTCATCAAGTGGATCGTCGACATGTCGGTCCGCTTCGATATGAACGGTCTTGATGACGTTGTGGTCCTCCGCGTCCCGCCAATAATCGTCCGGCAAGTAGTTTTTCTTGAGGATGTCGTAGTTACCGAATGGGAAGCTCTTTATCCGCTGATCAGTCAACCAGGGATAGTAGAGGGCGTCGAGGTCCCAGAAGTGATGATGCGCATCGACGATCTCAAGATCGGACATGGCTTGCCTTTGGTTCGATTGATGCCGACTGGCAGGGGCGTTCAACGCTCCCGCAGCTACGGCTTCCATTCGGGAAGCGCATCGGCACCGGTCAGGTGGTCCGCCGCCTCCGTCGTGCGCAGCAACACGTAGACGTCGCGCGTATCCATATACGTCTCAAATACGTCGCAGATAAGCTTGGCACAGAGATCCTTCTGTTCCTGTGACCGACCCGGCCTAGTGTCGATGGTCACCGTCGGGAGACCGTCACCAATCTCACCGAACGCCTCATGGACCGAGACATAGATCCATTTTCTCGTCTCGGGGTGCCTTTCCTGCTGCGTTGGATCCAGCGCCTCATCGATTGCACCTTTGATCCCTTGCCGCAGCCTCTCCTTGTGCGCATCGGTATAGCCCCGGGGAATGTCCACGCGTACGATCGGCATGACCTTGTCTCCTTGATCGCGCCACAATCCTGTGACGTCGATGACCCTTGCCAGTTACAAACTCCGTCCACCACAGCCTTTACACACAATTCACGCTGATCCTTCAACGTCTATCAACAAATTTCCGTCCATGCTCTCCATGTGCCTCTCAACGGCCCAAAATCCGGAAGATTGGCTATACCTGTCATTTCTGTGTGGTTGAAGCGCGTGCGCCTTTTCAATACCCATTGTCTCGTATTGCCCATGAGAGTTTCGTAAGGATCGGGGAGCGTGACTATTGGCTGACCTTTCTGACCCTCAGGCCGTCGTCTCCGGCGGCCAGGATGCACGACCCGGCGGTCCGGCATCGGTTGGGGAAAAGTCACACCGACTCCCGGTGGCCGGGGTCATGCTGCTGCTCGTCCTGACGGTCGTCTGGGGTGCCAACTGGCCGGTCAACAAGATCGCTCTCCTCGAGATTCCCATTTTCACCTTTCGGGCGATTGTCGCCTTTGGCGCGGCCGGTGCCGTACTCCTGCTGGCCCGCGCTGCCGGCCACTCACTCTATGTCCCGCCCGACCAGCGCCGATGGCTGGTTTGTGTCGCGCTTTTGAACGTTACGGGCTGGATGTATTTCTCGGCATTGGCGCTGACACTCATTCCTTCCGGCCACACCGCTGTCATTGCCAACACCATGCCACTCTGGGCTTTCCTCATTGCCATACTGGTGCTCAAGGAGCGGCCGCACGCCATCCATTGGCTGGGACTCGCGCTTGGTATCTCAGGGGTTCTGTTGCTTGCCAGCAAGGATTTCGATGGGTTGGGGAACGCGCCTTCGGGAACAGCAGCCGTCCTCGCCGGCGCCATATGTTTCGCAGCAGGAACCGTCATGCAGAAGCGCGCGCCCTGGCGCATGCCGATGCTGACGGTCATCGGCTGGCAGTTCCTGATCGGGGGTGTGCCGCAGCCCTGCAGGATTCCACGGTACCGCTGCGCCCCATCATCCGGCTGCTACAGAAAACGATCGGAATTGCAGGCGGCGCGAAACGAGAGGAGACACGCACGCAACTCGAAGCGCGGCTCGAGGCGCTCGGAATTCCAACCGATACGGCGCTGCCGGTGCTCTTAGAGCTGTTCGGCATTTCTTCGGGCGACCCTGCGTGGGACAGCTTCGATCCTCCTGACCGGCGCCGTCATGTCACCGACGCGGTGCTTACCGTCCTGATAGGAGAAAGCCTGGCGCAACATTTGGTCCTGGTTGTGGAAGATCTGCACTTCGCAGACTCGGAAACCCGGGTGATCGTGGAGAAGCTCGTTGAGAATGCCCGATCACTTCCATTGCTGGTGCTGTTGAGCTACCGCCCTGAATTTGAACACGACTGGGAACATCAACCCCAGTTCTTCGAACAGCGCCTGGAACCGTTGCGTCATGTGGATGCGCTGGGTCTCCTGGAGGGACATCTCGGCAGCGACACGTCCCTTGACGAACTCAAGGGAACCCTGATCGAGCGCACGGATGGTATCCCGTTCTTTCTGGGGGAATGCATCCTTCATGTCATAGACAGCGGTCAATTGTCCGGCTCCGCCCGTGACTACTCGCTTTCCGAAACGCTTGAAGAACTTGCCATACCGCGTTCGGTTCACGATGTGATTGCTTCAAGAATTGATCATCTTCAGCAAGGGCGATCCGGGAGACGGGTTATATGTCATCGCCGAGGGACTCGTCGGCATCAAGACCATATCCAAGCACGGCAAGGAGATCTTTCTGAACATCATGGAGCGCGGTGAGGTGTTCGGGGAAATTGCCCTCCTGGACGGAAAAGAACGCACCGCCGGCGCCGTCGCCATGGAATCATCCGAACTGCTGTTCATCAGCCGCGAACGATTCATTCCTTTCGTCGAACAACGTCCGAACCTCTCTAGGCGCCTGTTGGAAGTTCTCTGTGAACGTCTGCGCTGGGTCAGCGACATCGTCGAGGACGCCATGTTCCGTGATGTGCGAGGCCGCCTCGCACGACGCCTGCTGCGATTCTCTCGTGTTTACGGCGAGAACACAGCCAACGGCGTCCGGATTCGTCTTCGCATCTCGCAGGAGAATCTGGGCCTTATGCTGGGTGCCTCGCGCGAAAGCATCAACAAGGAGTTGAGGGTACTCCAGTCCGATCAAATACTGAGTTACGGCCGGGGGTTTTTCACGCTGCACGACCTCGACCGGCTTACGGAACTCGCGGAGTAGACTCGCTGAATGCGAAACACCGGCCGCTGAGGGAAGGTCAGGAGACGGTCAGGTGTAGGACTGCCAGATCTCACGCAGCTTGGCAGTGAATTCGCGCTCCCGCGCATCATCCGGCAAATTTGCGCCGTCGAATACCACATCGTTCACGCGGTGACCGATCTCTCGCATGAAGGTTCGATCGTCGTCCCTTGGTGAAATTGTCACCACCGAGTCCTGGGTGTAGGTCGGCACGACACCATCCACTTTGACAGCCCTCTCCAGGGTCACATAGTCGTCCCCTGCGTCGAGCGCACGGATGTTTTCACGAATGATCTTGCGCATCATGGCGACGCCACGATCGCCAGTATTGTGGTTCTCAAGCGCGTGGACAGCGATGGGACGCTGCCCCACGATAGCCTCGAAATCTCCCGGCACACGCTGGCGCTCTTCATAGGGCCGCTCGTGCTCTGTCTGGCCGATGAAATCGATTTTGCCGTATCCGACCTGGGTTCTGTCACCGACGCCATCCGGATCGTTGCGGTCATTGAAATACCGCCAGCCAATCATCTGGGTGTTGGTGTCATCGATGGCACGCATCCAACGCGACAATGCCGCCCGAATGAAGGTTTCTTCCTCATCGGCGGTCAGCCATAACGCGCCCGTCTGGTTGAGGTTCGGCAGCATCATATCCGTGGTGCGCACCCACACCTTGTCGTTCCAGCGCCGCACATTGAGGTTGATCATGCCAATGGGGGTTTGAATGTAGTCGAGTTCCGGCAGCTCCCCCCACGAGATCGAAAACTGCGCGCCACTCACCCGGGTGTGGAGAAAACAGCTGTGGGTCGGATCCTGCGTGTTGTCGAGAACCTGAACCCAGTTACAGGGAAAGTGAATGGAGAACGGAATCATCTCGGTGTCGGGCTGCCGATAGATGTCCAGTATGGGGAATTCCGGCATGTCATCCGGTGGACCCATCCAGGCGAAAATGATTCCTTCGAACTCGCGGGCCGGATAAGCGGGATGGCAGATACGTTCCTTGATCGTACTTTCGGGGTCGTTGGGCGTGTCCAGAATGGTGCCATCGCAGGCTATGTGCCAGCCGTGATAGCAGCACACGATCCCTTTGTCGGAGGGCAGGCCATATTCCAGTGAGGCGCCTCGGTGACTGCAGTGGCGCTCCATGACCGCCACCTCACCCGATGTTGTTCGGAATACCACCAGATCTTCGCCGAGCATGCGAACGACAATGGGCAGATCCGCCAGCTCCGAGGAAAGGCAAACGGGTTGCCAAGTGCGGCGGAGGTATTCACCGCCAGGCGTACCGCGCGTCACATGTGTGAGTTCGGAGTCTTCGGCGAAATCACGCACGCGATGATAGGCGCCGTAGCGTTCACGAGTTCGCGGGATCTGATCGGCGGTGGTTGCAGTCACCTGGGTGCCTTCCCTAT
>MDTE01135405.1_pt1 | contig 18122 bp, 15 predicted proteins | sample 811231 | NCBI WGS metagenome assembly MDTE01 (sample SAMN05326651, study PRJNA326480) | marine metagenome | isolation source: seawater | place: Indian Ocean: Red Sea | collected 2010 | reverse complement strand
TTGTAATAAAGATGAAAAAAGTCTTTTTCAGAAATTATTAGGTAATGGAGATGAGTTCGGGGTTGAGATATCATATAGTATCCAAGATTCACCATTAGGTATACCTCACGGCATTTCCCAAGCTTTGAACTCTACTCCTTATGAAAAATCAATAACTGTTTTAGGTGATAATTTTATATATGGACAAAACTTTTTTTCACGCCTTGAGAATATATTTAATAATACAAAATCTTTATCAATATTTAGTCAGAAAGTAAAAAATCCAGAGAGCTTTGGGGTAGTAGAGTTAGATAACGATAATAATGTAATTTCGCTTAAAGAAAAACCAACAGATTTTATTTCAAATGATGCAGTAATTGGTTTATATATATTTGATAATAATTTCCAAAATAATTTTTCAAATATAAATAAATCTAAAAGGGGTGAGTTTGAAATCCTTGATGTAATAGAGAATTATAATTTATCACATATTGAACATCACGAGGTTGGCAGAGGAACAGCTTGGTTTGACATGGGAACCACTGACTCTTTTCATACGTGTTCTTCATTTGTAAAAACTATTCAGGAAAGACAAGGACTCCTTGTTTGTTCACCACATGAGATTGCTTATAGGAATAATTGGATAACAGATACAGATTTAGAGCAATATATGAATAAAATTAAAGGTTCAGAATATTCTGAAAATCTTGAATATTTAATAAATTAGTCGTGAAAAGAAAAATTCTTTTTCAAGAGCCTTATAAATCAAGAAGAATTAACAAGTATGTTAAGCAGTCTTTGGAGTCAAACTATTATAGTTCTGGAGAATTTGAAGAAAAATGTAAAAATTATCTATCAAAGAATTTTGGATTCAGCGATACTCTTATTACCCATAGTGCAACAGGTGCATTAGAAATAGCTGCATTGCTATTGAAAAAAGAAAATTTAAATAAAAAGGTTTATTTGCCATCCTATACCTTCTCTTCAACAGCTAATGCTTTTTTAAGATCAGGATTTGAAATAAAATTCTTAGATATAAATGAAAAAAACATGATGATTGATTTTCAGGATGCAATAAAAAAAGCTGCTGGAAATATTTTAGTCCCTGTTCATTATGGTGGTCATTCTGTAAATTTAGATAATTTTTCTTCATTTAAAAAAGAAGGCTTATTAATAGAAGATGCTGCACAGGGGTTGGGAACAAAATGGAGAAATAAACAAGTTGGCTTATTTGGAAACCTTTCAGCAGTTTCTTTTCATCATACAAAAAATATTCAAGGAGGATTTGCTGGCCTCCTTGCTATTAATGACAAAAAATATCTTGAAAGAGCTAAATATATATATGAAAGAGGGACAGATCGATCAAAAGTAATTAGTGGCATTAAGTCGAAGTACGAGTGGGTAGAAATAGGGTCAAGTTTTCAAGTTCCTGATCTTCTGTCAGCCATTTTATTTGCTCAACTAGAAGAATATGAAATTATAACTAAAAAAAGAAAGAATATTTGCGATTTTTATTCCAGTTATTTTTCTAAGGGTGCGATAAAAGAGTATTGTTATTTGCCTGAAATTTCTCCAAATTCGGATTTTAATTTTCATGCATTTTATATAATTTTTAATTCTTCAAAGTTAGCCAATAAATTTATTGAACATACAAAAGATAAAGAGGTAAATTGTTATATAGGCTATATACCACTTCATAATTCCAAGCAAGGAAAAAAACTTAATTTGAATAAGAGTCTAAAAAATACAGAGAAGTATTCAAAACAAATTGTTAGACTTCCACTCCATACAAATATAACTAAGAAAGATCTTATTTATATTGAAGATGTTTTTAATGAATTTTTTTATTAATACATAAAAATTAATCTTGCTAAGTGAGGATTAACATAAGGACCTTTTGATAAGAACTTCCTAATTTGGAAAAGGCTTACCCAGTAAAAATTTTCTTCTATTTCAGAAATGTCTTCATAATTTACATTTTTAACTAAGCCCAAGTTTCTTTTATTAAATAACCTGCCACCGTCTTCTGAAAGCCATTGTTTAAAAATATAATCTTTTTCATTCTTTTCATAATCATCGAATATTTCTATATAGTTCGGCTTATTGCCGCCATGGGCTCTATTTATATTTGAGAATGTTGCTTGTAGTGTGGGGCTTAATTGTACAAAATTTACATTACCTGGTTCAAACTTAGCTTCTACTAAATAATGAGGCAAACCATTAATACTACTCCTCACTAAACCTAGTATGCCTCCATCCTGAGTTGTTTCAGATAAAATTGGTTGACTCCAACCTTTTTTGCCAACTTCTCTTGACGAAGAGTTCGAAACCTTAACTCCGATAATTTTGAAGAATTTCTTTGTAGAATGTTGAATGTTTCCATTTTTATCTATTTCCCAATCTTCACAATCATTTATATTTACTATCTCTACTTTTGCGTCTAGCTTATTTATAATACTTTCATACCAACTCTCGACATCTAAGTATTCATGTAACGTATTAGTACACATAGTATGTTCAACAAGTTTTTCAATTTCTAGATTTGACTTATCAGGAAAAATATTTTTTAGTTCCGATTTAATTTTTTGAAATTCATTAATTTTTGTCATAATTAAATTATATGAATATTTGAACAATGAACACGATAAATAAATTATTTAATAAATAAATTGGAACATTAAGAGTTAAAATTATTTAATATTATGAAAACCGTCTCAATAATTATTCCAACAGTGAATAGGCCAAAATTGATAGAAAGATCAATTAATTCAATATTGGAGCAAGATTATGAAGGACCTATCGGCTGCATTGTTGTTGATAGCTCTTCTAATAATGAAACAGAGAATCTTCTGAAGAATATAAAAAAAAGAAATAAAAAAACAAACAGAAATTTTACCTATATAAGAAACCAACAAAGTAAAAATCCAATAGACAATTGGATTTTAGGGACAGAAAATCTGTTGAGCGATTATTCAAAATTTCTTTGTGATGATGACTGGCTTGATAAGAACTTTGTAAGAACTGCACTTGAGACATTTCAAAGAGAAAAAGTTTCTTGTGTTGTAACAAATATTAAACTTCATAAAAAGTTCCAAGGAAGAGATTCTTTAATTGAAAGATATTATGAAATTAATGAAGGAGTTTGTAAAAAAGATGACATTACAAATTTTATTTTAAAATCAAAAAAATCCCTACCTGTTACACCATCTTCAAACTTAATGGAAACAAACAAGTTCTTAGAATCTTTTTATTTTTCATTAAAACATTTTGATTGTACAAAAAATCTTTTTGGTTTCGATTTTTTAATGAATTATTATCCAGTTTTTGATAAAACTAACACTTTTTTTATTGAAGAGTCTTTAGCTAATTCATGGGCTGGTGATGATTCAATGACTTTAAATGTAAATATGGCAAATATTTCGTATTGCTATTTTCTTTCATTTTTACGTTTAGTTGAAAATTTTAAGACTGTAATCTCAGGAGAAGAAGAGTCTCTTATAGAACATAGGTTGGGTGTAATTAGATTTAAGTCTTACCTTAGTAAGGAAATTAAATCTTATTTAATAAATACAAATTACAAATCTAAATTAATAATAAGAAAATTAATTTTAGATTATTCAAAAAAAATATTTATAAAAATAAAGTATAAAATTAAAAAATAATACAAGCAATAAAATGATGGATGATTTAATAGATACGAGAAAAATTAAAAGAAGATCAGATATACAGGCATACAGGGGCGTTGCTGTAATTTCAGTCCTTCTTTACCATTTAAATTCAGATTTCTTTCAATATGGGTATCTTGGAGTTGATATATTTTTTGTAATTTCTGGCTTTGTAATATCAAATCTAATATATTCCCAGATAACTGAAGGAAAATTTACTATAAAAAATTTTTATTTTCAAAGATTTAGAAGAATCGTTCCTTCTTTAGTTTCCTTTATAATATTTGCTCAAATTCTTAGTTATTTTTTTCTTGATCATCAATTTGTATATCAAACATCTTTGGGAAATCTAGCCTCTATTTTTTTTGTTTCGAATGTATATTTTGCAAATATCTCTAACTATTTTGAGCCGGATACCTCTCTAAATCTAATAATTAATTTATGGAGTCTATCAGTAGAGGAACAGTTTTATTTAATTTTTCCATTTTTTGCCCTACTTACATCTAAGTTGAGTAATAAAAAAAAGATATACGTATCTTTGTTAGTAATTGTAATTTCAATTTTATTTTTTTCTAATCAATTATTTAATCAAATCGGGATCTTTGAAAGGTTATTTGCAAATTACGAAAATTTTATATTTTATAGTCCTTTTACTAGAGCATGGCAATTTTTTCTGGGAATTATTGCTATGTTTATTAACCAAAAAATAAAAAATAAAGAATTATTAAAAAGCAATTCTACTTTGTTTGTTTTTTCACAGTTGTTTTTAATATATTTCATTTCATTTAATCCTGTATTTATTAATAAGGACTTGAAATTATGGATACTGATGGGCTTTGTTTTTTTATTATTAGTTTTTGAAATAACTTTTACGACAGATAGAAATCTCTTATTAAAGCTTCTTTTATTTACTGGGAATATCTCTTATTCACTATATCTCTTTCATCAACCAATTCTTGCATCAATAAGAAATCATAATTATTACGGGTCTTATGATGAAGAAAAATTTTATCATTTGGACAATTTACTTTTTTTATTTTTAATGATTTTGCTCATTTATTTAATTTCTTACCTTAATTTTAAATATATAGAAAATACTTATAGATACATAACAAATTTTTCTTTTAGAGGATTTAAATTATTTTTTTCCATATTTTTTCTAGCAATAATTCTTATTACGAGCTCTTTGACCACACAAGGATATTCATTCAGAGATTCAGAATATAAAACATTTAGTTCAGAACATGATTATGAATATATAGTAGGAACAAATTATTTAAAACAGAATGGCAAGAGGTGTTTTGACAGATCAAGAATTCTTGATTCTTGTGTTTTTAATCCCAAGGGAACAAATAGGGAAATCTATATTTTAGGGGATTCTTTAATGTCTTCAATAGTTAGTGGATTTTTAGCACAGCCGTCATTAAAGGATTATAAAATTATAGAGTTTACTAAAGGGAGTTGCCCGGTCCTAATTAACAAATGTGATTTTAATAATTCAACTGAAAGGTACGAGGATATTGTTGGAATTAAAGATTCTATATTGTTGCTAGGTGGCAAATATCAAGAGATTGACATGGGACAGTACGAAGATGAACTTCTCGAAACTATAACAACATTAACAAGAAATAATAACACAGTATATTTATTCACACCATTTCCGAACCCAGGTGCAAATATTAGAATGTATAAATTAATTAATAAATCATTTCCAGAAAATAATTACGCAATTTGGTCAAAACAGATTAGTCAAAGTAAAGCACTATTTCAAAATCTTAGTTTAGATAATCTATATGTAATTGATTCAGAAAAGATATTTTGCAAAGGAACTATTTGTGATTATAAATCAAAAAACACTTATTATTTCATTGATCATGTGCACTTTTCTTTTTACGGAGCCGAAATGGTTGCAGATTACTTTGTAAATAATTGGTTAGAAGAATAATTAATTACTTTTCTCCATTAATTCTTATTTTGTATGTAATTTATTAATAAGAATACAAAATTAAAAAGAACTTAGAATAAAGGTTGTAAATAAATATAAATAATTCATGAAGAAAGTTCTTACAATAAATACAAAATACAGGCTCTCTGGAGGAGAGGATACAAATATAGTTGACGAGCTTCTATTTTTGAAGAAAGAATTTGAAGTTGAATATCTGGAATTTAACAATAATAAGATCGATATATTTGATTTGATTAGTTTCTTTACGTCATCAAATCTAAAGTCAAATAAATTAGTTAAAGAGAAGATAAAATATTTTAGACCTGATTTTGCATATGTTCACAATACTTGGTTTAAAGCTAACTTAGGCATTATAAAGTATTTACATAGAATAGGCATACCTGTTTATTTAAAAATTCATAACTTTAGATATGACTGTACTAAAACATTTTCAGCTAAAAAACATTTAGAAGGTAAAAAGAGTTGTTACAAATGTGGATTTACAAATATAAACTCAAAGTACTTTAACAAGTATTATCAGGAATCTTATTTGAAATCATTTTTTGTAATTATTTATGGTAAAAGGTACATAAAAACATTAAAAAAATATACAACCAAGATATTGGTCTTGAATGATTTTCATAAAAGCTTCCTTATTAAAAACAATATTGAATCATCTAAAATACTAGTATCTTATAATCCTATTCAAATAAAAAAATCAACTACTAATTCATATAAACCAACTTCAAATTTTGTAATCTACGCAGGAAGGCTTTCAGAATCTAAGGGTGTAGATCATTTAATTAATTCTTTTTTAAATTCAAGAATAAAAAATATTAAATTAAAAATACTTGGGACAGGTGAGGAAGAAAAAAAGTTAAAAAATAAATATCAATCTCAGGATGTAGAATTCCTGGGCTTAGTAGATAATGTAAAAGCTATAGAGTATATAATAAATTCACGTTGTGTGGTGACAGCAACAAAAATGTATGAAGGTCAACCAAGGTTATTAACGGAAGCTTCAAAGTTTGGAGTTCCATCAATTTATCCAAACTTTGGTGGAATGAGTGAATTTTTTCCTCCCAGCTATCCTCTTTCTTTTGAGCAATATAATTACGATGATTTAATAGAGAAGTTTGAATTAATTCAGGATGAAAATTTATTACAGGAATTAAGTAAAAGTGTTGAAGAGTATATAAATAGAATTCTTGATTATGAAAAATTAAAGAAAAGCAAAGTATTTAAATGAATAAAAAAATTCATAAAAATGGTCCTTTAGTATCAGTTATAGTTTCAATTTATAATAACGAGGATACAGTCCAAGAATCAATTAAAAGTTTGATAAATCAATCATATAAATATATTGAAATATTAATAATGGATGATGGGTCAACAGATCGGTCTCTTGATTTACTACAGGAGCTTAAAGACGATAGAATAAAAATATTTTCAAATAAAGAGAATATTGGTTTAACAAAATCTTTAAACTTTCTTATAGGAAAATCGAAAGGAAGGTATATTGCAAGACATGATTCTGACGATGTTTCACATAAAGACAGAATACAACACCAAATTAATTTAATGTTAAATAAAAATATTAAGGTTTCTACATGTAGAGCATTTATTAATAATTCAAATAAAAAAATTCCAGGGTTTAGTTTTTACTTACCTCATAAGTTATCTATAAAATATAAGAATCCCTTTATTCATGGAACTTTATTAATTGAAAAAGAACTGCTAAGTAATTTAGGAAATTATGATGAAAGATTTTATTTTGCTCAAGATTACAAATTGTTTAATGATCTAATAAGGGGAAACTTTAAAATACACTCTATTAAAAAACCATTATATTATTTAAATACTAAAAATAATATTTCAACAATATTCAAGAATGAACAAAAATATTTTTCAGACTGTGTTAAGAAAGGTGTTAGCCCGTAGCTTGATATTTTTTCTCGATACATCTTAATAGTAAATCTTCAAAGCTTAATTTAGCTTCCCAACCCAATTCGTTATTAATTTTTTTTGGATTTGCTACAACTTTTTTTAGTGAGCCATCTCTTAGCAATTTCTTATCTTCCTCAACAAATTCTTTCCAATCTAAATTGAAATAAGAAAAGACAATGTTTACCATGTCTTCAATTTTATTTGATCTCCCAGCTCCGATGACATAAGAATCAGATTTTCCAAAATTTGTGATTTTATAAATTGCTTCTGCAACATCTCCAGCAAATGTCCAATCCCTAACCTGATTTAAACTACCCAAAGTTAATTTTTTTTGTTGATTATTTTTTATATCTATCGCAGAGTTTATAATTTTCATAATTAAATAATCATCTGTTCTGAATTCGGACTCATGATTAAACATAATTCCAGATTTAATATTTAAACCTTTACTATTCAAATCCAAAACCCTTAAATGGTTTTCGTATTTTGCCTGAGCATATGGTGTTAGAGGTTCAAAGTTTGATCCTTCATTAAATACCCCAGAATTATTAGCTGCAAACATTTCAGATGAAGATGATTGAAAAATATATGGCAAATAGGCATTGATTGAAAAAACTGATTTTATTATATTATCGAAAATATTAGTAATTTTTTTATAGGTGTACCCATTATCAGATATTGACTCGTACACCGAACTTGGGCCTGAAAGGTTATAGATTATTTCTGGTTTTATATCCTTTAAGAAACTCTCGGTTTGATTGTAGTTTTCTAAATCAACATTCAGAAATTCTATATTTTTAAAGTTATTTGTAGAGATAGTAGAGAGTTTATTAAAAAATACAGATTGATTATCAGATCTTGAGTTTCCAAAAACTCTAATTTTTTGTTCAGAATCTAATATTTTATTAGTTAAAAATAGACCATCCTGTCCTGTTATTCCAGTTATAAAAATATTCTTCATACTTAAGTAGTTTAAGTTAATAATATTAATTATTGGGTTAATAATTTAAATGAGAAATTAATGAAAATATTTTTAAGTAAAATTAATGAGTCTTGGATAGTAGACAGAGTAAGGCAAGAATGGTATAACTCAAATAAAAATATCGGCACTCAGAGAATTAGTAAAGCTGATATTATATGGATTATTTCTCCATGGTTGTGGAAAAAAATACCAAAAAAGCACTTAATAGAAAAAAGAGTTCTATGTTCTTATTACCATTTTGATTTTGATAATTTTGATTATGAGGAGTTTAAGGATTTAGACCAGTATGTTGATCAGTACCATGTTATATCAGAAAAGACAAAAAAGGATTTAGAAACCTTAACAAGTAAAAAAATAATTTCTATACCTTTTTGGGTTAATCAAGAAATATTTTATGAAATTAAAGATAAAAAGACATTAAAGAAAGAGATGGGTTTTAATGATAATGAATTTTTAATTGGAAGCTTTCAAAGAGACACTGAAGGTTCTGATCTTATTTCTCCAAAATTAATCAAAGGACCAGATACATTTCTTCGTTTGATAAAAGAAATTATTAAAGATAAAGAAAATTTAAAAGTAGTTTTATCAGGTAAGAGAAGGGGTTATTTGATTAACAACTTTGAAAAAGAAGGAATTCCTTATGAGTATTTTGAAATGGTTAATTTAGAGGAGCTAAATAAGTTATATAATGTATTAGATTTATATCTAGTAACTTCAAGAATAGAAGGTGGGCCACAAGCTATTTTAGAGTGTGGTATATCAAAAACACCAATTTTGTCTACAGACGTAGGAGTAGCTAGTGAAATATTGGATCCTGCCTCAATTTTCAATGAAAATAATTTTACAAAAGCAAAAGCAAACCCAGACCTTGCTTATAAAAATTCTTTAGAATTTATAATGCCAAAAGGAATTCAAAAATTTAATTTAATGTTAAAAGAGCTTTATGAAAGTTAGTATTGGTTCAAAAATTGTTAGAGGGCCTTGGGGTGGAGGCAATCTTTTTGCTATTAATTTGTCAAATTATTTAATTAGTAACGGTCATGATGTTCGCTATGATTTAACAGAACCAGATATAGATTTAATACTATTAACTGATCCAAGAAGTAGAGGAGAGTCATCCTCGACATTTAACCATATTGATATTGAGCAATATAAAAAATATGTAAATCAAAATGTCGCAGTTGTTCAAAGGATAAATGAATGTGACGAAAGAAAAGATACAAACAATATAAATAAATTTTATTTAGATGCTAGTGAAACTGCCGATCATGTAGTTTTTGTGAGTTCTTGGCTAAGGAATATATATGTAAATATTGGAATGGAGGAAAAGAAAACTTCTGTAATCCTCGCTGGAGCAAATAAAGAAATTTTTAATACTGTTAATTCAAACCTTTGGAAGGGAGAATATCCTGTCAAAATTGTTACTCATCATTGGAGTTCACATAAAAATAAAGGTTTTGATGTGTACAAAAAAATTGATGACTTGATAAAGCAGGCTAAATGGTCTGGGAAAATAGAGTTTACTTATATAGGGAATATGAATAGTAATTATAAATTCAACAATACAAGTATTGTAAAACCGCTTGCAGGGATTGAGTTAGCTAATGAAATTAAGAAGCACCATCTATATGTGACAGCATCAGTAAATGAGCCTTCAGGGAATCATCATATTGAAGCTGCTCAATGTGGATTGCCAATATTATATAAAAATAGTGGTGGGGTGCCTGAGTATTGTGATGGATACGGAATAGATTTTTCCGACAATTTTGAAGATAAGCTTGAGGAGATGATTAATAATTATGAAGAGTATAGAAATAAATTAAATCAATATCCATTTAATTCAGGAAAAATGTGCGAGGAATTTGTAGATTTATTTGAAATACTTATAAATAATAAAAAGAATAATGAACCTAGTAAAAATAATTTAATAGGAAAAGCTGTTTTAGCTAAGAATAAATATATGAAGTTAATAAGATTATTTGCTTTTTCAAACATAAAAAATAACTTAATTAAAATTGTTAGAATTTTTATAAAATGAATAATCTAGATTTTATTTTAAATGTTCCAGAAAGAGTTATGGATTATTTGTCTAAACTAAATAAAAATGACAAAGTAAGCTTTCGCCCCAGCCTTAGTGGGGTAACCACTGAAGGAGAGAATTTACAATTAGGTTTTAGCACTTATGGATTGAAACTATATTATATGCTTGGAATATGGGATCAATTAGATAAAAATCATAAAGATAAATGGACTACATTTATTAACTCATTTCAACAAAATATCAAAAGCTTTCCTGAAAATTCTTATATTGACCCCGTTTTACTTAACAGCTATAAAAACAAGACTTTTAAGAAATCTTCAATAGATCAAATTAAAAAAATAATGAATTTATCTAGTAAATATAATTATGAAACTAATGAAGTAAAACTGTCAAAAGCAATTAATGCTGAGACAAAGCAAGCCATAGCTACCCTTTATGAAGTAGATTATAAGAATAGTAAGCTTTTGGAAAATATTTATTCGAATGAAACGAATCTCCTTAACTATTTAGAGAATCTGAATTGGATGACACCCTGGACTTCAGGAGCGCAATTTTCATCAATTTGTGTTTATGCGACAACTCAGAGTTATGAATATAAATCTACTTTGGTTGATTTTATAAAACATAAGGCCGATCCTGAAACAGGATCTTATTTTTCTAAAAAACCTAACTCAAATAGAGAAATTATAAATGGTGCAATGAAAGTAATTTCAGGCCTAGATTGGGTAGAAGAGGAAATACACTACCCAGATAAATTAATTGATTTTTGTCTTCAAAATAAACCAATTAATGAAGGTTGTGATGTCGTTGATTTTATTTATGTTATGTATAAATGTCTTAATCAGTCTAATTATAAAAAAAGAGAAGTGAATAATTTATTGATAGACTCCATAGGTGAAATAAAAAATCTTTATAAAGAAAATGAAGGAGGGTTTTCATATTTTGTTGATAAATCGCAAACTCATTATTATGGAGTTCCGATAACCATGGGTAATAATGTAGCTGATCTTCATGGAACTTTGTTATGCACTTGGGCAATAATGATGATTTTAAAATCTAATGAATTGCTAGACAAAAAATATAATATAATCAAACCATAAGATGAAAGAAATATTAAATAAAACTATTTACTCTGAGAAACTAAATCTTCTTATTTTATTTCTGCTTTCTATGAGTCTTATATTTTCTAGATCTTTTTTAGGACTATATTTATTTAATTTCAGGATAGGGGAATATTTAATAGCCTTTTCACTCTTACTATTTATAGGGACTTTAATAGCTTTTGTCAGATCTGACTTATTTATGAAATTCCCCAAAGAGACAAAATTTATATTGTATTCTTTCTTTATTTATTTTTTTATAAATGCACTTTTATCAAATTCAAGTTTTTTTGATCCTTATACTTATAAAACTAGTTCATATATTTGGACTCTATCTTTTATTTTTCTTGGAATTAATGCAAAACAAATAAAACTTAACAAAAACTATGTATGGATTTTAGAAGTTTTTATCGTCTTAATATATTTCAGCAATATTTTAGGTTATCCAAATTTTTTAGTTGATTTCTTTCTTAACTATTCTGACAAATACGAACCACATAAAGGTTCAGACCTAGCTTTATTTTTCATGATAGGGTCTTTATTAATAAGTAAAAATTTAAATTATTCAGAAAATGCCTTCCAGCTAACTGTATTGAACTGTTCTTTATATCTACCTTTGTTTTTATACAAAAGCAGAGCAGCTTTTATAGGTGTAATTATATTGATGATTTATGAGTTTTATACCTATTTAACATTAAGAGAAATTAAAGTGTTTTCTTTAAAGAATTTAATTTTATTTATTTTTTCGTTTTTATTAATTACTTATTCAACTTTTCAATCTCAAACAAAAGTTATTCCTGAAGAGGTAAGTCTTGAAATGATTACAGATTCATACTCTTCTTTGGGAAAATATAAATTTCAACACTTTCAAGATGAGTACCCGCTTATTTATTTCAAAAATGGCAGGGTATATTCTGGTGATGGAAATTTAAATTGGAGACTTGACATGTGGCAAGATGAATTTGATTTTGTGAAGGAATCAGGGAGAATATTTTCTGGAATTGGTTATAACGAAAAATTTAAAGTTTTTCTAGTGCCAACTTGGAATGATGGAACGAATAATAGGCTCGGTTACGACAGGTTGAATGAAAGTTTGCATAATTATTTTGTAACAGTTTTTCTTAGAGGAGGGGTTGTGCATTTACTTCTTCTTTTATATTTTTATTATGTCTTTATCTCATTAGCTTTAATTAACAAAGATAAAAGATTTCTAGTTTTTACATTTGCTGTCATATTTATATCTTCCTTTGATAATTCAATGGAAAATTCACACTTTCCTTTAATATATTTTTATTTCTTTGGTAATTATTTTTTTAACAACCACAATAATCCTAAAAATAAAGAAAAAAAGAAACTAAACTCAAATTAGTGAAAAAAGCATTTATAACTGGGATAACTGGTCAGGATGGTTACTACCTTAGCAAGTCCTTGATAGAAAAGGGATATGAAGTACATGGAACAATAAGGAGATCTTCTACGTTTAATACTTCTAGGATTGATGAGCTGATTGCAGAGTATGGACCAAAGAAAAAATTAAACTTATATTACTCTGACTTACTTGATTCATCTTCTTTAAATTCTTTAATACAAAAAATACTACCTGACGAAATATACAATTTAGCCGCACAATCGCATGTCGCTGTTTCATTTAAAAATCCTTATTACTCTACTGCGACAAGTACTTCAGGAGTCATTACATTATTAGAGATAGTAAAAAATTTAGATAAGGATATTAAATTTTACCAAGCTTCTTCTTCTGAAATGTATGGAGGAATCAGTAAAGATTCCTTGGATGAGGATTCCTTACTTGAACCTAAAAGCCCTTATGCTGCAGGAAAAGTTTTTGCTTACAATATGACAAAAATCTACAGGGATTCATATGGGAAGTTTTGTGTTAATGGAATCTTATTTAACCATGAATCTCCATTAAGGGGTGAAACCTTTGTGACTAGAAAAATTTCAAGGGCTGTTGGAAGAATATATAACAATATACAAGATAAATTAACTTTGGGGAATTTAGAAGCTCATAGAGATTGGGGTTTTGCTGGCGACTATGTAGAAGGAATGTGGTTAATGATGCAACATGAAGAGCCTGATGATTGGGTATTGGCTACTGGGGAATCACATAGTGTAAGAGAATTTTGCAAGGTAGCTTTTGATGTAGTGGGGTTGAATTGGGAAGATTATGTTTCTACAGATAAAAAACATCAGAGACCAAATGAAGTAGAACACTTATTAGGAAACCCAACTAAGGCAAAAAAAGAATTAGGTTGGATTCCTAAAACTAGTTTTGAAGAACTTGTTAAAGAAATGGTTGAAAGCGATACAAAACTAGCTGAAAGGGAAAAAGTTTTGATTGAAAATAAATTATTAAAACCTACGTGGGAGAATGCAACTAAAGCCTAGGTTTATTATTTAGAAACCATTCATAAGTCTTTAGCAACCCTTCCTTAAGAGCAATCTCAGGCTTCCAACCATAAGAGTTTATTAAATTACTGTCTAGAAATTTTCTAGGATTACCGTCTGGCATAGAGCTATCAAAGACAAGGTTCCCTTTGTAATCTACTGTATTTTTAATTTTTATAGATAAATCATAGATTGAGACTTCTTCTCCGCTGCCAATATTTATAAGCTCATCATTAATTTTATTTTTAAGAATGTAAATTATTGACTTTGCGAGGTCATCTACATAAAGAAATTCTCTTAATGGTTTTCCAGTTCCCCAAATTTTAAACTCAGTTTCTTTGTTTATTTTCGCATCATGCATTTTCCTAATAAGCCCGGGGATTACATGACTATCAATTTTTGAAAAATTGTCTGATGGACCATATAGATTTGTTGGCATTAAATTTATTACCTCATGGCCAAACTCTGTACGTATTGTATTTCCCAGTTCTAAAGCTGTTAGTTTTGCCATAGCATATGGTGAATTTGTAGGTTCGAGTTTTCCTGACATTACGTATTCTTCTTTTATAGGATCGGGAGCGTTGAGTGGATATATACAACTGCTACCTAGGTTAATAATTTTAATTTTTTCTAATTTTGTAGATGCCTCGAGAATGTTAATATTAATTTTTAAATTCTCTAGTAAAAAACTAGTTCTTTGAGTGTTGTTAGCATAGATGCCTCCAACCTTTGCTGCAGCATTTATTATTACATCAGGATTAAATTCAAGAATTGTTTTTGAAGTTGCTTCTGAAGAAAAAAGATCAGTGTCTTTTCTTGTTGAGAAATTAGTTTCACTAAATATTTTATCTTCAGGGAGGGTTCTTTTAAGAGCTGAACCAACCAGACCGTTACTGCCAAATACTAATACTTTCATTGAATACTTACATGATACTTAATTTTAATAATAATTAGCTTATTAATTCTTAAGAGCTTTTTACAAGAGTGTTAGTAATTGATATTCAAGATATTAATTTTTTAAATTAATTAAATAGTTAATATTGATTTAAATGATTAATTTTGTTTATTGTTTTGATGAAAATTATAATTTCCAAGCTTTTTCATCGATGATATCTTTACTAGATAAAGTTTCTGAAAAAGTTAATATATTTGTTATTCATAGAATTCAGAATAGATTCGATTTTATACCAGACGCCATAACAAAACACAAAAATTTAAACAAAATCGAAATTAAAAAATTCCAAAAAAATATTAATGACTATCCCAATTTATTTAATTCCCATGTTTCAGAAGCTACTTATTATCGACTTTTTATAGAAGACTATCTTCCTGAAGATATCGAATTTTTTGTTTACCTTGATGCAGATATTATTTGTGTTCAAGATCCAATAGATAATATAAAGTTTTCACTAAACCAACTTAGAGAGTCTACTAAAATGATTTCTGCTAAAACCGAAATAAATAATAATTCCGATATAGATGCTGATAGTGAAATTTTTAATAGATTAGGAATTAAATCTCACACATACTTCAATGCCGGTCTTATTTTGGTTAATTATAAGTTATGGTTTAGAGAAAAGCCAAAAAAAGATTTTTTAAAAATTTTAAATGATAAAGGTGAAAATTTATTTTTTTGGGATCAAGATATTCTTAATATTTACTTTGATGGAAGATATTTAGAATTAGATAAGAGGCTGAACTATGTTATTGACTTAGCAACATATATTTATACATTATTAAGAAAATATAAACATAAGAAGTTATCATCTGAAGATGTTCAAAATGAAAATTTTTTCGTTCATTATGCTGGAAGCCATAAACCATGGTCAGTAGATGGTATTGCGTGTAATTTATCTGAGTTTTACCATGAAAATTTTAGAAAAATTAACAAAAACAAGTACCATTTAGTTCATAAAAGAAAAAGATTGTCAGTTCTTTATTTAATAAAAAATATATTTAATTTAAATTTATTCAAAATAAGATATTTCTTTGGCTTTATTAAGAGCTTTATTACAAGCTTTTTTTAATTTTTTAAATTAAAATATTGAAACAAATAAAAGTTCCTTAAACTATAAATTGTGTGTGGATTTTTAGGTAAGATATCAAAAAAACCTTTTGATAATAATAGGTTAATTGAGGCTAACAGTTACTTAACCTGTAGAGGTCCTGATGAATTTAAGAATCTATATGGTGATTTTTCTGATATATTTCAAAATGATGACCTAAATAATTTTTCATTCTTATTTAATAGATTGTCAATAATTGATTTGGGTCCAAATTCTTCTCAGCCTATGATTTCTAAAAAATATAAAACAATTGTCATGTTTAATGGGGAAATTTTTAATCATCAAAAATTGAGAGAATCAATGGAAGAAGATGGTATAAAATTTTATTCAGACCACTCTGATACGGAAGTGGTTTTAAATGGGTTGTCAAAATATGGTCTAAATTTTATAAATGAATTTATAGGACAATTTTCTATAATTTTTTACGACAGTAAAAATAATCAACTTTCTTTAATAAGAGATAGGTTAGGTCAGAAACCTCTATTTTACAGTTATGATAAAGATTCTTTAAATTTTAGCTCTAATTTAAAATCTTTAGTTAATAAAGAATCAATACCAGAGGTTGATAATGAATCTTTAGTAAATTACCTAAATTATAATGTAGTGCCCTCTCCAAAAACTATATTTAAAAATTATTTTAAAGTTGAACCAGGTGAGTTTATTTCATTTCAAATATCAAATGAGATAAATAAAGTAGAACAGAAAAAATATTGGAAAATAGAGGATTATATATCTAACAATAAATTTGATAGAGATAAGTTTTTCGAATTATTTACTGATGCAGTAAAGCTTCGACAAATTGCCGATGTTCCTGTCGCTAATTTTTTGTCAGGAGGGATTGATTCTACAACTATTGTAAAAAATATTGCTGACAGGGAGGAAAACACAAATACTTTTTCTGTTGGATTTAATAATCCAAAATATGATGAATCTACTTACTCAAGGCAAGTAGTAAAGCAATACAACACAAACCATATAGAAGAAAAACTTAATGTTGAAAATATAGAAAAATTAATAAACGAATCAATTGATGCTTTTGACGAGCCGTATTGTGATCCCTCAACAGTTCCTTCTTTTTTAATAAGTAAAGTTATGTCAAAAAAATACAAAGCTGCAATTTCAGGAGATGGTGGTGATGAGTTACTAGGAGGTTATTTAAGAACAAATCAAACTATAAAACCAAAAAATAAGCTATTTTCATTACTTAAGTATTTAAATAAACTCTATCCAAATCATTTTGGAACTGGGAACAGACTATTAAAAAACTCCTCTAACATCAAAGAAGCATACGGCTCTTACTTAAGTGATGAAAACTTTTTAAATATGCTAAATCTTAAATCAACAAAAGAGTTTGAAAAAAATATATTTTCTGATGATTATGATTTGTATAAAAATCTTTTACTTGTTGAATATAAGTTTTTTCTTTCTGAGATGATGATGCTCAAAGTTGACAGAACTTCTATGGCAAATTCTCTAGAAGTAAGATCACCATTTGTTGATCATAGGCTAGTGGAATATGTCTTAAGTTCAGAAACATCATATATTGATTATAAAAATCCAAAATCAATTCTAAAAGAATACCTTTCAGGTGATTTTAATCACTCATTTCTAAATAGAAAAAAAATGGGTTTTGTTTTTGAAATTGAGGATTGGGTATACGCTAATAAAGATATTGTGAAAGCTCAAATATTTGAAAATAATACAAATTTAAATATTAACCGAAAAAAAATTGATCTTTTGTTTAAATTCAAATCAAGAATTAATGCAATAAGGATATGGAAACTGTATTTTATAGAAAAGTATTTAAGTAGTTTTAGTTAATTTATTGTAATCATCATTCTCTATATTTACAGCATTTGATAGTGAATAAGTATCATGGACATGTTTGTAAGCATTTTTTGATATAGAATTTAATTTTGTAGGATTGTCTAGATTTTTTTCAAAAGTTTCAATTAAGTTATTTTTAGATTGATTATAAATATAACCATTAA
>MDTE01000281.1_pt1 | contig 18123 bp, 7 predicted proteins | sample 811231 | NCBI WGS metagenome assembly MDTE01 (sample SAMN05326651, study PRJNA326480) | marine metagenome | isolation source: seawater | place: Indian Ocean: Red Sea | collected 2010 | reverse complement strand
GTGTGGGATTTTCCTGAGCTTTTCCTTCATTGCATAACGGGCAAGAACCGAGAGATTCTTCGTTTACAATCTGTGGTGCTAAATCGGAAGAAGTTTGAACATTGATACCTTTTTTCGTAATAGATACTGTTGCTGAATATTCACTATCACCTGACATTGAAAAGAAGCCGTGAAGGTTTTTTATTTTCTTCTCATTTAACAATCTAGATACTGTCTTTCTATCGAAATATCTTCCCGAAGAATCCTTCCAAATTATAAAATCGCAATCAGTGCATTGATAGCACAGAGAAGTTTCTTCTATTTGACCTTTAGAACAAGGACATGATGAAACTGGCGATTCGTTGGAATAAAGGTTTAATTGATCAAAAGTTTTCATTGAAGATATCATAGACTTGGTTTTTTCGACTATTTCAGACATATAATCTGTTCTTTTAACGAGGCCTTTCTCTACTTTTCGTAATGTATCTTCCATTTCGCCAGTTAAAAGAGGAGAAGTTAGCCATTCTACTGGGACTCTTCTAAGTGTTTCTATCAAACGTATTCCCCTTGGTGTGGCCCTCAGAGTATTACCTTTTAATCTAGATATTAATTGTATATTGATTAATTTTTCGATGATATTAGCGCGTGTGGCTGGTGTTCCTAAACCTTTTGTTGATTTTAAAATTTCACGCATATTTTCATCGTCGATATCTTTTCCAGCACCCTCCATACGAGCTAAAAGTTGTGATTCAGAAAAACGACCTTTTGGTTTTGTAAGACCTTCTTCAAATTCGTGACTTGAAAGTGCACCTACGTGTTCTTCTGGTGGTAAAATTGTCCAAGGTTCGAAATCCTGTTTAGGCGGGAATAACGCCCTCCAACCAACTTCCTCTAGTTTTTTCTGTTTAGCTATAAATTTTTGATTCTCTTTACTTGCAACTCTTGTCGTATCTATCCAAACAGCTGTAGGATGAAAAGCGGCTAAGAATCTCTTACATATTAAAAGAAACAGATTAGTTTCGTCCTTCTTTAGATTAGAAGGAATAACGCCTGTCGGTATTATGGCAAAGTGATCAGATACTTTGCTATCATTGAATATTTTAGATTCGTTCTGTAAACCGTTATCAATTAATCTTTGGGCATGCTCAGCTAAGGAATTATGATTTGTTAAAGAATTGATAACATTCTGTACTTCATTTCTCATTGCATTGGGTAGGTAATTGGAATCTGTTCGAGGGTAAGTGATAGCTTTATGAGATGCGTAAAGAGATTGAGCTACATTTAGTGTTTTTTTAGAAGGCCAATTCCATGTTTGATTTGCTGTCTTTTGTAAGGTGGTCAAATCGAAAGGTAATCGGGCATTATCATTTCGATTTTTTCTTTCCTCAGTAATGATAACATCACTCTCGGAAGAAATAATGGAATTTAATAAGGAATATTCTTCTTTAGTAAATATTAGATTTTTATTACGTCCTTTTTCGTCACCGTCACCTTGCCAATAAGCAGGCCAAGATTCTTCATTTAAGGTAACGTTTACGTTTAATTTCCAAAATGGTTTCGGAATGTGAGATAATATTTCTTGTTCGTGATCCGTGATAATTGCTAAAGTGGGTGTTTGGACACGGCCGGCAGACCATACAAAATTACCTCTTTTCTTTGGTTGTAAACGAACTGTGCAAGCTTGAGTAGCATTCATGCCGATTATCCAATCTGCTTCTGCACGACAGTCTGCAGCATCCCTTAGAGGGTGCATCTCTTCGCCAGACTTTAAATTTTGAAAAGCATCTCTGATAGAATCTGCCGTCATAGATTGAAGCCACAAACGCTTGTATGGTTTCTCGGTGTTAGAATGCCGATAAATTTCTTGAAATATACGTTCCCCTTCACGTGCAGCATCGCATGCATTGATTATAGAATCTACTTTTTTACTTTTGATGAGTTTGAGAATGTTTGAAAGCTGTTTTTTACTTCTAGAATCAGTTGTGTCGAGTTTGAAATGTTCAGGAATGATAGGTAATGGATCTAGATTCCAAGAAGTTTTCCATTCTGGAATATCGTATTCTTTTGGATATACAAGCCTCAACATGTGGCCATTTGCCCAAGTAACTAAATAATCTTCAGATTCAAACCAACCATCCTTAGTTTCGAAACTCCCTAACGCTTTTGAAATATCAACGGCAGCACTGTGTTTCTCTGCAATAATGACTTGGGACATGAATGAATAGGATGGGCAAAACGTGTAACTTAAAACTTTCTGCCGTTCATTTTGAAATCGGGGGACGTAGTCCCCCGAAAGAAATAGTTGAAAAAAATGATAAGATAAGAACGCCAAAAGGCGCGGGATTAATTCTTAAGTGGACTCTGAATTGATACGGCGTTATGGAACAAACTGTTTTTGGTGAGGAAATCGAAAAGGAAGAAATATCTATCGAAAAAACGAAGGAAACTAAAAAAGTGAGTAAACCAAAAAAAACGAAACGGATGAAGAATAATAAAACGACCGATAAACTTAGAGAGATTCCGATATCTGAATTCTTTGAAAAAAATAGACACATATTGGGTTTCGATAATCCTGCACACTCATTGATAACTTCTATAAAGGAAGGTGTTGACAATAGCTTAGATGCTTGCGAACAAGCTAATATTTTACCTGAGATTATTGTTAAAATAAATAAATTAGAAGGTGATGAATTAAAAATATCTATTGAAGATAATGGTCCAGGTATAATAGAAAAAGAGATTCCTAACGTATTCGGTAGATTGTTATATGGGTCGAGATTTGGAAGTGGAAAACAATCTAGAGGTCAGCAGGGGATTGGGATTTCGGCAGCTATAATGTATGGGCAATTAACCACAGGAAGATCCGCTGAAGTAATTTCGAAGGTGGAATCTGAAGAATGTGCTACAAAAATAACGATGAAACTAGATATTAGGAAGAATAGAGGTATTGTAGATAACACATTAACTAAGAAAATTGTTTGGAGAAATGAAGATGAGATTGATGAATTTGGAGTATCGAAAGAGAAGAAAAGTGGTACTAAAATTGAATTTGCACTGAAGGGAAAATATAGAGAAGGAAGGCCTTCTGTTTTTGAATATATTAAATCTACAGCCATTGTGAATCCGCATGCTACTGTGATTTTTTATGATCCTTCGGGAAAGAAAACTGAATTTGAACGGATTAGTGATGAAAAACCTGAAGTTCCAAAAACTAGCATGAAGCCCCATCCAAAAGGAGTGGAATTAGGGCAATTAATGAGAATGGCACATGAAACTGATAGTAGTAGGATGACTGAATTTCTAAAAAATGATTTTTCATCTCTCGGAAAACGTAGTATTGAAAACATTCTAGTAAGTTCGAATATAGATTCGATAGTAAGGCCTGGTGATTTGAGTAGAGGGGAGGCGAAAAATGTATTAAAAACATTTCAAGAAACTGCACTAAGAGGGCCGACTAGTGATACTCTGATACCCATAGGGGAAAAATTAATCAAGCTTGGTCTTAAAAATGTTTTAGAAGAAATTAGACCAGAATTTTATACAGCGCCTGTGAGTAGGAAGCCCTCTGTTTTTGCTGGAACGCCATTCATAGTTGAAGTTGGAATGGTTTATGGAGGAAATATACCTAAAGACCAATCTGTTAGAATTTTAAGATTTGCAAATCGCGTTCCTTTGCTTTACCAAGCAGGCGGTTGTGCAATTACAAAGGCGATACAGAACGTTAATTGGAGACAGTATGGATTGGAACAACGAGGAGGGAGGGGGACTCCTAATGGCCCTGTTGTAATGTTGGTACATCTTGCATCTACGAATATACCTTTCACTTCTGAAGCTAAAGAATCTATAGCTAATATACCTGAAATAGAGAAAGAAATAAAGCTCGCACTAAGGAGCAATGCAAAATTATTGAAAAGGCATCTCAGAAAACAAAAAAAGAGAGAGAAATTAAGTGAGAAATTTGAATTGGTGCAGAAAGTACTTCCTGCAATGGCGGAAAAAACATCTACTTTGCTTGGAATGCCAGTACCTAACTTAGACAAAGTTGTTGCAGAAATAATGGACGTAGTTCTAATAGAAGAAGAAATAGAAAAGGAAAAAAAGCAAATTAGTGTTAAAATTAAAGTTACCAATTATAGAAAACGTTCAGCAAATTTCAAAATGAGAATCGGAGTGCCTAATTACGAAGTAGAAGAAGCAATGCCCAGACCGGGAAAAAGAGAAGGAAAATATGTGATATGGAGTGTTGGATTGCCGAGCACAGAAACTTCAGAATATAGATTTAAAGTTGAAATAGAAGACAATAAAGAATATGAAGGTGTAGAAATTTGGACAGAAAAAATAGATAGTAAATATGTAATTGGTGGAGAAACGTGGACAGGTGCACCAGTTAGTGATTAAGTTAAATGGAGCCACCGGCGGGATTTGAACCCGCGGCCTATACCTTACCAAGGTATCGATCTACCAGACTGAGCTACGGTGGCGTGTTGTCTTCAGAAAGTGGGGGTAAATAGAGTTTATTAGAGTATAGGAAACAGATAAAACCAAGGCGCATACTAGGTCGGTGACTAACGCGAATGATAGTATGATAAAATATATAGATAATAAACACAAAAAGCATGAAGTATTGAAAGATTTTAACATAGCTATAAGTGAATGGTTCGATGAAAAATTTGAAGAATTGACACCTCCGCAATCATATGCAGTACCGATAATTAAAAGAAAAGAAAATGTATTGGTATCGAGCCCTACAGGTTCTGGAAAAACGTTGACTGCTTTTTTGAGTATAATAAATGATTTGTACGAAAAACATGAAAATGGAGGTTTAGAAGATGGGATACATGCGATTTATATTTCTCCATTAAAGGCCCTTGCAAATGACATAAACAGAAATTTGAAAGACCCGTTAGCCGAAATAGAAGAATTGGCGGCTAATCGAAATTATGATGTACCAAAAATACAAGTTGGTGTCAGATCTGGAGACACTACAGTAAGCGAAAGAGCGAAGATGTCTAGAAAACCTCCTCACATATTAATCACGACTCCAGAAAGTTTGGGATTGTTGATTTCATCTACTAAATTTAAAGAGCATATGAGAAAACTCAGATACATAATAATAGATGAAATTCATGATATTGCCAATAATAAAAGAGGAACACATTTATCTCTTTCAATAGAAAGACTAAATGCATTAATAGAAAAAGAACCTACAAGAATTGGACTTTCTGCAACTCAGGCCCCGATAGAAACTATTGCAAATTTCCTAGGGGGTTATGAACAGAGAAAACCTAGACCTGTAAATATAGTAGATATTAAAGAAAGAAAGAAATTGGATTTGAAAGTGATATCACCTGTTGATGATTTAACTGAAGTATCTGCAGAAGTTGTTCGTAAAAAAATGTACGATAGGTTGGCTGAATTAGTTAAAGAACATAGAACGACACTAATATTCACCAACACGAGAGCAGCTACTGAATCTGTGGGTTTGGAGCTGAAACAAAGAGACTTAGAAAGAGTAGCTGCGCATCACGGATCACTATCTAAAGAAATAAGGTTGGAAGTAGAGCAAGAATTAAAAGAAGGAAAAATGGATGCAGTAGTAACATCTACTTCTTTAGAGCTTGGAATAGATATAGGATTTGTAGATTTAGTAGTGCAAATAGGATCTCCCAAATCCATTGCGAAGGGATTGCAAAGAATTGGAAGGGCAGGACATGCAATACGACAAATATCAAAGGGTAGATTGTTAGTTTGTGATCCTGATGATTTAATTGAGTGTGCAGTATTGGTTAAATCTGCACATGATGGAATAATAGATAGAGTATCCATTCCAGAATGTCCAAAGGATGTGTTAGCACAATGTATAGTGGGTATGTCTTTAGAAAAAGAATGGAATATTAATGAAGCTTTTGAAGTAATCAAGGGGTCATATCCCTATAGGAATATAGAACGAGAAGAGTACATGGAAATCATTGATTTCCTAGGAAGTGAACGAATGTCTGAACATGGAATCTATCCGAAAATATGGTTAGATATTGAAGAAAATACATTCGGAGTTAAAAGAGGGACTCGGCAAATATATAATATGAATATTGGAACCATACCTCAAGAAATTAATTACAGAGTCGTACTAGAAGGGAGAGGGACCAATATAGGCAATCTGTCTGAGAAATTTGTTGAAAAATTGAATAGAAATGACATATTTGTTTTGGGTGGAAGAACCTATCAATACATACAGACTGAAGGAACGAGAGTTAATGTTAAAGATGGATTAGGAAGAAAACCAACTATCCCTTCTTGGTCTGGAGAAACGCTACCGAGATCTTTTGATTTAAGTGAAGCTGTAGGGCAATTTAGAGGAGAAATATCGAATAAAATAGAAGAAGGAGGTGATATGAAAAAAGAAGGAGATACTGAATTAGAGAAATGGTTATCTGAAAAATACAGGCTTGATGTTGGTTCATCTAAAACAATAATTTCACATTTACGAGAACAAAAACGAATGTGTAAATTTATACCTTCGAATAAAAAATTGATGTTAGAAGGATATATAGACAATCGAAACAGAAAATGTATAATTTTTCATTTTCCATTTGGACGGAGAGTAAATGAAGCAATATCTCACGCAATCGCATATGAACTTGGAAGAAAGATGGAAAGCAATATTGGAGTAACGATGAATGATGATTCTTTTATGTTAACTATGTCGAAAGGTATAGAAATTAAAGAGGTTGAAAAACTAGTTAAAAATTGCGAATTAGAGACGACCGTTAGAAGATCGATAAATAAATCTGAAATATTCGCTCAAAGATTTCGACATTGTGCGAACCGGTCATTTATGGTGTTAAAAAATTATAAGGGAAGGGAGATTTCACTCCCTAGACAGCAGCTTCGAACTTCTCAAGTTTTAGAAGCTTTGAATGAAATAGAAACGTTTCCAATATTAGATGAAACGTATAGAGAAATAATGTACGATGCATTTGATTTGAAAAACGCTCAGAATATAATTGTTGAATTGAAAAATGGAGAAAGAGAAATTGAGATACGGGATTATTCAATAACGCCCACACCGTTTGCCCACGGAGTTATACTAGCCGGACTTACAGATATAGTTCTGATGGAAGATAGATCTGCACTTCTTAGAGAATTGCATGATATGGTTTTACAAAAAGTTGTTGAAAAGGACGGGAAAGCAAAAGCCAGATTTGATAAGAATATGGTAGAGAGTTATTTTAATGAAAAGAAACCGAGTATAATAGATGAAAAAAGTTTGGTAGAAGCGATAAAGGCTTGTGGAGGTATAGAGCTTTTTGGAAGTGGTGAAAATTTAGTTTATAAAATTTCAGAAATTAAACCTACGGAAATAAAGGAAATATGCGAAAAGGCGATTGATGGAGGAATTTTAGAATCTGTTTGGACGGGAAAAAAGGAAATTACGTTTACAACCCCGGAAAATGTATCTAAGTATAGAACCGTATATGCTAAAACAAAAAAAATTAATAAAGAAATAAAGAAGAATCTACAAAAAATTAAAGATGGTAAAAAAAGAATCAAAAAAGAGATTATTTCTGAATTAGAAAGTGCATATCTAATCAAACGACTTTCTGATGGAACGCCGATATATCGAGAACTGCCTGTAGAGAGGTCGTATGAGAAATCTTTAGATTGGTTACTAAAAATGACTATAGGAAATAAAGGACCTATGACTATGGAAGAGATGTCTGTATTATTGAACATACCTGAAAAAATAGTTGAACAGAGTTTGTTTGAATTGGAAGAAAGAGGCACTATACAAGGTGGAGATTTTACTTTAGGAAATCAAAAAACTCAATACCTACTAGCTGAAGACATAATATATCTAGAAGCTCAAACAAATAGTGACTTGGAAGTTGTAACAGAACGAAATTTAAGAATGTATCTTGATGAAAAAATGTTTAAGAAATACGATAATATTAGAGAATTTTTTAATGATTATGGAGAAATAAGTTCAGCGCGATATACATACTATAGGTTGAAAAGTGGAACATTGGAAGAATGGTGGGACTTGATTGAAAATGGCCAATTACTTCAAGGAAGATTTAGAGCTGGAAAGTTGAGTTATTGTCCGATAAATAAAATAGGCATGTATCAAAAATTGTACAAACGAGAAGTAAGAGGAACGATACAAAATGATATTTTAGAATTAATGAATTATAGTAAACCTCTAACTAAAACTGAAATAGCTAAACGGTTAGAAACGTCTACGGAAAAGATAGAACCTGCTTTGAGAGATTTGGAAGAAAGTTTACAAATACAAAGATATATTAAAGAAAGAAATCGAAGCTTGTGGACGACACAGAATAAATATACTATTTTACCCGAATATGATTCTGATGAAAATGCAGCTGAAGAAATAGTGTTACAAGTTATTGGGGCATTAGGCCCCCTACCATTATTAGAAATAAAAAGAGAAACTGGATTACCGCTAACTAGTTTAAAGAATATAATAGAGAATAAACAAAATGAAGGTGTGGTATCTAAAATTGTTGTTGCTAGTTCTACTAGGCAATTTATGTATACTATGTCTAAAGAAATTGCAAAAATAAAGAAAGAAAAGAAAAAGATTGCGACTAGGATACTTGGATGGAGGGATCCGTATATGATTCATGTTAAGAAAGAAGCGTATGCGAAATATGGAGAAGAATGGACTCACCCCATAATACGTGGGGGAGATTTAATTGGTTATCTAGAAGCGTGGCCTATGTCTGGACTTTTAGATATTAGAGAAGTAGTTCTAGATGATTGGGAAATATTAGAAGAAGTGATTCAAGCTATTGAAGAGCATGCAGGATATTTGAAAGAATTTCATAATGACTTGATAAGAATAAAAATAATAGACGGAAAAGAAATTGAAGAAGTGCCGACCAAAATTCTAAATATTTTAATAGAAAATGGATATAGTAAGATAAGAAATTGGTTAGTTAGTGGACCGATAGTAGATGTTGAATTTAGTGAAGATGAAGTGAATGGATATTTATTATGGAATCAGCACATACATCCAGAAAATAGATTTAAAACAGCGAAAGAAGTTTTCTCAAAATTCGGAGGTGTTAGATCTGAATTTGAATTATCTCTAAGAGTAAGTGGGAAATGGTCACATCCGAAAGATTACAGTGATGAAATGGAAATAGTAAGAGGAAATATGATACCCGCATATTCAACATATTGTACATTAGAAGATGCGATGATTTATCGTGATGCGCGTGATATTTCTAAAGAAGATGGAGATGAAATAATAATAACTCATGCAAATTCAAAAGATGGGCTTCCAAAAGATGAATTGATGAAAAGAAGTGGATTAGATCCCGTTACATTTAAATCTAGAATAGATCGACTATACAGAAGTCTGCATATTGTTAGAACGCCTCGGGGATATTACAGAGCTTTACCTACTGAGAAAATTATGGATAGAGAAGAAGCCCGATATTTTATTGTTCGAAGAATTGTTGAGAATTATGGAATGGTATCAGCAGAAAATTTAGGACATGTATTAAAGGGTGAAATGCCTATGTCTGAGATAAGAAGTATTTTGTATCGTTTAGTAAAAGAAGAAGAATTAACGAAAGGATTTATGTGGAAAGATAATGAAATGCTTGTATGGTGTATTAAGAAAGATTTAGAAAAAATTAAAGGAAAAGATTTCAAGGGAAGTTTCATACTGCATGCAACCGATAGATTATCACAATATTTATCAGAGAATATTAAACAGAAATATGGATTGGGTACGTGCCACAGCGTATTCAATGGATCTAAATGTACTGGGGTTTTCAAAGTACAGAGAAGTGGAAAGGAAATGACTGTTACACATTTCATAGGTGAAAGACATGAAAGATATGTAATAGAGGCGTGGGCTAGACAATTGCATTTTGGCTTGGAATGGAATTTAAAACACGAAGAAAGTGTCGAAATCAATTAAACGATTTGTAAATTGAATCCGGTAGCGATTCGTGTATTTGGTACGCCATATCCTCATTTATGAGGTTGTTTTCGAGGCTGATTTTAGTGCGCTTAGGCACTGTTTTTGGACCTAAAACGGCCCCTGGTCTGTTTGGATCATCCAAATAATCCGTTTCCATCATAAATGGTGATTTTAACTGGGCAGCAGTCTTTATATTAGATTTTGAAGCTAAAATTGAAACTTGTAAACCATAGGATTGTTCTAAAGCAGCAGGACCGCCATAATGTTTAACGAGCCTGTTCTTTGGAAAAGAAGATTTATCAGCTATTAAAGATAAATCCTTCATTACTGAAGAATCTGCAGATTCGGTGTGGAGTACTACGGCAGCATCCACATCCTTTGCTATTTGAAGTGATTTAAATAATGTTTCATTAGAAAAATTCCATACATCAGCTTCAACTGGAAAATGTGGGCGACCTAGTTCGCCTAAACCTACTAATTTATTTTCAGAAACTAATTTGGAACAGTGAAATACACAATCTAAATATATTTCTTGTGCTTTTTCGAAAGATGAATTTTTTGACAATTTCAAAAGTTCAATCGGATGTGGTGCCGCAACGACTGCGACTTTTGCACCCTCTTCTCTAGCTTTTTTAGCTAAGACGAATGTTGTATTTATATCCTCTATAAACCCTTCTAAAGTAGACCAAGATGAGTATGGTTTATGAACCAAGACTAAGCGTGTTCCACCGGCTTTTATAAAATCGCGAACGGCTAAATTTTGCCTGCCTTTTGGATCCAAATGGAAATGGTTATCAGTTATATCCACACAGGTGGATGGCGATGATATGATTAATATATATCTGGCGGTAAGGATTAAAACATGGCTAGGGTGAGTCAGTAACAAAAAGTGAGTGATATGAAGTTTAGAGTTGCTTTGGTAATTGCATTTTTACTAATTGGATTTTTTCCAATTCTAGATAATGCTAGTGCAGAATCTGCATATGAATTTGACATTATGGGACAGAGTGAAATACATGTAGGTCCCGGTGGTAAAGGGTATGTTAATTTTAAATTGAATAATGAAGACAATACACAAAATGGAAATTTCAAATTTGAAGTAAATGTAGCAAATAGAGATGCACTTATTGAACAAGGAATTAACCTATATTGGGCACACACAGGAGATAATGGTGGAACAGATATATCAGCTCAGAATAAAACTGAATTCACTAGACAAATTGCAGCAACGCTTACAGTCAGATACATAAATTTGACTATTGAAGGATTGGACAATGCAGAACCTGACGATATCGAATTAGAAATTATAGCAACACATACTGATCAAGAAGAGCCAGAAGATGGACCTTATAGTGAATGGATAACTATAGTTATTGACGAAACGTATGGAATTGAATTGTCAATGGCACAAGGAAGTGTTATTGAAGCAGATGGGAACGGATCTGTTGATAAGGACTCGCACGCAGTGTATATGGTAAAAGTAAAGAATACGGGAAATGCAGATGATGATGTAACTTTGGAACTACAAGATTATGAATGGGAATCTGGCATATCTCCTGAAGGTACTGGCGGAATAGGTGGTGAAAGCTATGGAGTGGAATTGGATGCTTTTGAAAGTGTGGTAATTCAAATTAAAGTTAGCACTATAGGAGAAAATGTTGAATTTGGAGAGCATGACAACTTAACTTTAATTGCTACTTCTGGAAACAACGAAGACATAGTGGCGAACATGAATTTTACTACAATAGTACGTGTTCGTGGTGGTGTAGATTTAGATGTAAGTCCTATTACAATTGAAAGGGAACCGCGGGATGATGGATCTTTTGCACCTGTCAATTTTAATTTTGATATTTTCAACAAATGGTCTGAGGAAGTGACTGTTGAATTAGTTGTAAGCGATATCCCGATAGGTTGGGACACGCCTGAAGATCAAAGTATTACTGTACAAGAATTTATGGAAGAATCTGTGACTATGACAATAACCCCACAAGAAGATACCGTTCCGGGAAGTTATAGTATCAAATTCAATGCGAGTGTAAGTGGAGAAAGTGATACAAATTCCGCTGAAGTAATTGCAACGATTGTTGTTGAAGGTGATTACAATATTTACTTATCAACGACAACCAGTGAAATATTGATAAGTGCGAATAAGAATGAAGCCCTTCAATCATACATTAAAGTTGAAAATCGGGGCGGCTCTACAGACATAGTTTCGTTTTCATGGGTTGCTGGTTCAGGATGGGATCCTAATACTTGGACTATTGAATTTCCATCTGGAGATATTTCATTAGAAGCTGGTGAAGAGAAATGGGTGAATGTTATTGTTCGAGCCCCAGAGGGATCTGAAAACATGGAAGCAGAAATTACGATTGTAGCAACGTCCTTAGGTTCACAAGGAAGTTTTTCATCAGAAACTTCTATTGATTTTAGAGTATCATCAGGTTTGACAGATGAAACTCCTGAAGAAACGGCAGTAGGTACTTCGAACTATCCTACTTGGTTACCTTTGGTTATAGTAGGTACCGTTCTTTTAGCAGGATTGGGCGGCGCTTCTGTTTATTTCCTAAAACAGAAATCTAAAACTGCTACTAATCAAAAAATGCAGGATCAACCTGACATTGCACCGAGTTCTGGAGATGAATGGGGAGATATGCAAACAGATTATGATTCAGGAATGGCTACCCCTCCAATGGATATATCTAATGAAGGAGGAGTAACTGTGAATTGTAATGGGTGTCAAACTCCTTTGAATATTACTGATCCAAGAAGACCGATATCTGTGCAATGTCCATCATGTGCAGCTACCATAACATTGGAAGATGAACAAGCGGCACCAGCACCAGAGACACCGGCTTCCGAACAAGGAGTGACTGTAGCGTGTCCAACTTGTCAAACACAACTTATGGTTAGTGATCCAACAAGACCAATAACTGTAGCTTGCCCTGGGTGCCAAACACAACTTAGATTGGATTAAAGCAGGCGTGGTCTAGTCTGGCATGACTAGGGGTTTCCAACCCCTCAACCTGGGTTCAAATCCCAGCGCCTGCACCATATTTGCATAAAAAATCGAGATGGGTGAATGTTAAATATGAGTAAATATGAAACTACATATGAGAGGTAGCTTTGCCATACTCGTTGGACTTCTGATTTTTACTGCCGGATGTATAGATGAAGAAAAACCTGCTAACAACCCCCCTGAAGCGAAAATAAGTATAGCGGGAGGAAACGGGCCTTTTGAAACCAACACTGAAATACAATTTTCTGGTGAAGGTTCTACCGACGAAGATGGAGATACTTTGGAATATTGGTGGGATTTTGATCCGAATGAAGATGCCAATGGAAATGGTATAACAAATGATGATCGAGATAGAGTTGGAAAAGATGTTGTATGGACTTATTATGATGAAAGCGTATATGTCGTAAGACTAACAGTAAGTGATGGGATTAATCAAGATTCAGTAGATAAGACAATTACAGTTAATGAACCTGAAAACTCACCGGTTGCAGTAGTGAAATCATTAGATGGAACAGATCGTGGTATAGCACATCCTAATGATCCTTTGAATATTGAATTTACAGCAGAAGATTCTGCACCAGGTGTTGGAGAAATAATAAAATATGAATGGGATTTTTCATATGAATCTAGTGATGGATTTCAAAGTGAAGAAGAAACTCAAACACCAGAAATTGAGTATGGATTTATAGAAGGAGGTGTTTATTGGGTATATCTAAAAATCACCAATGACCAGGGTGAAACAGACACGACAGGTAGCCGCGATGCAATCAAAATATATGTAAATTATAATGCGACAATAGAGGGGGAAGTCAAAGATACTGATGGAGATAATGATCCAGAATATGATATGTCCGTCAACAGTTGGGGAGTTCAAAAAGTTGAGGTAACTTTGAAATATAATGCGGGAAATTCGCATGGAAATGATTTAGATATTTGGCTCTACTTCCCTAATGGGACTGCGTGCGGAACTGAAGAAGAGGATGAAGGTATTTGTTATTGGGAAAATCATGATGAAGAAAATACGACGCAAATATATCATTTGAAGATTGATTATTGGATGGGAAAATTTGATGATGAGGAAGAATTGGGTGAATGGACTATAGAGATTAGACACGAGAGGTCAACTTGGGCAACGGAAGTTCCCTTTGAGCTTTGGTTTGATATATATTATTATGAAGACTGATTTGAAAATATAACTGAACTGCGAGATTTACCATCTAAAAGAATCTTGAGTGGTTTTTTGAGTTTGATATGATTAACTTGACCAGAGCGTTCTATTTTTTGATTATTTAACCAATCCCAAGATAAGACATCATCATTTTCAGACAGGGTGATATACCCTACATTGAAAGAAATTATGTTTTGAAAAAAGTGTGCCCCTTGAGAGGGGTCTACTGGAATATCGGCCAAAGGACATTCAATAATAGTTCGTGCACCAGATATTTGCCCCCACTTAACAGGAATACCAAGCCACGGATCTGAAGAGCCCCAACGACCAGGTCCTATGAGTAAATAAGGACGGCCACTTCCGATGAGTTTTTTATTTATTTTTTCCAAAACTTTGGGAACTTTATTAGAAAGCGACCTATCGAAAGTTGTTGGATCTATGAAAACGATATCCCGAATATGCTCTATACTACCAGAACCTAAAGAGTTGGTAGAACGTAAAATAACATTGCCCTCAATATTGTCAAAATCTATATCAGAAATCGTGGTTTCCAAAACCAGAGGGCGGGCTTGTAAAAAAATGAATTCCTGTATATCTTTTTTGACATCTATATTAACAGCGAACTCGATTTCAACAGGATTCCCTATACTTTCTTCCCCTATTTTTAAAAAAGTATTAATGATGTCAGAAAATGGAAAATTGTCATCTTTCAAAATCCCAGAAAATGAAACTATTGGAATTCCTTCTCGAGAAAGGCCGTCATAAATTGCATTATTTTCGGGAGAATAAATTGAACCTATAGGATAAAGCTGTGAATCGTCTTTTGCTCGTTCGATTTTCAACTTCTTCAAAGAATTTTCTGGATTTGTATCAACGTTTTGAGTTTCTTTTGAAGTATCTACTGCCCAAAAATGAGATTGAGAAGCTCGCACATATTCTTCTGGTTCTGAAGGACGATATGGGTATTTTGGATGTGATGGAGAAAATCTAAAAACTTTTTCACCCTCTACTACAGCTTTACCTAAACCTAAAGCAGCGGAGACAACACCGTCTTCTGGTTTCATATTTCCAATGGGATAATGATTATAGGAACGTGCTACACCTGAGATAGTTGGATAGTATATGCCGTTGTTTTCAAACCCGCAAAGTTCCTGAACTACTACCGCCATTTTTTCTTCTTCTATACGATTAGGGGTGGCCGCGATATAATCTTTTGAATCTTTCAAAAAAGTAGATGCAAAAACGAGTTTTATGGCATTAACAAGTTGATGTAATCTTGCTTTAGAATCTTTATTGTTATTGGGAAGCATGTACGTACTATATACGCCTGCAAAGGGTTGATGTTGGGAATCTTCTAAAAGACTTGAAGATCTAACGGCTAAAGGATATTTAGCTTGTGAGATTATGGATCTTAAATCTTTGTAAATAGTATCTGGTAAACGATGTTCTAAGAACAAATCTATAACATCAGAATCTGAAATCTTGCCATATAATTTATCGGAAAAATTACTAGAATCTATGAATTCGTCAAAAACGTCTGTTGTTATAACGTGTGTACGTGGAATTCTAATATTAACGGTTGGGAATTTTTCTTTTAAATTGAGAGTTGAAAGTATGGAATTGAAAAAAGCGAGGCTGCGTCCCTTGCCACCTAAAGACCCCCCACCTACTCTGAAAAAATCTGTTCCTCTCAATGCAGATTCAGTAGAATAATCAGCTATAGTGCCAACAGTTTGTTCTTGTTGAAATTGCTTTATTTTTTCAATCAAATAATCTCGAATTTGTTCTAAAGTAGGGAAATCGGACATTGTACGACTTCGTAAAATTGAGGCGAGATTGAATTCTGTTCTAGCTTCGAACCATGTTGAAAAATGATTGTTTTCTGCGTGGAATTTAATAGAATCGAGAGGTACGTTTGAAAGTTCTATTATCATCTCTTTAGTATTTGAAACTCGTTTTAATTCTTCGCCGTTAGGTAATCTGAAAATAAAGTCACCGAAGCCCAATTCAGTCCTCATAAAATTTCTGAGACCTTTATGTAAAGAAACGTCTTCTTTGTCGATAAATGAAACATTCAATTCTTTGGAAACTTCTTTTGCTTCATCCCTAGAAGATTGTAACATTATAGGTAAAGTATTCATTTTTTTTCTAGCGCGCCTAATCAAATGAGCTCCTGCTTCGGGATTAGTTTTGCCATTTTGAGGAAATCTGTAATCCGTAATTATACCTAAAATTCTATCTTTGTATGATTTTAAGAAGGATTGAGATTCTTCCATAGTAGTAGCTAGTAAGATTTTTGGTCTTGCCCTCATTCGAAGAAGTTTGTGATGTAAATTGAGTTCTCCTTCTGTAGCTTTTCTAGTTTGTTTTAACAATTCGCGGTACAATAAAGGCAGATAAGAGGAATAGAATCTTATTGAATTTTCAACGAGGATGATTACCTTTACATTACCGTTAATAGTGTCGTAATTTACATTTTTTTCATCTTCTATTAATTTAATTATTGCTAATAAAATACGTGCATCTCCAGACCAAACGAATGTTCTATCTAATTCAGCACTTTCTTTGAAGAGAGAAAGTTCGCGCGTATTATAAGCAAGGAAAATAACAGGAAGCTCTGAATTTATTTTTTTTACTAAGGTAGCAAAAACATGGACCTCCATTTCTCCGACACGCGCCATAGTAACAACTATATCGAAATCGTGCTTCTTGATTAATTGCAAAGCTTCTTCGCCGGATCGGGCATGAGTGATGCGAGGATAATAAGATAAATTCAAATCCTTGTATTCTGTTAAAAGTAATTCATTTAATTGGCCATCTTGTTCTAATGTAAAATAATCATAAGGGCTAGAAACGAGTAAAATATCTCTTACGCGATATCTCATTAAACCGTCTAAAACATCATAATCGCTAACGAGAGAATCCATTTAGATATTTGACCTCATTAAGGTGTATACTTTCAAGATTAATAAAATAGTGGGCAGAGATTAGTTATTTTAAAGGAGTGTAATTTTTCAAAATGTGAAAGAATCTCCATTTGTTAGCATAGTTATTCCGACGCTGGGAAAAACTAAATACCTAAAAGGTGTTGTAAAAACGGCTGCGAAGCTAGATTATGGGCTAGAAAATTTTGAAATGTTAATAATAGGAGATTATGAAACTAACAGAATTAAAAGATGTATAGAAATTGCGAAAAGAGAAAATGTAAATATTAGAACAATTTACAAAAATGTGCCGGCAGGCCATAAAAGAAATATTGGAGTTGAAGAAGCAAAAGGTGAGATAATAGCATTTACAGATGACGATACTTTGCTTAGAGAAGATTGGTTAAATAATGCTGTAAAGTATATTGAAAGGGATGCTGAATTTGTGGGCGTTGGTGGGCCGAATTTTACACCCGAAGAAGAATTGCCATTCGCTAAAGCTGTCGGAAGGATTTTTGGTTCAAAATTTTTATTCTCATTTAGATACACGAACAAAAGGAATAAAGCCGTAGAAATAGATCATAATCCAACTTGCAATTATATAATTAAGAAACATGTTTTTGAGAAAGTTAAGTTTAATGAAAAATTGTGGCCTGGAGAGGATGTTGAATTTGATATAAGATTGAAAAAGAGAGGCTATAAAATTCTATATTCTCCTGATGTTGTTGTATGGCATCACAGACGTTCGAGACCTATTGAGTTTTTGAAACAAATGTTCAATTATGGAACTACAAGGGCCATGGTAACTAGAATGCACCCTAGTAGTTTTCATCTTCGATATTATTTATTTCTATTCGCATCTATAATTATGTTTGGATTATACACCATACCATTATCTGAACAGATAGGGATTGATTTCTTTAAAAATCAGATTGTGTTTGATAGAACGATACAATCGCTAGTGCCGATAACTATTCCTTTGGGCATTACTATTTTGTATTTTTGTATTTTGGGTTTAGCGGGGATATTGATAGGAAAACAGACCAAATCAATCAAGCAAGCTTTGTATGCACCAATAGTG
>MDTE01086025.1_pt1 | contig 18125 bp, 35 predicted proteins | sample 811231 | NCBI WGS metagenome assembly MDTE01 (sample SAMN05326651, study PRJNA326480) | marine metagenome | isolation source: seawater | place: Indian Ocean: Red Sea | collected 2010 | reverse complement strand
CTTGCAAGGTTAAATAAAATTAAGAACGCAAATCGTATACGAGAAGGTGCGTCTATTATTATTCCGACTGAAGAGAACATTCGAAACAAGGCAACTTTAGAGGAAATACAAACCCGCCTTTCTAGAAATAAAAATATTTCTCAGAAGTCCAGTCCGATAAGAGAATCTAAGCCGCAAAAGAAAACAAGTCTTTTTGATAGGGTTAAGCTTAAATTTTCTGGGGAGGAAAGGGAAAAGGTGCAGCCTTCCTTGCTTGGAAATAGGAAAGAAAGAAGTAAAAAAAGATCTGAACCTATATTACCTGCAAACATTAGGCAGCTTGTATATGATGTTTTTGGAGGAGAAAATACTATAACTGAAGACAATTTAAAAACTTCAGAATTAGAGGCTTTAAAAATTGCTGCAAAGAAAGCCCTTAATAGGGGATCAGATTTAATTAACTACAAAGATTATGAAACTACTGAAGGGAGTGTATATTCAGATATCGGAGGCTCTAAACTTTATGGTGGAAAAAAACAGACTAGTACTAAAGATACTTTAGGCAAGTTAAAAGATTCGTCATATAGTATGAAGACTTTACTTGGGCAAGCAACTATTGCAAAAGATGAAGATGGTAATGTTACTATTATAGACCGATATAATTTTAATGATGCAGTGGACGGTAAATTTAGCGATTACCTAGCAGATGCTAAAGATGCTGGGAAAAGTTTATATTTACAAGCTAGAGCAATAGGCAAACACTTTGGAAGTAAAGAAGGTGAGGGAAGCCATATTGTTATTAACTTAGGGAAAGTCTAATGGAAGATGTAGATCGACTGTTCCTTCAGTTGCAACAAGATGAAGGCGTAGAGTACAGAATATATAAAGACCATTTAGGTTTTCTTACTTATGGCATCGGGCATCTTATAACAGAGGACGATGATGAGTATGGAAAGCCTGAAGGGACTCCTATCTCTGAAGAAAAAGTCTATGAGGCTTTTGAAAAAGATTTAGGGACTTCTATTAATGAATGTAAAATACTTTTTGAATCTGATTCATGGGAAAATTTTCCTACTGAAGTCCAAGAAGTTTGTATAAATATGATGTTTAATTTAGGGCGACCAAGATTCTCACAGTTTAAGAAGACGCTAGAGCATTTAAAGGCTCACAGATGGCCTGAAGCGGCTTCTGAAGCCCGTGATTCTAAATGGTATCGTCAGGTAAAAGAAAGGGCTGAAAGGCTCTGTAGACGCTTAGAGGACGTTTGAGATGAACTGGATAACTAACTTAATAACTCCTGTTACTAATGTAGTAGGGACTGTGTTGAAGAACAGGGGTGAGATGGCACAGGCTAAACACCAAGCTAAAATGCAGGTAATTCAAAATGAAGCTGATTGGGAAAGTAAAATGGCAGATGCGTCTGCTAACTCATGGAAGGACGAATGGTTTACTGTTCTTCTTAGTATACCCTTACTTGCTATTGGATGGGGTATTGTTATTGATGATACTACTATCATACAGCGAGTTAGTTCAGGCTTTCAAGCTTTAGAGAATCTACCCGATTGGTATAGTTATCTACTGTTTCTTGCTGTAAGCGCCTCGTTTGGAGTTAAGGGTGTAGATAAAATAATGGGTCTTAAAAAGAAATGAGTCCTGAAGCTGGAGATTATTCAGTCTATGATGCTGATGGAGATGGCAAGATTTCTCAGCAAGATATTGAAACTTCAGAGAGACTTCAAAAGTTAGAGATAGAGCATTTAAAATCAGATAGCCAGCGGAACATGTGTTGGTTCGCTCTATGGGGTATGCTTTTATACCCATCACTTATAGTAAGCAGTTCATTTGTTGGGTTAGATAAAGCCGCTAACATATTGGGAGACATAGCTGGGGTTTATTTCGTGGCAGTCGCAGGTGTAATCGCTACATTTTTCGGGACTCAAGTTTGGGCTAAGAAATAAATATTAAGGGGGTAAAGTGTGGCTATTGCGGAGATTGCTGCTTGTGTAGCCCTTGTTAAAGGTTTAAATGATGCTATTGCTGTTGCAAAAGAAACTAAAGACAACGCCTCGGCCTTCGCAAATATTATAGGAAAGTTTGCAAAGGCTAATGATGCGGTACTGGATGCGGAAAGTAAGCATGTAGGTAAAATGTCTGTTCAAGATTCAATGCAAATCCAAGTTGCAAAAAGACAGTTAACAAGCTTTAATCAGCAGCTAAAGGATATAATGTTAATGCAGGGGCTTGCTGGCGACTACAACGAAATAATGAATAGGGTGGAAGAGAGCCGCCTAGCGCATGAAAAGAAAATACAAAGGTTAAAGGTACAGCGAAAACAAAGAGAAAAAGATTTAAAATTAATACTTCAAATTGTAGGCTATATGCTCTGCGTATTGGGTATCTTTGTAATCTTTGCATGGGCTTTCCGTGTACTTTGAATGATATTAGGATTCCTTCTAGTTGTACTAGTTAATAACGAAGTAGTCAGTAATGATGCAATGTTATTTAGAAGTATTGAAAGATGTATTTACTTTGCTAGAGCAGTAGAACGATCTGATTACAAGTACAGGCAGTATTACCAGAAGAATGTAGTAGCTTATTGTATTCCTAAAATGGCTACAACTGAAGATAGATATTATGATTGACAGGTAGAAGACTTTCATTTAAACTGTTTCTCGTAAAGACAACCAAGATAAATAGTTAAATGAGATTAAAGGTTAGGTGGGTAAACAATACTCTATCTCCAGCGGAATGCGCTTACATTATTACAGAGTGTGTTCCATTCCTCGAAAAGGGAACTTTTGAAAAATCTAAAAATCCTTTTTCATTGGGCAATGTATTTCCTTCAATGGTTAGGAACAGCAAGGTAGTTTGGATTTATCCAGAATCCAATTTATCTTCTATAATGCAGAAAGTTATAGATACTCTACTACAGCAAATAGAAGAATGTTTTTATATTCCTTGCAAACATGTTGAGAATATTCAATTTACTCAATATGAGTTTCTTAATCATTACAGTTACCATATGGATTCTAGCCCAGAAGAGCTAACTTCTAAAAGGCTTTTAAGTGCTTCTGTAGAATTAACTGATCCTAATGAGTATTGGGGAGGCCAGTTGAAAATTAAAATAGGGGACGAGGTTATTAATGCTCCTAAAGAACAAGGAAACCTAACTATTTTTCCTTCTTGTTTTCAACATAAAGTAACCCCAGTATTAAAAGGAACTAGGTATTCTTTGGTTATATGGGTACATTTTTAGACAACACGCGAGGATAAATAAATGTGGGAAAAAATAAAGGCTGGAATAATTTGGATTATAGAAAAAATTATAGATGGCCTTGAGTGGATTTTAGATAAACTTCAATAAAAGGTAACAACATATGGAAATACTTCTCCCCCTTAGTTTAATAATAGCTACTATTATTTATGAACCGGGAAATGTAAAAATAAATAATTTTTGCAGGGAGGCAGTCTCTGTAGGAATATACGAGACTAGGAAAGAGTGTTGGGACGAGTACCATGAATACAGAGATGAGATTCCTGAACTATGATAGAAGAAGAACTCTACCATGTGGAGCCGCCAGAGGCAAACGTAATCAGACATAATACTGACGCAATTTGCCATCTGGCTACAGCATACTCCGCAGCAGATCAAAAAGCACACAGTAAAATCCTGCTTGATTTAATGGAAGCACATTCTAACTTCTTATTAAATACAAGCAAAAGGATTTTAATGAGGCACAGGTTCTATATAGAAGAAGTTATGAAATAGTTTTTCTTCTTTTCTTTTAACCATAAGGCAAAAAAGAGAAGGATTAAAGAAGGCTGTAGAAAAACAAATATAACTATATTAGCAAGAAAATATCCCATGCCCGTTATTTCCCCAACAAATGTTATTGCGGAAACGCAGAGCCAAAAGAATTCTTCAATCATTTGCTAGCTCTTCTTTTATTGTTTCTACTCCACCGTTCCCTAGTCCTATAGCGTCATCTGGGACTTCCTTTGTCTCTTCTATAACGGGGGAGGGTTCTTCTTCAGAGGGTAACAAATCAAACGCATTCAATGCAATGATAGCTATCACCCCCAACACCGTAATACCAACTATAATTTCCATATTATAACTCCTGTTCTTCATGTAAAGTTTCTTGGATTTCTTGATGGAGCCTATCAAACTTTGGTTGGACTACATCAAAAACTTTTTCAATATACAAGGACTCTGGAACATTAAAAACTTTATAGATGTCTTCTCTTTTAATGCCACCATACTCGGTCATTAATGCACCTGACCTTGTTATTATAACTCTAAAGGATAACAAATTTCCATCTTTTGATCCACTCATCTGAAAGCTACCTTACCAGTGTTTCCCCTGAGTCCAGCTTTCATGTAACTTGTTGCGCGACCTTCAAAAAAGTTCTGATGTTCTACTCCTAGCACATCGTCTAGCCATCCTATAGGATTGTCTTTAACATTATAGTTTGGCTTCAATCCTAACTGAAGTAATCGCCTGTCTGCAATATACCTAATATATTTCCTCATGTCTTCTTTAGAAAGGCCATCTATATCTCCCATTTCAAAAACAAGATCTAGAAATCTATCTTCTAAAGAAACCATTTCTCTACATGCCTGATATATTTCTTTCTTAAAATCATCAGTCCAAATATCTAGGTTTTCTTGTATGAATTCTCTAAAGAGTTTAGCCATTGCTTCAACATGAAGTGATTCATCTCTTATACTATAAGTAATAATCTGTCCCATCCCTTTCATCTTACCAAACCTAGGGAAGTTTAAAAGAATAATGAAACTAGAAAATAATTGGAGGCCTTCTGTAAAAGCTGAGTAAATTGCTAGGGCTTTAGCTATTGATTGCTTATCCCCCTTAGTAACTTTAACATTATCTATATATTGGTGTTTGTCTGCCATTGCTTCGTATTCAGCAAAAGCTTTATATTCTGCTTCCGGCATCCCAACTGTATCTAACAATAGGCTGTATGCATGTTGGTGGATGCTTTCCATATTGTTAAAAGCTCCCATCATCATCCGAGCCTCTGGCTTTTTAAATATTTTCATGTACCGATCTACATAGCCAGTGCTTACATCCACATCAGATTGAGTAAATAGTCTGAAGATTTGTGTAAGAAGATTCTTTTCTTCAGCGCTAAGATCTATCCAATCTTTAACGTCATTGTGCAAGGGGACATCTTCAGGGAACCAATGCATTTGGTTTTGTTGAAAATAATAATCGAACATCCACGGATATTCAAAAGGCTTATAATATTCTCTACTATCTAACAACGACATCAATGCCTCGCTCTATTCATTAAAAATTCTAGTTCTCTTTCAAGTCTCTCTTTGTCTACATACCCGCATTCTTTCAATGCTCCCCTATATTCGCAAACCCTAATAAAATCTTTGTTGCTTTTTGGTGGGGTACTCCTAGGTTCGGATACATAATTTGAACATCCTACTGATACTGCCAGTAAAATGGCTAGTAATACTAATAGGATTATTTTTTTATTCACTACTTTTCTCCTCTAGTAACTCCTGTATTATTTTATTACACTCATCAGCTATCAATCTAATCTCTTTCTGAGCAGACTCATGGGATCTTACTTCAATGAAGTGCATCCAACTTCTTAAGCTCCCGTTCATGTATAGTCTTGATGTTGTCATTCCTTCAGGTAAAAGAACTCTAGCAACTTCTTTTGCCATGTCTAACTTTAAAGCATTCTGATACGCACCAAGAGCAACGTCCTTAACTCTTGATTGTATCTGAACCCACTTTTCTATGATAGTCTTATTATCAGTCCACTTAGAGTTTTGTCGGTTTTCATGGTCTTGCATTCTAGCTTCGCGGAAAGGAAATGAAAGGCCTTCAAATATAGGATCACTATATCTTTGTGAAAACTCTTGAAACGAAAAGCTCCTATGCCTAAGAAGCTGCCTAGAAATATCTCTAGTACATTCTATTTCCATGCACACATTAGCCATCTCAAACGGACTCCAATGACCATGCTTCTTTAAATATTTCCAGAGCCTATCAACTCCTTTACCTTCTTCTTGAGACTCAGGGTTGCTGACTCTTGCACAATAAATAATTAAGTCTTTTACTGACTCGCCATTAACACCAACGCTTTGACTAATTAATTTAACCTTCACAGCTAAGGCACTCCACTTCTTCTAAATTTATTCTGGGTATTTTAATGTCTACGTTTTCTGTATTCCTTGCAGAATTAGATCTCAAATAGTACATTGATTTTAATCTCTTAGCACCATCCCAATGAACGGCATTAACATAATCAAGATACTGATCGTGAAGTTCTTGAGGCTCTGTTGATGGCGGGAAAGAAAAGAATAAATTCACGCTTTGACTCTGGCAAACATACTTCTGACGCTGCGCTGCATGTTCAACGCACCACGTTTGATCTATCTCAGGAGCAGTTTTAAATATTTCTTTTTCTTCTTCAGAAAGATCTTTTAAATTTTGAACAGACCCTTCCGCAGCAGAAATGGACTTCCAAGTTTTTTCATTGTTTATCCCTTTTTCTTCCAGAATGTGTTGAAGATATTTGTTCCTGACTTGATAAGATCCACTAAGTGTTTTGTGCGTAAATATATTAGCCCTGAGTGGCTCAATAGAAGGACTCGTTCCACCACATATAATACTGCTTGAAGCGTTAGGGGCAATAGCCAGAAGATGACTATTCCTCCGACCACTCCCAACCATGTCAGGTGCTTCACCCCGTTCTTCAGCAAGTTTTTCTGAAGTTCTAACGGCTTCATCTTTGATAAATCTAAAAGCTCTGTTATTGAAAGAGGCCGATCTAAAACCTGTAAAAGGTAGTCCATTACGTTGTAAGTAACTATGAAAGCCCATCGCCCCAAGGCCAACCGCACGTTCTCTATATGCTGAATAAGCGGCTTTTGCATACCCTTCCCTCTCTGGTTTAAGATATTTAATAAACTCATCAAAAGACGAGGCACACTTATCTCTACTATGTTCATTTAAATCTATAGCATTATCAATAAAATGCTCTAGAATATTATCAAGCATAGTAATTAAATCACCAATAAAATATTCGTTGTCTTTCCACTCATCAAAATACTCAAGATTGACGCTTGATAGGCAGCAAACGGCTGTTCTTTCCTCACTTGTAGGTAATGTTATCTCAGAACATAAATTGCTTTGCTTAACAGACAAGCCTAATTCTTTTTGCTCTTGTGGTAAAGCCTCATTACATCTATCTAAATTGATAATGTAAGGTTCCCCTGTCTCTGCTCTAGTGTTAATCAACTGGAACCACAAGTCTCTTGCTGGCACAACCCTGACTGCTTGGTTTGTCTTTGGGTCTATAAGCCTCCAAAGATCTTCATTCTTTACAGCCTCCAAGAACTCATCAGTTATGTTTACTCCGTTATGGAGGTTTAAACATTTCCTGTTTATGTCTCCACCAGTTGTCTTTCTCATGGCTATAAACTCTTCTATTTCGGGATGAGATATATCCATATAGGCAGCATACGATCCTCTTCTAGTAGTGCCTTGGTTGAAGGCAAGCATTTGAGAATCTACGACATGCATGAATGGAATGCTACCAGTTGACTCACTACCGCTAGAAGTAGATATCCCATTGCTCCGAACACTGCCCCAATATCCACCCACGCCTCCACCTGAACTAGTGAGCCATATGTTCTCATCATAATGGTCAGAAAGACCACGCCTTGAATCAGGAACATAATTAAGAAAACAAGAGATAGGTAGGCCACGGCTGGCACTTGCGTTACTAAGGATAGGAGTGCTAAACATGAACCAATGATTACTTGAGTATTCGTAAAGTCTTTGTGCAAGATTGTAATCAGTAGTTCCTTTATAAGTTGCACCATATACAGAAGCCCTTGCAAAAGCTTGTTGAGCATTAGTTTCATCCTCTAGAAAATATCTATCTTTAAGAGTCTCTAAAGAAAAAGTATTTAGTTTAGCCTCTCGGCTGTGGTCTATCTTTATCCCTAGGTAGCTCTCTTCTTCCGTTATTTGTGTCGGATTCATTTTCATTTTTCCTGTGTTTATTTTTTCCTTTCTTTCGTTTGTTATATTTTAGAGTCCTTTCTCCCTTACGATCCCAGCGCATCCCTCTTCTCCGACATGAAGACCATTAGTCTATTTTCATACCACTTTGCTTTTTCCATGTCTTGCAGGGGCTTACCCTTGTACCGCATTCTCCACCTATACTTCAAGGAGTTTCCACGCAAGTATCCTACGAATTCTTCAGGGGATAACATAGCTTCAATCGCATCAATACATTCTATTTTACCTGTGTTATAATGTAGAGGCTTGTTGACCTCATCCCATTCTTTAGGGGTTCCCGAAGTAAAACCCCTGTCATATACTATAGCAGATGCCCTCGACCATTCTTCTGGGGATGCGTCATCAATACTATTTCTTTTTTCCATAAACTATATCTTCCTCATTAGTTTCTTTAAGTTTTTTTCTAAACTCTACATCTACCCATGAGTCGGGTAGGCTTTCTTCAGAAAACCATCTAAAGCTATGTGACCATGCCCATTCAGCATGGCTTCTTTTAGTGCCATCTTTTCTTCTCTTTGCTTGAGGCATAGGAGCATTTGGTTCAGCAAACAAAAACACTAGCTCCATATGGTCGGGTAAAGCCTTCTTAATCCAAGGATATTTATTGTACTCATGGTAATCCCAAAACCTTCCTTTAGATTCTAATAGGATTGTCTTACCATCTATCTCAGCTATGAAGTCAGGATGATACTTGTGATTAATAACATAATTAATTATGTTTTCTTCTTGAGGATGATGCTCCCAACTAGAAAGCAATCCCATATGAAGTTTATATTCCCAATTTGAATGATATCCAACGGCAACTTCTTTTTCTTTTGGTCGGGCTTTTCTTCGCTTCCTTGTTCCTTTATTAACTTTAACCTTTCGCTTGGCTGACATGCATATAATCCTTGTAATACTTAGTGAAGTAATCGTAGTCTATATCTTCTACAATGTGTCCAGCCTTTACCATCTTCTTAACAATACGATTAGTCCACCTCTTACTGAACTGGCCTAAAACATAAGTTCCTTTAATAGAAATATACTGGAGTTCTGGTAAATATTTATCTATGTTATTTTCTTCTATCTTATGGTGTTCTTCAACATCGACTAAAGTTTTTAACCAGCCTGTAAGAATTAAAGGTATCTGTCTATTTATTCTTTTAATTATTTTTTGGTTCATCCTTCAGCTACTCTTGGCTTGGACGCAACTTTAGTAAGATATACAGGCCCTTTAGAATACATGAATACTCTAAGACCTTCACCATCATTAGCATCAGAGTGGCAGATAAACTTATGAGGACAATACACACACCCTCTAGGAAGTTTTAGATTTCCTTTAGCTCCTTCAGGAACTGGATTGTAACACCTTTCAGGTGGCGTATCAATAGCTAGGGTTTTCTTAGTGGTACTTATCTTAGAAGTTATATTAGGCTTATCTAAATCATCTGGCCTGAACAGACAGAGATCCCCTGTTTCTTTATTGATAACTAAGAAGCCGCCGCCGTCAGTCTTTAATGCTTTTTCATATCCTGCTAGTTGTGCTAAGTAACCGAAGTCATCAGACTCTGCTAATGTCCCCTCATCAAATTTCCTAAAAGCATATCTAGATGCAGATTTAATATCTACAACTTCACCGTCAATCTTACAATCAATGTGGCCTTTTATTCCTGAGACACATACTTCTTTCTGTTGGTCTTCAACAGTATGTCCTGCCAGTTTAACAAGTGTAACTAAGAGTTCTTCTAATATATGACCATACAAAAATTTAATTTGCGTAGAGGGCGACACCTTTTCTGCCTTGTTGCTTTTTAAATTTATATCATACCATAACTGTCTTGAAGGTTTACCAACATTGCTCATCCTAAGACCTTTGGTTTGATCTCTTGGGGTTGCCCAGTGCCGAAGAGCATTCTTCATATTCTCCCCAAACTCCTCAATAATTTTCGAGGGTATATTAATATCTTTAGAGTTACTTAATTGATCAACAGTATTATAAATGTCATCAATTAAAGTATCTAAACCTTTAGAATAATTCAAGTTGTTTTACCTCATCTCTATGGTTAACAAATTTTAGCTTTCTGTTTTCAGGGTTGTAGCGTAGATATACTACTCCCATTTTCTTTTGAATAGAAGACCTAGCAGTCAAATTAGTACCCTTGTAAGATTTAACATCAATAAGTTTAACTGTTCCTTCAGGAGAAACAGCTACAATATCTATAGGGCCTGTGCATCCACAATTTCTAAAGACTTGGTAGCCTTGATCCCAGAGGAATGTAATAGCATAATGCTCTGCCATGTCTCCTATTCTACTAGGGTCGATCATATCTTTATTAGTGTTAGTGTGTGTCACTCCAATTCTCTCCTATTTTGTATTCCCCATCAAGGGGACACTTAAGTTTCAAAGCTTCAGCAGCTTCCCGAATTGCTCTAACTCCTATTTCTCCAATAGTTTCCGCTTTATTTTCTACAACTTCTACCTGCCACTCATCATGTACATTAGCAACAACTGAGGCATCTATCTTAAGTTTCTCTATGTATGATGAGAAGAAGATTAAAGCTTGCTTCATTGCTATTGCACCAGCACTTTGAAGGAGTGTATTAAGAGCCGCATGTTTTCTTCTTATAATAAGCTTCCTTCCATCTACCCCTTTGATATGCCCTTTTGAAGAAGACCTTTCAACTCTAGTCGCAAGAGTTGCGAATGATGGGAGATTATTGAAGAATGATTCTCTAAGTCTCGCACCAAGCTCTCTACCTCCACCAGCCACTGTTCCAAGCTTTTGATTTGCGGCTCCGTATATGAGTGCATATATAAATGTTTTTGCCTGATCTCTTGATTTAAGTCCTGCAAGTTTTTGATTAGCGGTGTGTATGTCTCCGTTAATAATCTCATTAATGTAATCCTCATCGTCCATGTAGTGTGCCAGCATTCTTAATTCAAGTTGAGATGCGTCAATACCTACTAACTTATATCCCTCTGGAACAGTCCAGCATCTCCTACATTCTTTCCCATACTCAGCACTAAGGCTAGGTATTTGAGCCATGTTAGGAGAAGAGTGTGTCATTCTTCCAGTAACCGCGCCATTAGAGTTGACATACCCATGCACCCTATCATCGTCTTGAGCTTCTTTAAGCCAGCTTTGTATTTGTGCAGTTCTTTTTTGAAGCATTAAATACTTAGCAATTAATTTAGCTTCTGGTATATTATTGATTTTATTGAGTATTTTCTCATCAACTATTGGTTGGCCTGTAGGTGTAAACTTTTTAGGCTTCCATCCAAAGTCTTGAAGGTATTCTCCTATTTGTTTTCTAGATCCTAGATTAAACTCAGTAGTAATAGTACGCTTTATCTTACCATCTAAAGCAATCTGGTCGTACTCTTCACTTGTTAGGCGTAATCTTTTATTTAACTCCCGACACTTAGCGAACTTAGAAAGAGCGCCCCCTTTATTGTAAGTTGCCCTGAGAGTGTAGACTTCTTCTTTAGGCTTAAAAGTTTTAGTTACTTCTTTTTTTGTTTCTTCCATCTGGTCAAATAGATGTGCATACAAGAGTTGAGTATCTTCCATGTTCAGCAAGAACCCCTTGTCTCTTTGGCTATTAACAAGAGAAGCTACTTCATGCTCAAGCTCTACTGACTGTTTAGAAAATCCTTTACTTTCTTTTTTCAAGGCTTCAAATACCATAGCATTTAGCTTTACATCATTGATACAATACTCCATCATCTCATCGGAATACTGATCAAACTCTTTGTAGTCTATTTTATTATGCTCCAGTCTGTAGCCCCAAGCCTCAAGACTATGAGATCCTTCTCTTGTAGGATTAAAGAGCCTTGAAAGAACTAAAGTATCTCTAATTATTTTATCTTTACCGACATCCACTCCATACAGATTTTTTATTACAGGGATATCAAACCCTATGATGTTGTGGCCTATCAGTTTCTTAGCTTTAGATAAGAAAGTAATGCCAGTCCTTATCTCATCTGGTCTAAATGTTTTTACCTCTTCTGTATTAATATCATAGGTTACGATGCACCATATCTTAGTTGCATCAAGCCCGTCTGTTTCTATATCAAATACTAATTCACTCAAAATGGAATCTCGTCTTCGTTAATTAATTCATCGGGGTCATCTATATCTAATAACTCTTTCAGCCTCCCAGTTTCTGTATCGTATAATAGATGGCTTGCTATACCAGTATCGCCAGTATACCTAGACTTTAAAACTCTGAGATGTGTTGTGTTAGCTTCCAATTTATCTTCAGATTGTTGATTTCTTTCTAAGGCTATCACACAATCTGATAGTTGGGCTATACTTTGAGAGCCTCTCAGATGAGATAGGCCTACTGTAACACCTTGCTCATGCCCCTTGTTCCCTTCAACTCTTCTTAGGTGAGACACTAGAATCATTCCCGCATTAGTCTCTTCTACAAGAGAGCGGAGCCGAGTCATAATATTATCTATTGATCTGCGTTCATCCCCACCTTCAAGTGCAGATGTTAGCATGGCTAAGTGATCAACTATAACCCACTTGCAATCGCACCCTTGTATCATATAGCGGAGCTTTGCAAATATTTCTTCTATATCATGCTGACCTAGATGAGAATATATCCATAACCTATTTTTCCCTACACCATTGATTAGATCGTTGTGGTGTTTTCTCCATTCATCTTCTGAGAAATCCTCTCTAACCTGTTCAATGTAAAGTCTAGCGTTGGCCTCTATAGAAACTAGGCCATCTATAGTCCTTTCTTTATTTTCTTCAAGGGCTAAGATACCTATTCGATCTGTAGTGTTTTTAAGTAGCCAATGTTCTAGCTCCCTAGTCACACTAGATTTTCCAAGGCCTGTCCCGCCCGTTAACGTAACCAGTTCTCCTTTGCGAAGACCGTAAAGTTTTCTATTCAAACCGTCCCAAGGATAAGGCACAGCCTTTTCTTTCTTACGATTAAAATATTCTTCACCAAGATCAGAGGCATTTATAATTCCAGAAGGCGTGTAAGTTTTAGAATTCCACCACGCTTGAACATATGCTTGTCGGCTACCATTTTTAAGGATATCATTTGGATCTTTAAACTGGTCGGGCATTGAAAGTATTTTAGCTTTGCTCGGTTTAAATATTCGGGCTACTTTCTTTGCCGCATCATTGCCAGCCTTGTCATTATCAAAATTAATAACGACACAATCAAAAGATTCTAAGAAATCTAGGTTCTCTTTAATATCTTTTACAGCCCCTGCCGCTCCGTTCTTGACAGATACTACAGGCCATTTAGATCCTAGAAGTTCATATGATGCAAGTGCATCACATTCTCCTTCAGTAATAGTAATAAACTTCCCCCCGCCAGTAAATAGTTGCTGACCGAAAAGTCCAGTACCTTTGGGAGATCCTCTCCATGTAAATTCTTTTGTTAAACAAGAACGGATCTTAGTCCCTACTTCTTCATTGGCTATGTAGTATGGGTAAAGGTGGGTAGATATTTTATCTCCTTCTACTACAGCCTTAACTCCATACCGCTTACAGGTTTCAAGAGATATACCTCGATCTTTTAAAGCAACTATTTCTCCTTCACTCATTGAGTGTTTCTCATAGTTTTTTATTGGTGATACCTTATTAGTTCTTTTAGGTACGGCATTGCCGTAGTAATCAGAGAAGTGGGTGCTGCAACTAAAACAATAAGCAGACCCGTCATCATTAACGCTAACAGCATCACTGCTACCACATTCATTACAAGATTTGTGATACTCCACAAATGGCATATATAATCTCCATAAAATAAAGGGGCTTCGCAGCCCCTATTTAAAACCCTCTGGAGGTTTACTAAGTATCTGTTTAAGATCATTAGTAATGGCTCTCTCAGAAGCATTTAACTCTAGCAACTTTCTTCGATGTCCTATTATCTGTTTCTGAACACCGTCTAGAACATGAGTAAGTTCTAGTGCTTGCTCACTAAGATCTGAAACATTATAAGTTTCACCATCTAAAGTAAGGGTTCCTTTTGGTTCAGAGTTCATCTTCCTCGTCCTCGTCATCTTCGATATCAAATTCATCGGCTTCAGGATTGAACTCAACAAGCTTAATAACTTGCATCTTCAGGAAGTCTAGACCTTTAAAAGTCCTGCCATTCCAATTAGATTCCCATTCCTTGTACTGTACAACTACCTCAGAACCATTGCCAACATTGACATCTATTTCGTTCTTCTTGGCATCATAAAGTTTAGGGGCTTTACGCACCATACCATTCGGGCCATTTACTTTCCGCTTAATAATTATTGCGGGGCCTTCATCCATTTGCTTAACATTAAAGCCTCTATCTTCAAAGTCAGAAGCAGTCTTTTGATCGACTACTAGATTGACCGTGTAGCATGGGTCGAATGTTGTATTAGGGGCAGTTACAAAAGCCCAGTAAGCAGTTCCTCGAACTGTTGCCATATTTATACTCCTTAAATTGAAGTTTGATTTTACCACAGGTTAATGATAGAAGTCAAGCGTAGCTTTTCTCCCATCCTCGTTTTCGTTTGGGTCTTCCCTCTTCAAAAGCTTCTCTACTAGCATCACATCTAGCTGCGTACCAATAAAGATTCTTTAGTTCTTGTTTCAACGAGGACACACTGTACCTTTTTGTTGCTGTAGTACCGAACAAAGGCTTGACTGTCCCCCACTTGTATCCTAGTTTTATGTTACACTCTCTCCACCCATCTAAATAAAAAGGCAAAGTAAACTTGTCCCCATTTCTAGGCTTCAACAGCTTTACTTTGTAAGCTAAAATACGCTCTACTTGCGACATATTATTACTCTTCTCCGCTAATATGGTTGATCCAAGTTATAAATAACTGGTCTAAGTTTTCATCCCCTAGTTTCCAGCACCCTACATCGGAACAAGAATCGAAAACAAACTTAAAGAATTTCTGTTTAACTCGTTCTCTTGGCTGTTTTAATCCTGCTCTCATTGCCCATAGTTGTGACCACCAATCATCTAGGTCAGAATAGAACTCTTGTTTTGTATCAGTTGCGCTCATAGTTAAGGCCTCGCCATTATCATTGTATCATATATGTACCACAATTCATGTTTACTTGGGTCATCATAGTTATGAGAGATATGTTCATATCTAGAAAGTTCATCGAATAGAAGCAACATGTACTCTATGTACTGTTCTTTTGTAAATATATTAGATATCTCCTTATTAAGACCACGTTGATAGGGCATTGTTATTTCTTTTGAGTCAGCCTCTTCATTCCAAACTTCAAAGCCCTTGAAAATAAGCTCTTTGATTTGGTTATATATTAAATTGTATGCCACTACGTTTGGTTCTTCGAGTCTTACAGTCGAAAATAATTTAATCGGTGACATATTTTATTGACCCTCTAATTCCATTAGTTTGATAGCGGATTTAAGGTGTTGATTTAGCGCGGTCAGTTTCTCAACATCACTACAAAGTTCAAGCGATAAATTGTTAATGACTAGTCCGAACTCTCTCAAGCTACTGCATATTGATTCGGTCAACACATTCTCACGGTGACTAATTATTTGATGCTCATGTTGGTTCATTATTTTAATCTCCTGAATCTATTTGAAAGCTACCTTTCCAATTATAATGTAGCCACTTTTCTGCGTCCCAAGCATATCGGTGGAATATAATATTATCATCTTGATCAATGATATCTATATACCCATCAACTGTCCACAACTGTAGACTAAACATGTACCCACTGTTTAATTTATACCACTCTCTAAGTCTAAAAGTATGTAGAGTATTACGTTCTTCTACCATTAGAGTTTTCTCCTAGTGATGTATGTATGCAACAGTCTTTATTTCTTTATTCCAACATGCTCGACAAGTGCCACACTTCCCACCATTTTTACTTGACGGACACAGCCACGCATTGCTAACAGCTAATGTACCTTCAGGCACAACGGTGCTAGTTGCAAAACCTTTAATATTTATTCTGCTACCTAAAATTGAGTCGCTCGAAAACCTAACAGAAACATTCGGTAAGCTATTGATTTTATTAAATATCTTATCAAACTTTTTAAACTTATACATTTTACTAGGTAGCCAATGCTTACAATTAGGTGTGCGCTCGATAACTTTGAAAATCTTTTTAGCTAACCCTACTGTATAAACATCTCCCGAATCGAACCATCTAAAAAACTTTTGTTTCTCCAATGCTTCTACCATGTCATCAACCCAGCCATCGCGCTTCCAATCTTTCATGTTATGAAGTCTTGGCGCTTGTACTGAAGGCATATTATAGAAGCCCTTGTCAGCATAGCAGTCACTACATACATCAACTAACTCTTTAGTTTCTGGATCAATACTTGCAGGACAAGTCGTAATCGCTGGCAGTGACCAAGATTTCGCTGGCATTTTATTTGTTTTAGATAATTTAATCAAGTACCCAACTCCCTTCTGAACCTTTCGATGCTATATTCAACTGAGAAAGTCCTCTTTGAAAATGGTTTTTTGCGAAGGCATCTAAGTTGTCACCCCAGTTTGAAGTAGTGACGGTATCATGGATTGACTGAAGATGTCTTAAAAAATCTCTGTCATCTGCAAATATTTTTTGACCTAAAGAATCTTCTACAGCCTTTATAACTCTTGGGTCATCCCCATCGTTTGATTCTAAGGCCTCGTTATAATGCTCATCTTTTATTAGACAGCCAATAGCACACCGCAAATCTCCATGCTTATAGAAACAAATAGATCCGTTCGTAAAGTCTGCTGAAGACTTTTTATTTTGCTTTAGCAAATGCGTTGCAACCTGCCTAAACACATTTAATTTTTTCATCTCGTTCTCCGCCGCTTGCTTCCTAATAACTTAAAAGATCACTTCGTTCTCTTTTAAGTTATTAGGAAGTTTATTTTTATGTTTTTCTTTACCACTCTTTTCATCTTTCTTTTTGTCACGATGAACAGAAGCTTTGTTAAACTTCTTAGAATGTTTAGCTACTAAGTTTCTAATCTTCTTCACCTTGTTTTCTCCACGTTTTTATTTCTTTCCCTACTTTAAACTTTCCATAAGGATTTCTACCTTCAAAGTCTCCCGAAATATCTACACCTACCGCAGCATCAACATACCAGCCATTCTTTTCTGTCCTTAAGCCAGTCCACACTGCATCAACCGATGTTTCTTCTCGATCATTAAAAGGATTCCCGTTTGGAATACTTGAAATATGTTCAAACTCAGCGTACCAAGTACATCCTTGAATGAACATGAATAAAATTAATATAAAAGATCTCATGTTTATTTCCTTAATAATTTTCAAGAGGATTATCTGGGATTTTATCCATCCCATCAGGATACTGTGTGTATTCTAGCTTGTCATTATATATTAAGAACTCAACATATTCAATGATCTCTTCCTTAGTAACTATATTATTTTTAAACTCTAGCTGAATAACTACTGTAGACACTATCTATTTCCTCCAAGGTTTTTTGAGTAGATCAGTCCTCAACTTATCATCCCGTTCTGCTTTGAGTTTCTTTTCTTTCCGCGTCCTTTCGTACTTAGCTCGGTCATATTTCTTTTCGGGCTGCATTTTTTATCTCCTGCCTATCTGTTCTATATATGTAAGAAGAAACATTAACATCTATGACTTCCCAGTTGACACCTACGCTGGCATCTTTATGCCTTCCTACGAGGTTTAAAATTTCACGGTAGTCTTCATCCGTTAGTGGAGGATAAAATTCTCTTCCTTGGTCTTTAAGATGCGTTTTTATGTCGTCAATGTTCCACTTAATTATTAAAGATTCTTGATCCTCTTCAAGATAAAGATATTTATTTCTAGTCTTAATGATGTCAGTGCAGTTCCAAGCTTTTGATGCATCATATCCCATGTCATCTACCAATAGATCTCTTCCTATGCGCTCTGCTTCCGTTTCATTTTCAGCCTCAATTTCATAGTTGTAAGCAACATCACTAGGGGAAAATTTTATCTCATACCTAGCCATAATTATATTCTCCAAAAATAAATTTAAATAGGCAGTTTATTTTAGCTGTGGTCGCCAGCAATTTGCTCGGAATCATGCCTAGGATACCTCTCCTTTAGGCTGGCTGTTGAACAGTTTATCATCATGTTCAGGATGT
>MDTE01200553.1_pt1 | contig 18126 bp, 12 predicted proteins | sample 811231 | NCBI WGS metagenome assembly MDTE01 (sample SAMN05326651, study PRJNA326480) | marine metagenome | isolation source: seawater | place: Indian Ocean: Red Sea | collected 2010 | reverse complement strand
GCGGCGGTCGGGGAGCTCCGGGGCGGTCTCTGCGCGAAGGAGCAGTCGGAATCGAGAGGCGCCGAAGCGGAATCGAGGGCGACCGACGCGGAGGCGGCGCGCGCAGCCGCCGAGGCTGAGGCGTCGGAGGCGGTCGCACGCGCGGCGAGCGCGGCGGAGGAGGCCGCGGCGGCGGAGGATCTTCGCTCCAGGGCGGACGCGCGAGCCGACGAGGCGGAAGCGGCGCTCGGCGACGCGGAAAAACGCGCGGCGGAGGCTGAAAAGGCGGCGGAGGCGGCGGCCGCCGCCGAGGCGAGGGCGAGGGCGGCGCTGTCCGAGGCTGAACTGCGCGCGTCGATGTCCTTAACCCGCGCGGAGGCTGCGGAGGAGGCGTTGGCGGCGGAGCAACGCGCGGCGGAGGCTCTGGGCGTGCCGCCGGGGTCGGAGCTCTCGTCCACGATGGCGGCGGCGGCGATCAAGGTTAAGGAGGCCAACGCCCGCGCCGAGGAGGCGGACAAGACGGCGAGGGTGGCGCGAACCGCCGCAGCGACGGCGGAGACGCGCGCGGCGGAGACGGAGCGCGCGGCGCGCGCGGCCGCCGACGAAGCGATCGCCGCCGCCGACCGACGCGCGAGCAAAGCCGAGGAGCTCGCGACGGAGAAGGCGCTCGCGTCAGTCGCCGAAGCAAAGGCTCGCGCCGAAGCCGCCGAACGAAGGGCGGAAGCCGCCGACGCCGAACTCGCGCGTCTCCGCGAGACGACCGCGACGGAGCTCAAGGAGGCCGACGCCCGCGTCGAGGAGGCTGAGGTCGCGCGAGCGTTTGCCGAGAAATCGGCCGAGATGGCCAACGGAGCGGCGGCGTCGGCGGGCACGGCGGACCGAGCCGCCGAGGAAGCCCTCGCCGCCGCCGCCGCCGCCCAGACCCGCGCGGCCGCGATCGAGCGCAACGCCAACGACGCCGTGGCCCTCGCCGAACGACGCCTCGAGGAGGTGGAGAGGCGCGCCGCGTCGTCGCTCGCCGCCGCGGAGGCTCGGGTCGTCGACGCCGAGATGTCGGCGGCGGCGAAGGCGACGGAGCTCGCCGCCGCGGCGGTCGCCCTGGCCGAGGTCAAGGCGGCCGAGGACGTCGCGGCCGCCAAGCGCGAGGCGGAGGCTAAGGCTAAGCGAGCGTACGAGACGGTCAAGACGCAGATCGGCGCGGCGGTGGCGAAGGCCGAGGGTGACGTCGAGACGATGAAGAAGGCTGGGCGGCTGGCCATCTCCGAGGCGGAGACGCGCATCGCGGAAGCGGAGAGGAGGGCGCTCGCCGCCGAGGTCGAGCTCGAGCGCCGCGCCGCCGAAGCGACGAGCGTATCGTCCGAGTCGGCGGAGGCGACCGAGGCGGCGGCGTCCGCGGCTGTCGCGAGGGCCATCGCCGCGGAAGCCGCCGCGAAGAGCGCCGAGGCGGAGGCGAGGCGCGCGGTGGACGCGTGCAACGCCGCGGTGAGGGACCGCGTGGCGGCGCAGAGGGAGGCGAGCGACGCGAAGGCTGCGCTGGAGGAGGCGGAGACGGAACGAGCCGAGGCTTTTGCCGCCGCCGCCGCCGCGAACCGCCGCGCCACGGAAAACGTCGAGCTCCTCCACGAGTCGAAGGCGCGACTCGCGGAGCTCTGGAAACGCGCGGAGAACGCCGAGGATGAGCTCCGGAGGGCCCGCGCGGAGGATGAGAGGAACGCGGCGGGCGGAGACGGGCGGAGGGTCGCCTCGACGCGGCTAAAGGCGGAGACGGCGTCGCGACTCGAGACTCAAACCGAGACTCAAACCGAGACTCAAACCCGGCTCGGGTCCGAGAGGAGGAAGGCGGAGGCGCCGAAGTCGCCGATCGTCGTGGAGGCGCGGACCAACGCGGCGACGGCGATGGCCGTCGTTCGCGACGCGCGGGCTGCGCTGGCCACGGCGCGGGATGCCGTCGAAGCCGAGAGGAGAACAGCCGTGTCACGTCAGTCGAGGAGAAACGGGGTACCTACGTCGAAGGCTGACGCGCGAGCCGCGGCGCTGCGAAGGTACCGGGGCAACGCCGCGAAGCGGTCGCCGCTGCCGCCGACGCCGACTGGGAAGGAAAACGCGTCGGTGTCGCCCGTTCGGTACCCGTCGGAACCGAGGAGCCCCTTGGCGGGTAACTCCGCCGCGTGGAAGTAAGTCGGAATCGTAAATGTGACGAGATACAAAAAAATAAGATAAGATGCCCTCTCGCGAAGGCGCGCATTCGACGCTGCCGCGCGCGCGCGGCGGTTCAGGTGGAGTTCCCGCGAAGGCGGCACGTGGACGCCCATATCCGATGTCGATGGCGTCGGTCACTCGGACACCGTCGCCGGCCTTCGCGAGGCGCCACCGGTTTAGGTGGTCGTCCCGGGTTTCGAAATCGGGCTGCTCGTCTCGACCGAGGGCCTCCGCCGCGGACCTCGCCCCCCCCGCGGACCCGTGCGCGTTCGTCCTCGAGGCCGTCGCGCGCGCCACCACGACGGATCACTTCGTGATTTCCGCCGAGCGCGTCCTCGCGCTCGCGGCGCAGCGGGGCCTGGACCCTCAGGACCTCCTCCCCGAGTTCGTGCGCGAGGCGCAGAAATTGGCGATTCCCCCGACGTCCAAGTTCCACGTCGGCGCGGCGGCGCTGGGCGCCTCGGGCGCGGTGTACCTGGGCGTGAACGTGGAGCTCCCCGGGCTCCCTTTGAACGCGAGCATACACGCGGAGCAGTTCGCGGTGGTCACCGCGATGCGCGCCGGCGAACGCGCGCTCGAGGCGATCGCCACCACCGCCGCGCCGTGCGGACACTGCCGGCAGTTCATGAACGAGTTGCGCGGCGCCGCGTCGATGCGCGTCATCATCCCCGATCCCGGCGACGCCGCGACGAACGCGCGCAAGAGACACCTCGTGTTACCGCTGTGCGACCTGCTGCCGCACTCGTTCGGGCCCCTGGACCTGACGCGCGACGAATCCCTGCCCCTGATGCTGGAAGAGAGGCACAACGGCCTGCGGTTCGCGTCGGGTTCGATCATTCCCGGAGGGAGCGGCGCCGCGACGGATGGTGAGCTCGACGCCGCCGCCGCGGAGCTCGCACTCACCGAGGCGAACGCCGCGTACGCTCCGTACAGCGCGTCCCCCGCGGGTTTGGCGCTGGTGGACGACGTCGGCGCGATGCACGCCGGACGCTCGGTTGAGTCGGCGGCGTATAACCCCACGATGTCGCCGCTGCACGCCGCGCTGGTGGCGGCGGTGGGCAGCGCCGGCATGGGGGACGCGAACGGCGGCGAGTGGGGGCGGATCAAGTCCGCGACGCTCGTGGAGATGAGCGGCGCGCCGGTGCAGTACGCGGGCACGGTGGCGCTGATCCTGAAAACCATTGCGCCGCGCGCGAGGCTGAACGTGATTGCGTGCGAGAAGGCGGAGCCCGGGGCGAGCTGACTGACCGACGCGGCGCACCGGACCACCACCGCCGCCACCGTCGCCGAGTGTATGACCAGTAGTCTACCTTAATAAAGTTTGTATCATATTCCAACATCGATGAGGCGCATCTCGACCGAGGAGCTGCGCTTGGCACTCTGGCTGGCGAGACATTGTTTAAAAAGTTGGGACCCGCGAGAATCCGCGAGATCGATGTTGACACCGAAATCGCACCCGTATCTCGGCCAGGCTGTCGAAGTCGCGTCACTTCTCGACGTGCGCCGTTGACCATGCCCCCGCCGAGAAAGTTTCGACCCCGCGAGCCCGCCGTGCTCGTGTCGCAGACCGCGGGGTGCTTCTGGTGGCGCGAGGAAGTCCGTCGCAAGCACGGTACGCGCGCGACCCCACCCACAGATCGCCCCCGCGCCTCGGCTTTTTCCGCCCTTCCCGACGACCACCCCGAATATTCAAACCGGAGCCCACCCGACTGACCCGCTTCATCCCCATCCGTGCGCGCACAGGCTCCACGCCTTGGATACCCAAGATATTCTGGGTGCTCTTCCACGTCCTGTTCATCGTCCTGCTGTTCCAGTTCGACAACGACATGACGGACGGGGGCGCCGGGTACAAGACGGGATTCGCCTTCGCGTGCCTCCTCAACCTCTACGCCTTCCTCTGCGTCGCCAACTCCAACCCCGGGTACGTCAGCGAGCAAGAGCGGTGCCCGGAGGACCAGGAGGATATCTACAGGGAGCAGGACAGGATCAGGCGCGAGCGCATCGCGGAGCGCGTGAAGAGCAAGAGGGAGCGCGAGAGACACGCGACGGAGGCGGAGGTCGTCGCGGACGACGACGACGACGGGGGCGACGATGCCGAGCTCCCGGACCTCGAGAGCGGCGGCGGCGACCGAACGAGCGAGCGACGCGGCGAGGACGAGGGAACCGGGGGGCTGTTGGGCGCCCCGGGCGGCGCGAGCAACTCCAGCGACCTCGCGACCGCGACCTCGTCGAGTTTCGTCGGCGCCGACAACAGCGAACCCCCGGTGGGCCAGTACTGCAAACACTGCAAGGCGTGGCAGGGGTTGCGCACGAAGCACTGCCACGACTGCGGCAGGTGCGTGCGCAAGTTCGACCACCACTGCTTCTGGGTGGGAACGTGCGTCGGGGAGAAGAATCACGCGCGGTTCGTGTGGTACCTCGTCGCGCAAACCGCGTTGATTGTCTGGGCGTTTCACATCAGCAACAGCGGGTGGAAGTACGCGGACACGTTCCACGAGCTGTTCGAGATCAACGCCGGGCCGGTGTGCATGTCCATCGCGCTCTTCATCTTCATCATGTTCGTCGGTTCGCTGCTGGGCTTCCACGTGTACCTCATCGTCACCAACCAGACGACGTGGGAGGTTAGCTCGAGGGACAAGATCAGCTACCTGGAGGGGGTGCCCCACAACGTGTACCCTTTTTCCCACGGGCCGATGCGGGACGCCAGGGAGTTTTGCTGCTCGCCCCCGCCGCCCAGGTACACGCTGCGATCGTTCGAGTGGATGAGGGAGTGGTCCAGGACGGAGACCATCTGGGAGAACAAGTACTACGTGTGTTGTTAGCGGCGCGCGCGGAGGGGCTCACATGTAACCTTGTAATACCGGGAAGAAACCCAACAGTCCCGTCTCTCGAAATAAAAGTTTACGGGATAACCAAACACAACTGATGGCGCTGCCGTCCCTCTCCGCGTCGGAGGTTGAGGAAGGGGAGGACGCCGCCGCGCTTATCCTGAAGCACGTTGCGGTGGTGGTGAGGGGTGTGGTCTCCCTGGCGACGTGCGTGGAGACGCGGGCTCGCATCGATGAGCGCCTCCGTCTGGCTAATCTCGAGGCGTTTGGGGAAGAAAGTACCACGGGGGATTTCTCGGCGGCTGGGAGGACGCCCGAGCAGGTTGACGCGGCCGCCAGGTACTTCGGCAACGTCACCGCCCCGGTGCACCGTCGCGACCTCAAGCTCGTGCTGAACGAAGAGGTCGGCGAGTGCGTGCGCCAGCTGTTGCGCGCGTGCGGACCGTGTTTCGCGTCCATACTCACGGCGGATGCCGAGATGTGCGAGCTGAGTGCCCTCGTCTCGGACCCGGGCGCCCCCGCGCAGCCGCTGCACCCGGACACGCAGACGTCGGGAACGCGCGCGCACTGCGGATTGATCACCGCGTTCGTCGCCCTGCAGGACGTGACGCCCGAGATGGGACCGACGGAGGTTTGCGCGCGAACAAACGTCGCTGAAGCGCACCGAGCGTTGTCGCGCGGCGGCGAACCGGCTCACTCTCTCGCCGCGCTGATCGCCGCCGGTTTCCCCGCGCCCGTCCCGGCGCTGCTGCGCGCCGGCGACGTCCTGCTGATGGACTCGAGGGTCATCCACAGGGGCGGGGCGAACGAGGGGGGGAAGAGGCGGACGCTGTTAGTCTGCACGTTCCAGGTGCCCAACAACCCGGCGCCGGGGAGCACGTACTCGCTGCTGGACGAGTACGCGGGGCGGTTCAGGCTCGGGGGTTTCGAGCGGTGGAAAGACCCGGCCGCGGCGACGGCGTGTTAGCGTGACACTTAGAGTTTACGGCGCAGCGGTGAGTCAGTAGACGTGGGCTCGCTGGCTACCTCTTAATTGTAGGAAAAGTTAGAGCTTCAGAACGCGTCGATCCGGACCGCTTTTTCACTCCACGCCGAGCGCCTCGACGACCACCGGGACGTGCTCAATCTCCGACACGATCACCTTGCCCTCCGGCAGCTTCTTCGCGGGTCTCTCCGGTACCCTCTCGAAGTACACCACCTCGTTCTCCGTCACGTACTTTTTCCGAAGGTTCATCAGCGCCTCGCTCTCCTCCAGCGCCGCGGCTCGCCACCGGTCCGATTCGCCCGCCGCGTCCCGGCCCCTCGCGAGGTGTTTGTTGGCGACGTCGCACAAGGCGATCGCCTCCCCGATGTCGCTCGCCGCGAACGCCTCCTCCGCGGCGCACCTGTACGCCCTCGCCCTGTGGACGCTCGCGCCGAGCAGGATGTACGCCTGCAGCTTGCGGCTTATGCGGTTATAGTCTCGGATATTCTCGTTGAGGATCTGATCCGCGCGCTTGTACAGGTCGTGCGCGCCGAGGTGGAGCTTGGCGATCAAATCCCCGCCGGTGCCCCGTTCCTCCGCGCGTCTCGCCGTCGCCGCCTGCGCCTCGGCGAGGCACACGCAGCGCATGCAGTCGGCCATGGACGGCACCAGCTCGTTCGGCTTCTCCGGGTCCAGCTCCTCGTACGCGGACGGGAGAACCTTCTCCGACGCGTGCTTGTACACCCCCGCGGCTCTTCGAAGCGTGGTGGCCACCGCCGGGGCGGCGTCGCCCAACACGGGACCCGGCGATCGCGGCGCGCGCGTGTCCGGTTCCCCGTGAACCTTCGCGCCCTTGTCCCCGACGGGCGTCTCCACTCGACGAGCCGTCGCCTCCGATTCGTCGTCGTGTCTCTCGGGTCCGACGGGCGCTCGCGGGCACTGGTCCACCGCGAGCGCCGCCTCGTCCCTGATGCGAGCGGCGAGGAGCATCCAGGCCATGCCGCGCTCCTGCTCCAGCGCGCGGTCCAACCCCTTGAGCTTGTACATCACGTCGCCGCCCTCCAGCGGGCTAGACCACTTAAACTTTAGATAGCCGGACCGGTTCGAGATCTGCAGGTTGTCCTTCTTGGAGCAGAGGCTCTCGATGAGCGGGACGTAGGCCTCGCACGCGCGAGTTCGCTCGGGAGCCTTGGCGGGATCCCTTATCTCGCCCCTGGTGGAGTGCATGTCCCGTCGTGCGCTGTGAGGGTGGGGGGAAAGGGCATCGAAGTCAGCGACGGTTCGGCACCTCGGATGACGCGTCGGGCAACAACGACGCGGTCGGACTCACGTGCTGACGGTGCGCAGGGCCTCGAACGGGAGCGACTCGTTGCTCTTGATCTCATCTTCAAACACGAAGGGTTCGGTCTCGAGCTCGCCGGCGAAGTCGAAGAGCGGCAACATGGCCGAGCGCGCCTGGCGCACGCGCCCGAGAAAGTGTCAGCCTGGAGAGAATAATCAGCCCGGATGTCAGCCTGGACTTTGACAACCGGTATGGGGCCACTTCCGCGGGGGCGGGGTTCGGCGAAGATGGCGGCTTCGCGGGTGGCCGATCGATACCTGGTGCTCGACCACCTGGACGTTGGCCAACCTTACCCGTTCCTCCGCTTGTGGGAGCGATGGGGCCTCGGCGAGGGGCCCCCGAGGGAGGAGACCCGGCGCCACCATCGCGCCGAGCCGTCGTGGTCCCCGCCGCGCCCTTCGCCGCCCCAGGCTCGAAGGCATAGCCGCCCCCGACGCGAGGACCCGCCCGCCTCGACCTTCACCGGAGCTCCCGAAGAGCATCCGCCCGTGTGGGACGACGAGGTATCGGTGGATGACCAGGAAGATGCGCGCCCACCGTCCGACTCCGACGGGGAGGATCTGGACGAGGGCACCGCCGAGGAGGAGACGACCGAAGAGGTGAGCGCCCCCGCTCCTCCTCCTCCTCCTCTTCCTCGGCCGGCGATGTACACCGTGGATGAGATGCGCGCGATGGGCGCCAACGCTCCCCTCGTGCCCACGAAGAGGGTCGTATCCGAGGAGGAGGCCGAGGCGCTGGCAAAGAGAAAAGCGGCAGCGGCGGCAGAGGTGCAACGCCGCCTGCGGGAGCTCGCCCTGCGCGAGGCAACGCCGCCCGCCGCCCTTGAGGAGACGCCCGCGAAGGAACCCGAGCACGCGGTCGAACCCGCGCTCGTCAAGGAGAAGGAGGAGGAGAAGGAGAAGAAGGAGGAGGAGGAGGAGGAGGAGCGTTTGGTGATTCCAGAGGAGCGTTTGGCGATTCCTCACGAAGTGGGGGTCGCGCCGCGTAGGTACGCCGCCGACGAGCTCCTGGCGCTCAACGTCGGATGCGACGCCCCGCCGCCGGGGTTCGACCCCGACCCGGCGTGGGCCTCCTCGCTGCGGCCATCTCCTCGCGCCGCCGACGCCGAGCCGGACGAGCGCGAGGGCCGCGAGGAAGCAGCCGCGGAGATGGCCGCGCTTCGCGAGGAGATGGCGGCGACGGATACGTCCGGGTGGTCGCTCTGGGAGGACGACGAGGGGGCGTTCGCGGAGGACTGCGCGGTGGCGCTCGACGCGCTGAAGGAGATGGACGCCGTGAGGGCTGAGCGGACGCGTGCTGCCGACGCGGACGCGGCGGCCAGGGCGACGCCGAGGGTGGACGCGGTGATCTTTCCGGCGGATGCGCTGAGGGCGTTTTCCGCGACGGACGTGGAAACTTCCGGGTGCATGCGACCTTACGCCGACGCCAGGTCTTCGCTCGGGGTGGTGTTCGGGACGTGGTCCGAGATGCTCGCTCGGGGCGGCTCCGGTGGGGGCGGGTGGCGCGCGAGGGTCGGGTTCGTGCAGCCGTGGGAGGGTGAGCCGGAAGCGCTCGTCGCGTGGCTTTGCTCCGAAGACGCGAAGGCCCGGAAGAGCGGCATGATAGGACCGGTGGGCTGGCTCAAGACGACGCACCTGACGGGACCGGCGCTCACCGCCGCGGTATCTTCCGCGTACGAGCGTGCGGCGTTACGCGGTGACGGAGTCGGAGACGAGACCGCCGCGGGTGTTCCGCCGCCGGCTTCGGCGGTGTACGTGAGCCTGGACGTGGTGAGGACGGTTACGGAGGAGCGAGCGTGCCTGGAGGTTTACGACTTGCGCACGGGCCGCGAGCTGGTGTTCGAGCTCTCCGGCGAGGACGACGACGACGACGACGACGACGACGACGACGACGAGTGACCGCGATAGCTACCAGTAGATCGATACGACTTTAGGGACTAAGATTAAGACCTCAGCTTGAGGAAATCCTGCATGGCGTCGGCGAGCCCTGGGGTCCACTTCCTGTACGACATGAGCCACTCCTTATCCGTGTACTTCCCACACTGCGCGTCCTCAATCTGGCATAAATCCAGCCAGGTGTCTTCGGCTTTCGCCGCGTCCCCCGCGCGCCAGTACGTCGCCGCGAGCGCCGCTCGGACGTCGCTCGAGTACAGCTGCCGCGCCAGCGTCTCCAGTCGGGCCGTGGCGCTCGGCACGTCGCCAGACTCGAATTTCGCAAACGCGGCTTGCGCCTCCGCAATCTTGGCTTCACGCTTCTGCCTGTTCGCGGTGAACGCGTCCGCGGCTGCGTCGTAATCCACGATGGCCTCTTCCCACCTGCCGAGCTGCTTGAGCGCCTGTGCCCTCTCGAACCTGGGAGTCGCCGCGTCTGGACCGTTCGGCCTCAGCTCCAGGCACTTACCGTAATCCTCCACGGCGCCGGCGTAGTCTTTAAGACCCTCTTTGGCGTTGGCCCTCCCGAAGAGCGCACCCGGCGCGGACGTTCCGGCGGGCATATCCTCGAGCGAGGAGTTGTACGCGTCGATGGCGTCGTTCCACCTGTAGCTGTCCACCCTCACGTCGCCCAGCAGCTTCCACGTGGCAGCCTTGGCGACTTTGTCCGCGTCCGTCGGATTCGGACCCCCGCACGTTCCGTTCAACACCGAGGACAGCGCCCCCTCCGCCTCGTCCAGCGAACCGATCTCGTACATGTCCCGCGCCCTGTCCATCGCCTTGAACGCGTCTTTGCTGCACACGTTGGGCTGCGCCAAGCTGAGCTCGACGGAGTTGATCCCGGGTAGAAATTCATCAAACTGCTTCGGGTCGTAGTCGCTGTACTGTCTCGCCGCGGCCGGGAGCGCCAGCGAGGACAGAGTCACCGCCAACGCCGCGGCGGCGGCGACGGCGCCGTTAGCTCCCGCGTCACCGACGTCGCCGGTCGCGTTCGTCTTCGAGGGCGCGAGTTGTTTCTCGAGTTGTTTCTCGAGTTCCACGGAGACGACGCTGACGTTGCGGAGCCCGTGCCACGCGAGGCTCTCGCGGTGCACCTCTTCGACGACGAGCCCCTTGGCCGCCGCCGTCTTCGCGAACATGTCGAGGTGCGGGTCCACGCCCCAGCCGGCGGATCCCCTTCCCGCGAGCATCGCCGCGCCGCACCTGTGCTGGTGTCCCAACACCACCCTGGCGTTCTCGTGGGCGGCGGCGGCGAGCACCTCGCGGATGACGTCGCACAAGGGGCCGTGACCGCCGACGCTGTACGTGCAATCCGAGCCGACGACGAGGTCGAACGGCGCCGCGTCGGCGACGGCGGCGGGCATCTTCCCGTCGCCCCACCTGTACCGCGCGACGCGGATGTCGCAAGACGGGTCGATGGAGCCTCCCGGTGCGCGGTTGCGCGCGGCGTTGTCCTTGGCGAGCTTGAGCAGCGATTCGGACCCGCCGTCGGTGAGCACCACGCGCGTCGCCCCCATCGCGGCCGCGGCGAGACCCACTGCCCCGGTGCCGCTCCCGAGCTCGAGCACGGACGCGCCCTCGAGGCCCAAGGCGGGCGCGTTGGCGCCGAGCCACCGCGTGAGGACCGCGGCGGAGCTCCAGACCTTCCCGCCGGTGCCGTACCCGCCGCTCCACCCCGGAGCTTCGAGGTCCAACCCGAGCGACGTGGCGGTCGCGGATGTCGGGACTCGGCACCCGCGACGCGATGCGCTCGCGGGGGTCGACGCGCGGCGACGCGACGCGACGAGCGGGGCGCGCGCCATCACGGGCGTACTCGCGGCGCGCGTGGAGCCGCGCATCTCGGATCACCCGCGCCTCTCGCGCCGTGCGAGTGACGGGCAACCGCGGCTGCGGCTCCGGATAACTTCGAGAGCGAGCTCTGGTGCATGGCGCGCTTCCGTTTGTTGAGGATGGCGAGCGAAAACCTTTTAAAGTTACCAGGAGGGCGGGACGTTGAACAGCGTCCCTTGCACCCCCGCGGCGTTCCTCAGCAGACCCATGACCGGCCCTTCGATGTCGCACCCCGCCTTGAGCGCGGCGAGCACCACCGGGAGCACTTCGCCCTCCACCACGCCCTCGGCCCCGCCGTCCACTCTCGCGCCGTTGGCGAGCAACAACCCGGCCACCGCCGCCCCCGCCTCGCCCCGTCGCGCCGCCGCGACCAGCGCCTCGCCCTTCTCCGCGTTCGCACCGGGCCCGACGCACGCCAGGCCGTGGAGCACCGCGGGTGCGTCGAGCGCCCCCGCGGCGGTGGCCATCGACCCGGGCTCGTACGCGTCCTTAGAGTCGACGTGAACGCGATCGACGTACTTGGCCCTGATTTTCTCGAGCGCGTCCTCGACGGCGTCGCACCCCGCGGCGACGGGCGGTGGAAACGACGAACGGTCCCCCCCGGACTCGGATCCCGACTCGAGCCAGGCGTCGTCGTCCTCCTCCTCGTCATCCTCCTCGTCATCCCCGTTCTTCTTCTTCTCCGTCGTCTTCTTCTTCGAACCGCGCCTCCTCGCGGACTCGTACACCGCGTTTGCCGCGTCGTTGCCGACGGATTTGAACAGCTCCAGCACGGGCGGCGTCCACGCGTCCCTGTCCAGGGCCAACGATCTGACCTTGGAGACGTGCGCGCCGAGGTGCCGGTGTATCCCCGCGCACCTCTGGCATATCACGACGCAGAGGTTGAGCGACGCCCAATCCGGATCGGGCTCGCCGCAATCCGCGCATCGATCGTCGCCAGCCACCGACGCCAGCTCCGTCCTCGCGTCGATCCCCGCGGCGGATGAGGCCCCGGCCGAGGTCCCCCCGCCGTTATCCGCGTCGCCGCCTCGTCTGCCGCCGGGCGTGTTCTGCGGCGTGTCGCCCGGTGCGTTCATGGATATGAGCTCCGCTATGACCCCCTGTAAGTCCCTCAGCCACGCGTTCATCTCCTCCTCCGACTCGGCCTGCATCAACAGCGTGTGCGACGGGGATATGATCCTGAAACAGTGCGGACGTCCGGCGACGCTCTTATCGCCCTCGTCCGCGCCGGATTTCACGCAGGACAGGCGTAGGTTGACGACGGCCTCGGCGGGAGATTGGGAGTTGGACGTCTCGGGCTCTGGCGCGGCGTTTTGTCTCACCGCGTGCCACACGGCTCCGATGCCCCCGGCGATACCCTTCACCGCGGTGCCCACCAACCCGTGGTGACCGCCCTCGCCAGCTCCGTCGTCGCCGCCCTCATCGGCGCCCGACTCGTTCTTCTTACCGCCCGGCCGTTTCCACCTCGGTTCGATGGGCGTGTGCGCCACGAGTTGCCCGAGGCTGTCGAGCACAAAGTAACGCCGCGTCCACCCGCTGAACCTGTGATTGGCGTTTCTCTGCATGAGGAACCCGCGCCGGATCGCGCGAGAACCGAGCCGCCCGCCATCCGTCGCGCCCTCGAGCAGGGACTTACGAATAGCGACGTCCGCGGATCGGCCCTGGCTCATCCCCGCTCGCAGGTTCTGCGCAGAGGGAGAGGGCGAGACAGAGTTGGACGGGACCTCTCGCTCGTTTTTGGGTTTCCACGCGCGGGGACCCCACGCGCCCTTCGGGGCGTCCTTCTCCCATCCGTCCGCGATCTTTCGCGAAAACTGGTGTGAACTCGACGACGACGATACCTCCCCGTCGATGTCGACGTCGCCGTCAACCTCGGCGCCCGGCTCGCTCGCCGTCCCCTCGTCGCTCGGGGACGCGGATGCCGCCTCCCGGTCGGTGACGCCGAACGTCGCCTCCATCCTCCGGCTCGCCTGCATCATTCGCATCTCCGCCTGCGCCCTCGACGCCATGGCGTACTCCTCGATCTCCCGAAGGTTACCCTCCAGCGATTCCGTCACTCGCGCGGCGTCCGCGAAGAACCTGTGAAGCGCCTGCATCGTCTCCCGCGCCGACTCCAGGAGCACGTACCGCCGCCGGCCCTCCACGTTACACGCCGCGAGCGCCAGCCGCGCCCTCGCCGCCTCCAGGTTCTCCTTGGCGGCGTTGAGCTCGTCTTGGGCCTTGCCCCGCGCCAACTCGGTGGTTCGCGAGAGGTAGTGCTCCCTCGCGCGCTCGCACGCCGCCTTCTTGTGATCGTAGTGGTCGCGGAGTTGGGACACCTCTCGGAGATCCTCGTCGAGGAACTGGCGCAGCGGGTTGAGGGAAACGTCCCTGACCCGCCTGCCGAGGGACTCTCGGCAGGCGCCCACCGCGCGCAGGGCGTCGGCTATGGGGCCCAGTAACGGCGCTCCGACGGCCGCGGCCATGGGCGCGGCCATCTCGTCGTCCTCGGAGGCGGCGACCGTGCCCACGCGCTCCAACGCGGCTGCGAACGCAGCCTCGGAGGGCTGGTTAAACCCGCGCGGCGCGCGCGGCTCTTCGGAGTCCTCGGAGTCCTCGGCGGCGACGCCGGTGGCCAGGCTCTCCATACCCGCGAGCACCCCGCCGAGCATGCCGCCGATGCCGTCGACCACCCCGGCGCCGTCCCCGCCGAACGTGCCTCCCGCGAAGGGTCCCGTCGGGGAGAGCGACCTGGCGTAGTGGCCGTACGCGCGCAGCACGGCGTCGAACTCCCGGATGAGCCACCGGTTCTCGGCCTCGTGCACCCGAAGGCCAACCTCCCAGTTCGGGGTGTCCTCCAGGTAGTGGAGCGGGTAACTCATCGCGACTGGCCGAGGGGTCCCTCGTGCCGACCGACGCAACAATTTGTGCTGAGTCGGCCTGAGCCGCGTGAAGGATTTTTTTCTGGATCGCTAAAAATCGATTGCTACTCATCACATCGGGAAGACGAGTTGGCTGGCGAACTCCATGGCGACCGGCTCGAGCGCGTACCTCGACCCGAAGTACGCCACGACACCGAACGCGATCGATATCGGCAGCGCCGGCAGCGCCCGCTCGTACACTCCCAGCAGGAACAGCGTGCCCACGAGCCCCTGGAGCACGGCGAGGAAACACGACGTGGCGACGAAAGTGTCGTACATCGCCGCCCTCGCCACGAGCACCGAGTAGAAGATGAAGTCCCCGAGCCCGAGCTTGATGGAGTCCGGGAGCGCGAACAGCTTCCCACCCAGCACCGGGTCCACGTACTCCGGAGCGTTACTCTCCGGATCGAGAGCGTTACTCTCCGGATCCCCCGACGCGCCGTACCCGGAGGAAACCAGCGGAGCCGACTCGGACTCGTCCTCCCCGTCCCCGTCCCCGTCCCCGGCATCGCCAACCTCCTGGATCTCGCTCGTCACGCCGAGCCCCGCGCCGCTTCCCCCCCTGCCCCGAAACCTCGCCTCGCCGAGGAACACCCCAGCCTCGCCCGCGCCCCTTACCGACGACGTCATCGACGACGACATCACGGCCTCGATCACCCCGCCCCCGCCGCCACCCGCGCCGCCCCTGTTCACCCGCACCGGCCTCCTCGTCGGCCTCGACTCGTACACCAGCGCGGGGATCTCCTCGTTCCGTTCCTCCGCGAGCTCGACTATCACGCGCAGGGGCCCGCCCGGCGTGAGCACCGCGTACAGGTCGTAAATGGCCATCGCGATCAACAGAGTCCACGTGGTCCACTCGGGGATCCTGGTGAAATAAAACGCGACGATGGCCGCGATGGCAATCAGGTACCCCTGACGCATCGCGAGCGGCGAGGGCCAGAAGAACACCGCGAGCACACCGACGATGCTGACGTTGTACACGCAGAGGGAGTACGTGAGGATGTCCAGGGGTATCATGAGCGTCTGGATGACCTCGTAACCGATGGCGGCCCCGAGCACGCCGAAGATCAGCAAGCCGCTGAATCCCATGTACGCCCACAGGCACCTCGTGTAGTTGTACTTGAACAGGAAGAATATCAGGAAAGTGGCGGCGGTGATGAAGGCAACGAACACGAGGGAGTTCTCAATGGCGCCCGCCAGCTTGTCGCTGTTCGAGTCAGACTCCTGCGCGAGGATGGGGGGAGGACGTCAGTTTTTAGGTAAGGAGGGTGCCCAACTTGGTGCACGTGGGGGGTGCATCTTCGTTGCATCGTCGCACCTTCTCTTGATACGCGGCCATAGCTATGCCTCCCTGCATCTGCATCGTGTTCGGGTTGTCCACTCTGAGCATCAGGACCAAAAACACCACGATGAGCATGCAAATGGACACGGGCGTGACGATGGCGATTATCTCCTCGCCGGTGTCCAGCAGTTCAGGGGGGGCGCCCGGCTTCCTACTAGGGACCATCATGGGTGGACCCATGGCGCCCTATGCGCCTCCGTGCCGCCTCTCGTCCCCGCCGGAGAGAATCCAACCCGGGCAAAGCGTCGAGGGCGTCCCGCAGGTCTCGACCTGCGTTTGAACCCGCCCGCACCAGAATTGTGAGGCTGCTGCAAAAAGCCGCTCCCGACAGTTGGCAAAAGCGCGAGGGTTCCCTTCCCAATCCATAACAGAGCGCGCGCTGCCCGATCCGGAGCACGCCCAACGACAGCCGACCCGTCTATCTACTGATATTCGGTAACTAGACCGATGTCGATGTTCGCTGCCCTCATGGACATGCCCAATTCGGGCGACCGCAGCAACGGAGCGGCGGCGCCGAAAAAGCCGGAATCCCAGAGCGGCGCTGCCAAGAAGAAGAAAAAGAAGGGAGGCGGTGGAGGACCCAGGCTACAGGACGACGCCGCTATCGCCGCGAAGCTACGACTGTGAGTACATAACGATCCCCGCATCGTCAGATCGGTCCCCGAGCTTCCCAGGGGATGGAGCCATCCCCCGCGGCCCACCTCGGTTCCGTGAGAAAATCTTCGTTCCATCGTGACGTAGACTCGCAAACGAGACTGACCTCGGTACCTCCGTCCCCTCTCCATCTCCCCAGGCTCGAGGAACTGGACAACGCGCCCCAACCGCAGCGAGAGGAGCAATGGTCCACGGTATCCAAGAACGCCCTCCCCAAGACGGTCGCCAAGACGGCGGCCAAGGCTGTCGTGAAAGATCCCTCATCGGCGGTTGACGCCCACGCGACGGGGCACGCGTTTGGCGCGCTCACCAAGTTCATGGAAGCCGACGGGGACGGGAACGGGGACGGGGACGAGTCCGAGGACGAGCTCGGGGAGGCCTCGGCGGGTGCGTTCAACGTCTCCGACTTTAAGGTCTCCCGGCCGTTCTATCACACGTTCGAGGACACCGGGAAGGGCGTCTGGTGCTGCGTGGTCACCTCGCCGTCGGGGTTCGACTCGGCGCCGATTCCCATCACCGCGACGGTGAAACGGGCGAGTAAGCTGAAGCCGAACTCGCCGCCGCCCGCGCTGGTGCCCGAGGAGGAGGCCGAGGTGGTCCTGGACTTCAAGCGGCGGCAGAAGGAGGAGAGGAAGAAGGCCGCCGCGGAGGGCGGGAAGAAGAAAAAGAAGAAGAAGAAGAAGGGCGGCGCGGTCGCCGCGGCGGAGGACGCGCCGGCGCCGCCCGACGCGTCCGAGGTGACCGTCACCCAGAACCCCGTCCCGAGCGAACCCGAGGATAAGGCGCGACTGTCGAAGGAGATCCTCGACGACCTGTTCGCGGCGTCGGCGTATCGCCCGCCCGACCCCGACGCCGGCCCGGATGTTGGAAAATATGGCGCACATCCGGAGGATCCCGCAAACGGGTCGGACCCTCGTCACGCGTCCAACGCCGCTCGGGCTCGCGATTCCCATTCCCGGGGGGGCGTCCCGCCGCCGCCGGGCCTCGGCGGGTTCGTCCTCCGACCGGGCCCGACGCACGCACGGGAGGAACGCGTCGAGTCGCCGCCCCCGCTGCACGCGGAGGGACCCGCGACGGCGGCGGCTGACTCGGCGGCTATCGTGGTGCAGATGCAGGCCCAGATGGCGCGGATGATGCAGGCCCAGCAGGGCGCGCTGATCTCCCAGCAGGCCGCGGCTCTGGAGCAGGCGCAGGCGCAGATGTTCGCGATGCAGCGTCAGATGGCGGAGATGCAGCGTCAGCTCGAGGAGACGAGGGCGAGGGAGGCGGCGCCGAGGCGGGGGCCGGCGAGGGGCGAGCGGTCGGCGGCGTCCGATCGCGATTGGCGCGCCGACGCCCCCGGGCCGATGGGCGTGGAAGCCCTCGAGGCGAACCCCAGGGACAAGAACAGGGGCGGCGGTTCAAGCGGCGCGGGTAACGGAGGGGTCAGGCCGAACCCGTTTCGCAGGGCGAGGCAAGCGCCGGCTGTGCCGCCGCCGCCGGGTTTCGAGCCCAAGCCGAGGGATCCCAACGCGTACGTGCCGCCGGCGCTCAGAGGGGCGGCGCGTGAGGAGCAGGGGTAGGAGATGGGTAGCGGATTAATCTACGATAGCGATAACAGCGGGGGTTTTCCCCTCACACGCACTTCTGAAACTCGAGGGTGACCGTCCTCTGCGACGGGTTCGACGCGATGGCGGCCATGATGGTGTCGAACTTCTCTCCCCGCACGGCCAATCGCACGGTCTCTTCGCCGCTCTTGACGCTCACACCGCCGTAGTCCTGCGTGGAGTTGAACACGACCCCGCTCGTGGCGATTAACTCGTCTCCGACGGACACCAGCCCGCTCTTGTCCGCGTTTCCTCCCTCCACGATCTCTCCGACGAAGATCCCCCCTTCCTTCTTCTCCTCCAGCACCAAACCTAAAGGCCTTTTTATGTCGATGCTGTACCTGGTGCAACCGGCTGGGGGCTTATCCTCGTCGGCGGCGGCGCGGACAACGGACCCGCGCCTGACGGAGCGTCGCGCTCCTACGGGCGCTCGGAGCGTGACGGGAACGGCGCGTGCCGAGAGAGAGGCACTCATCTCGCGCGATGAGGTGTGACAAAGCGCAATCGGATCACGCACAAATGAGCGCGCGTTGCGATTTGGTTGCCAGTTGGCCAGAATCACAGTCTCAGT
>MDTE01193154.1_pt1 | contig 18126 bp, 13 predicted proteins | sample 811231 | NCBI WGS metagenome assembly MDTE01 (sample SAMN05326651, study PRJNA326480) | marine metagenome | isolation source: seawater | place: Indian Ocean: Red Sea | collected 2010 | reverse complement strand
TGACGCCAGTATCTGGCCGTTCAGCGACGGTATACGGAATTTCCATGACGGATCACACCTTCGTGGTTACGCCTTCGCGGGGTCGGCCTCGCCCTGCATCGTGAAGTCCTTGTCGGCACCCGGCACGCTGTACTCGTAGGGCCCGCGGTGTACCTCGGGCGGCGAGGTGAAGTTGCCGTGCGGTGGTGGTGATGGCGCCTGCCACTCGAGCGTGGTGGCCTTCCAGGGGTTGTCATCCACCTCTTTACCGTTCCGGATGCTCCAGAAGAAGTTGAAGATGAAGAAGATCTGGAAGAACCCGAGCGCCCACGCGCCGTAGGACATGGTCGCGTTCCAGCCCACGACCTCCTGCAGGTGCGCATACTCCAGCCCACCGTCATACAGCCGACGGTTCATGCCGGCCAGACCCGTGATGAACATCGGGGTGAAGACGAACTGGATCGAGATGAACGAGCCCCAGAAGTGGATCTTGCCGAGCATCTCGCTCATGACCCGCCCGGTCGCCTTCGGGTACCAGTAATAGATACCGGCGAACAGCGCGAAGATCGTGCCCGGAGCCACCACGTAGTGGAAGTGCCCGATCACGTAGTAGGTGTCGTGGAAGTGCAGGTCGGGCGCCGCCAACCCGAGGGGGAGCCCGGTCAGCCCGCCGATGGCGAACATCGGCAGGAATGCCAGGGCGAACAGCATCGGGACGGGATAGCGTATCGAGCCGCCATACAGGGAGATCAGTAACGCCGACAGGATGACCACCGAAGGCACCGAGATGATCATCGTCGTCGTTTGGAAGAACGAGCTCATCGTCGTGCCCATGCCGGTCATGAACATGTGATGCGCCCAGACGATGAACGACATGAACCCGAGGAAGATGACCGAGGCCACCAGCACCCGGTAGCCCCAGAGCGGCTTGCGGGTGTTGTTGGCGAGCACCTCGGCGACGATGCCCATGGCCGGGAGAATCAGGACATAGACCTCCGGGTGGGCCAGGAACCAGAACAGGTGCTGCCACAGCAACGGGCTGCCGCCACCGCTGATTTCGAGCGGGCCCTCACCGGTGACCAGACCGGCCGGCATGAAGAAGCTGGTGCCGGCGACGCGGTCCATGAGCTGAAGCACGCCGGCCGCCTCGAGCGGCGGGAAGGCGAGCAGCAGGAGGAACGACGTGACGAGCTGCGCCCACACGAAGAAGGGCAGCCGCATGAAGCTGAGCCCCGGGGCTCGCAGCTGGAGGGTCGTGACGATGAAGTTGACCGAGCCGAGCAGCGACGACGTGATGAGGAAGATCATCCCCACCAGCCACCAGGTCTGTCCCTCCGTCGCGATGACCGAGAGCGGGGCGTAGGACGTCCATCCGGAATTGGCCGCGCCACCCGGGACGAAGAAACTGGCGAACATGACGACGCCACCGCAGAAGAACGTCCAGTAGCTGGCCATGTTCAGCCGCGGGAACGCCATGTCGGGCGCGCCGATCTGCAGCGGGAGCACGTAGTTCCCGAAGCCGCCGACCGCGAGCGGCACGACACCGAGGAACACCATGATGGTGCCGTGCATGGCGCCGAGGCTGTTGTAGAACTCCGGCGCGATGAACTGCGCGTTGTTCTGGCCCAGCAGCCCGCCGATCACGGGGATTGGCGTGTAGGGGAACGCCAGCTGCCACCGCATGATCATCATCAGGGTGAAGCCCAGCAGCAGGAAGAGCATGGCGGTGATGGCGTACTGGATGCCGATCACCTTGTGGTCGAGCGAGAAGACGTATGACTGAAGAAAACTCAGCTCGTGGTGCTCGTCGTGCCCGTGCTCGGCGTGCGATACGTGTTCGTCGGCGGTCGTCACGTTGTCCAACTCGTGACTCCTTTCTTGACTTCCCGGAAACGACGGTCGACACCAGCGGCGCCCCACCGTCTGACGGCGGCGTCTAGTACGTGCCTCTATTCACAAGCGCTCTGACGCCCGCGCAATTCTATCGACGCGCCTGGGGAGGTGCAACCCCGAGCCGGAGACCCGTCGCCGCGTTCGTCGGTTTGCCGCCCGGTGCGCTGCCGCGCCGGCGCTATACTGCGGAATCAGTCCCATGGCGATGCCCTCTCCAGACCCGGCCGACGCGCCCCGGCTCATCGATACCCGCGGGGACCAGTCGCTCGGCCGCACATACGTGGCGGTGCTGCTCGTCGAGGTGGTGACCCTGGCCGCGCTCTGGTTCTTCTCCAGTTATTTCACTGGATGATGCTCCCCAGAAGCCAGGAGACAGAAGACAGAAGACAGAAGGGAACCGGAGGGCTAACGCCGCTTCCAGAAATGTGCAGCGACAATGCGGGTACCCAGCCCGGGCAGGTAAAGACGGCGAAGCCTTCCGATGATCTCCTGTGTTCTGTCTCCTGACTTCTGACTTCTGAGCCCCCACGCGTATGCATCCCCTCGACTGGCTGATCATCGTCGGCTACCTGACCTGGGTCATCACCGACGGCATCCGTCGTTCCAAGAACACGGACGCGGTCGAGGGGTACTTCCTGGCGGGGCGCTCGCTGCCGTGGTGGGCCGTCGGTCTGTCGGTCATGGCCACCCAGATGAGCGCGATCACACTGGTCGGGACCACGGGCCAGGGCTACGACGACGGGATGCGGTTCGTGCAGTTCTACTTCGGGCTGCCGCTGGCGATGGTCATCCTGTCGGTGACCCTCGTCCCGTTCTTCTACCGGGCCGGCGTCTTCACCGCCTACGAGTATCTCGAGCGACGGTTCGACGCCAGGACCCGGGCGCTGGCCAGCGTCCTCTTCCTGGTGTCGCGGGGGCTGGCGGTCGGCGTCGTCATCTCCGCGCCCGCGGTCGTGCTGTCTATCGTCCTGGGCTGGAACCTGGTCATCACCGCGGTCGCCATCGGGCTACCGACGACCGTCTACACGATGTTCGGTGGGGTCCAGGCGGTGACCTGGGCCGATGTCAAGCAGATGGTGGTCATCGTCGGCGGTGTGTTTGCCGCGGTGGTCATGCTGATCCTGGGGCTGCCGGAGCACGTGGGGGTCGGCGACGCCCTCCGGGTGGCCGGAGCCAGCGGTCGGCTGACCACGATCGACTTCAGCCTCGACCCGAACGAGACCTACACGTTCTGGTCGGGTCTGCTCGGGGGCCTGTTCCTGATGCTGGGTTACTTCGGCTGTGACCAGAGCCAGGTGCAGCGCTATCTGACGGCCAAGTCGGTCGATGCCGGCCGGCGCTCCCTGCTGATGAGCGCGTTCTGGAAGATCCCGCTCCAGGCGCTGATCCTGCTCACCGGGGTGCTGGTGTTCGTGTTCTATCTGTTCAACCAGCCGCCCACCCTCTTCAACCGGGCCCACGAGGACGCGATCCGGGCCGGTAGCTACGCCGGGGAGTACGCCCGGATAGAAGAGGAGTTCGGAGAGGCCTTTACGGCCCGCCGGGACGCGGCGAGCGGGATGATCTCGGCCCGGCAGTCCGGCGACCCGTCAGCCACCGCGGCCGCCCGGGAAGCGTATATCGCCAGCCAGGATCGGCTGCAAGACGTGCGGGCTCGTGCCGAGGCCGTGGCCGCGGTGGCGGTCCCCGACCTGGATCTGGGAGACGACGACTACACCGACGTCAACTACGTGTTCCCGACCTTCATCACGACCCAGCTGCCAATCGGACTGGTGGGGCTGCTGATTGCCGCGGTGTTTGCCGCCGCGATGTCGAGCATCGCGGCCGAGCTGAACGCGTTGTCGGCGTCCACGGTCATCGATCTCTACCGGCGGCATCTCCGGCCGGGGGCCACCGACCGCCACTATCTCGTGGTGTCCAAGATCTCCACCGCGTTCTGGGGGCTCTTCGCCACCGTGTTCGCGCTGTATGCGGCGAATCTCGGCTCCCTCATCGAGGTGGTGAACCAGGTCGGCTCCTACTTCTACGGGTCGCTGCTCGGGGTCTTCGTGCTGGCGATCGTGTTCCGCCGCGCCAACGGCACCGGGGCCTTCTGGGGTCTGCTGGCCGGCATGGCGGTCGTGGCCATGGTCGAGGCCACCACCGAGATCTCCTTCATCTGGTACAACGTGATCGGGGCCACGGTGGTGGTCCTGGTCGGTCTGATGCTGAGCGCCGCGGGCTCGGCCAGGGCCGCCGACTGACGCCGTTCGACCCCCCCGGAGAGGCTTTTCTCTTCGCCCCCCAGCGTGATACGCTCATATGCGACCGTTTCGGTCGGGAATAGATCCGGGGCAGGCTGACACCCTCGTCACACGGCCTGCCGACTACTGGCCAGCACCGAAGAGACGCTGCGGGACCCGTCAGGCGACGGGTGTCTCCGTGGCTGCAGGGAACGTCATGAGCACCGCGACCCAGACCGTTGAAGAGCTCGCGAAGCAAGAATACAAATACGGATTCGTCACCGACGTCGAGCAGGAGACCATCCCCAAAGGGCTCAGTGAGGACGTCATCCGGAAGATCTCGGCCATCAAGCAGGAGCCGGAGTGGCTGCTGGAGTGGCGTTTGAACGCCTTCCGGGTCTGGTCGAAGATGGCCGAGCCGGAGTGGCACAACGTCCACTACGACAAGGTCGACTACCAGGACATCAGTTACTACTCCGCTCCCAAGAAGAAGAAGGAGCTCAAGAGCCTCGACGAGGTCGACCCCGAGATCCGGGCGACGTTCGACAAGCTCGGCATCTCGCTCGACGAGCAGAAACGGCTCTCCGGAGTCGCCGTCGACGCGGTGTTCGACAGCGTGTCGGTCGCCACGACGTTCAAGGACACGCTGGCGAACCTCGGGATCATCTTCTGCTCGTTCTCCGAGGCGGTGCGGGATCACCCCGAGCTGGTGCGGAAATATCTCGGCACCGTGGTGCCCCACAGCGACAACTTTTTTGCCGCCTTGAACTCGGCGGTCTTCTCCGACGGCTCGTTCGCCTATATCCCGAAGGGCGTGAAGTGCCCGATGGAGCTGTCGACCTATTTCCGGATCAACGCCGCCAATACCGGGCAGTTCGAGCGGACCCTGCTCGTGGCGGACGAGGGCGCCGAGGTCAGCTACCTCGAGGGCTGCACGGCGCCGCAGCGGGACGAGAACCAGCTCCACGCCGCCGTGGTCGAGCTGGTGGCGCTCGAAGGCGCCACCATCAAGTACTCCACGGTGCAGAACTGGTATCCGGGTGACGCCGAGGGCAAGGGCGGAATCTATAACTTCGTCACCAAGCGGGGAACGGCGTTCGACAACGCCAAGATCACGTGGACGCAGGTCGAGACCGGGTCCGCGATCACCTGGAAGTATCCGAGCTGCATCCTCCAGGGGGACAACTCGGTCGGCGAGTTCTACTCGGTCGCCGTGACCAACAACCGGCAGCAGGCCGATACCGGGACGAAGATGGTGCACCTGGGCAAGAACACCAAGAGCACCATCATCTCCAAGGGCATCTCGGCGGGGCTGGGCCAGAACACGTATCGGGGCCTGGTCCGGATCGGCAAGGGGGCGAAGGGCGCCAGGAACTTTTCCCAGTGCGACTCCCTGTTGATCGGAGACCGCTGTGGAGCGCACACGTTCCCCTATCTCGAGGTGAAGAACACCTCGTCACAGGTCGAACACGAGGCGTCCACGTCCAAGATCGGTGAAGACCAGATCTTCTACTGCCGGCAACGTGGTCTCTCGACCGAAGATGCCGTGAACCTGATCGTCAACGGGTTCTGCAAGGAAGTGTTCCGCGAGCTCCCGATGGAGTTTGCCGTCGAGGCCCAGAAGCTTCTGAGCATCAGCCTCGAGGGCAGCGTCGGGTAGGCCGAGCCCCGTCAGAAGACAGAAGACAGGAGACAGAAGACAGGAGGACACCTCCTGTCTTCTCGGCTCCCTGTGGAGTGAGAGAGACACATGCTCGAAGTAAAGAACCTACAGGCCTCGGCCGGGGAGCGGGAGATTCTCAAGGGAATCGACCTGACCGTCAACCCGGGCGAGGTGCACGCCATCATGGGCCCGAACGGATCGGGGAAAAGCACCCTGGCCGGGGTGCTGGCCGGCCGCGACGGACTCGAGGTCACCGGGGGCGCCGCCACGTTCAAAGGGCAGGACCTGCTCGATCTCGAGCCGGAAGAGCGGGCCCGCGAGGGCGTCTTCCTCGCGTTTCAGTATCCGGTGGAGATCCCCGGCGTGAACAACGCCTATCTCCTCAAGGCGGCGCTCAACGAGGTGCGGAAGCATCGCGGGCAGGCTGAGCTCGACGCGATGGACTTCATGACCTTGATCAAGGAGCGGATGAAGCTGCTGGAGATGGACGACACGTTGCTCAATCGGCCGGTGAACGAGGGGTTCTCGGGCGGTGAGAAGAAGCGCAACGAGATCTTCCAGCTCGCGGTCCTCGAGCCGTCACTCGCGATTCTCGACGAGACCGACTCGGGTCTCGACATCGATGCCCTGAAGATCGTGGCCACCGGCGTGAACGCCATGCGGAGCCCGGAACGGGCCATGGTGGTCGTGACCCACTATCAGCGGCTGCTCAACTACATCGTGCCCGACTTCGTGCATGTCCTGTCCGGGGGGCGGATCGTCAAGTCCGGTGGCAAGGAGCTGGCGCTCGAGCTCGAAGAGAAGGGCTACGGGTGGATCGAGACCGCCCCGGCCGCCGTGTAGTCGACTCCGAAGCGTCCCAGTCAGAAAGCAGCAGTCAAGAAGATGAGTCAGGCAGTTACCGCGGCGCCCGATTACGCCGGGCAGTTCGCGGCTTGGTCCAAGGCCGTGCCGTTGCCAGCCTCGCTGGCCGACCTCCGCACCGATGCGTTCCACACGTTCGAACAGCTCGGGTTTCCGACAACGCGTCTCGAGGAGTGGCGCTTTACCAACGTGTCCCCGATCGCCGAGACGCCGTTCGTCGCGTCGGAACGGGCCCGGTCGCTGAGCCGGGACGCCCTTGATCAGCTCCACCTCCCGCAGCTGGGCGGCGCGGAGCTGGTGTTCGTCAACGGTCGGCTCGTGCCCGGGCTCTCGTCGACCGACGGGCTACCCGAGGGTGTCCGGGTCTCCGGGCTGGCCCAGCGTCTTGGCGACCAGGATGGCCCTGTCGTCGAGCGGGTCGGTCGTCTGGCCGAGGTGGCGGGTCACGCGTTCACCGCGCTCAACACCGCGTTTCTCGGCGATGGCGCCGTCATCGAGGTCGACGACGGCGTGGTGGTCCAGACTCCGATCCATCTGTTGTTCGTCACCGACCCGGGAGGGGCACCGGTCCTGAGTCAGCCCCGCGTGGCGGTGCTTGCCGGGGCCAACAGCCAGGTCCGTCTGGTCGAGAGTCACGCCGGCTCGGGTGAGGTGGCCTATCTCAACAACGCGGTGAGCGAGGTGTGGGCCGCCGACCATGCCGTGGTCGACCATTACTCGGTGGTGCGGGAGGCCGATGCCGGTTTCCACGTGGGTCAGCTGGTTGCCCAGCTCGGTCGCGCCAGCAACTTCTCGTCGCACGCAATCACGCTCGGGGGCGCCATCGTCAGAAACCAGGCGCGTGTCGTCCTGGGTGGCGAGGGCGGCGAGTGCACGCTCAACGGTCTCTATCTGGGCACGGGACGACAGCTCGTCGATAACCAGACGACCATCGACCACGCGACGCCGCACTGCGATAGCCACGAGCTCTACAAGGGCATCCTCGATGGCCGGAGCCGAGCGGTGTTCAACGGCAAGATCATCGTCCGGCTGGATGCGCAGAAGACCGACGCCAAGCAATCGAACAAGGCGCTGCTGCTGTCCGAGGACGCGCAGGTGACCACCAAGCCGCAGCTCGAGATCTTCGCCGACGACGTGAAGTGCACTCATGGGGCGACGGTGGGTCAGCTCGATGAGGACGCCCTGTTCTATCTGCGGTCGCGCGCGCTCTCCGAGACCCAGGCCCGCCAGCTGCTCATCCACGCGTTCGCGGCGGACCTGCTGAGCCACATCAAGGTGGACGCGATCCGTGAACAGCTCGACGCGTTGTTGCTCGAACGGTTGCCGGTGGTGGGCTGAAAGGCATGACCAGGGTGGCACAAACACAGACCGCGCACTCGGCTCATGTGCTGGATGAGATCCGCATCCGGGAACAGTTCCCGATCCTCTCCTCCATGGTCGGGGACAAGCCGCTCGTCTATCTCGACAACGCGGCGACGACCCAGAAGCCGAGGGTGGTGCTCGATACGCTGACCCGGTACTACGCGGCCGAGAACGCCAACATCCACCGCGGGGTGTATCGGCTGAGCCAGGCGGCGACCGACGCCTATGAGGGCGCACGCGCGAAGGTCGCCCGTTTCCTCCACGCCTCCGATCCGTCCGAGATCGTCTTCACCCGCAACGCCACCGAGGGGATCAACCTGGTGGCGCAGACCTTCGGCCGGAGCACCGTCGGGGCGGGTGACGAGGTGGTGATCTCGACGATGGAGCACCACTCGAACATCGTGCCCTGGCAGCTGTTGTGCGAGGAGAAGGGCGCCACGTTGAAGGTGGTGCCGATCAGCGACCAGGGAGAGCTGGACCTCGACGAGCTCGAGGCGTTGCTGGGACCCCGTACCAAGCTCGTCTCGATCGTGCACATGTCCAACTCGCTGGGCACGGTCAATCCGGTGCGCGACGTCGTCGACCGCGCCCATGCGCGGAACGTGCCGGTGCTGGTCGATGGCTCGCAGGCCGCCTATCACATGGCGGTCGACGTCCAAGCGCTCGGCTGCGACTTCTACGTGGTGACCGGCCACAAGCTCTACGGTCCGACCGGCATCGGAGCGCTCTACGGACGACGCACGCTCCTCGACGCGATGCCTCCCTATCAGGGGGGCGGCGACATGATCAGCTCGGTCACGTTCGACAAGACGACCTACAACGAGGTTCCCCACAAATTCGAGGCGGGGACGCCTCACATCGCGGGCGCGATCGGGCTCGGTGCGGCGGTCGACTTCATTGCCAGCATCGGCTTCGGTCCCATCGTGGCGCACGAGCGTCGGTTGCTCGAGTACGCCACCAAGGCGCTGACGGCCGTCCCGGGACTGCGGCTGATCGGCACCGCCCCCCAGAAGGCGAGCATCCTGTCGTTCGTGCTCGACGGTGTGCATGCCCACGACATCGGGACCATCGTCGATACCGAAGGGGTGGCCATCCGCACCGGACACCACTGCACGCAGCCGGTCATGGACCGGTTCGGGGTGCCGGCCACGGCCCGGGCGTCACTGGCGATGTACAACACCGCGGACGACATCGACCGCCTGGTCGGGGCCCTGGCCAAGGTGCGAGAGGTGTTCGGATGAGCGACCTGCGCGACCTCTATCAGGAAGTGATTCTCGACCACAACCGCAGCCCCCGGAACTTCGGGCCGCTCGAGGGAGCCGACCTCCAGGCTGACGGACACAACCCGCTCTGTGGAGACAGGCTCTCGATCGCGGTGAAGGTCGAGGACGGGGTGTTGACCGACGTCCGGTTCGAGGGCTCGGGCTGCGCCATCTCGAAGGCCTCGGCGTCACTGATGACCGAGGGTGTCAAGGGGAAGAGCCTGGACGAAGCGCGAGCGATGTTCGAGCGTTTCCATCGGCTGGTCACCGACCACGATGCGTCGGTCGACCCGTCGCTCGGCAAGCTGGCTGTCTTTGCCGGTGTCCGAGACTATCCGGCCCGGGTCAAGTGCGCCATCCTGGCGTGGCACACGCTCCGGGCCGCCGTGGATGACAATCACGAAGTCGTGTCAACGGAGTGAGCTGTGGGAATCTTCAACCTCAACGACTCGGCAGAGCAGGACGACGCGCCTCGCCCGGACGCGGCCAAGCCCAGCGAGGAGGCGGCGGCCTCGCCGGATCCGGTAGAGATGACGCCACCCAGGGCCGATCCGCCGATGTTGCCTCCGCAGCCACCCCCGCCGGTGGCGGCGCCGCCGCCTCCACCGAGCGAGACGCATGACCCGATCGACGTCGACCCGCTCAAGACGCTCGAGCTCAAGCCGAAGCTGATCGAAGCCCTCTCGACCGTCTACGATCCCGAGATCCCGGTGAACATCTACGAGCTGGGGCTGATCTACGACATCGATGTCGACGCCACGGGTCTGGTGGGGATCCGCATGACGCTGACCTCACCCGGATGCCCCGCGGCGCAGAGCCTGCCGGTCGAGGTGAAGGCCAAGGCGAAGGCGGTGTCGGGGGTGAGCGATGCCTGGGTCGACGTGGTCTGGGAGCCGCAGTGGGACATGAACAAGATGACCGACGCGGCGAAACTGCAACTGGGTCTGCTGTAGGGCACTACCCCGGTTGGCTCACAGGGGCGTCGTCGTCGACGGTGGCGACCCGGTTGCGCTCCTCCTGCTTCGCCTTTTCGAGCGCCTGATTGGCGCCCGCCACCAGTTCCAGTTCTTCCCAGTTCGAATCCACGGCCGGCGTGGACGTGGCCACGCCGACACTGACCGTCACACAGGGTGAGACCTCCGACTCGGGGTGCTCGATGGCCAGCCCCTCGATACCGGCGCACACCCGGTGGGCCACCCGGAACGCCCCCTGGTGGTCCGTGCGAGACATCACGACCGCGAACTCCTCGCCGCCGAACCGGGCCACCAGGTCGCCGGGCCGGCGCACGATCTCCTTGAGCTTCTGGCCGACCTTGACCAGGCAGTCGTCACCCGCCTGGTGTCCGAGCCGGTCGTTGTATTCGCTGAAGCGGTCGATATCGACCATGAGCACGCTGATGGAGGACGCTTCGCGCAACGCGCGCCGCCATTCGCCCCGCAGAAACTCCTGGAACGCGCTGTGGTTCGCAAGACCGGTGACCGCATCCGATGCCGGCCAGACGATTCAACGCCTGGTTCGCCTTTTCGAGCTCGGTGCTCCGACGCTCGAGCTCGGACGCCAGTCCGTTCATCTCTTTCTGCAGCGTCCGGTCGCGCAGCCACAGCCACGCGACACCGGCGACGGCGATCGCGAGCGCGGCGAGCGACAGCAGGGAATCGGGCATCGACGCCGCATTCTCGCATACCGCCCTTCTCTGGCCGAACTCCCCGGCGCGGGTTGAGCCCCAACCGGCCTTGTCGTTAAGCTAGCAGCTCGTGTGAGCGCCCCGCCCTCATGTCTTCAGCCACCCGCGTTCGCGTTTTCGCTCCGGCCACCCTTTCGAATCTGGGGCCCGGGTTCGATGTTCTCGGGCTCGCGCTGGGGCAGCCCGGCGACCACGTCGAAGCGGAATGGAGCGACAGTCCCGGGGTCGAGCTCGTTTCTGTGAGCGGCGACGACGGCCGGCTGCCTCTCGAGCCCGACCGCAACGTCGTGGGTATCGCCGCCCGCACCGCCCTCGCGCACGGTGGCGGCTCGGCGGATCCGCCAGGTGTCCGGTTGTGGCTGGAGAAGGGGATGCCGCTCGGAAGCGGGCTCGGGAGCTCGGCGGCGAGCAGCGTCGCCGGGGCCCTTGCGGTCAGCGAGCTGCGGGGGAGCGCGCTCGACCCGGACACGCTGATCGCGTGTGCGCTCGAAGGCGAGCGGTTCGTGTCGGGTGGAGTCCATGCCGACAACGTCGCGCCGTCGGTGCGGGGTGGGATCGTGCTGATCCGGAGTTACGACCCGTTCGAGGCGATCTCGCTTCCGGTCCCGTCACGACTGCGGGTGGCGGTGGTGCATCCGCACACCGCGATCATGACGGCGGAGGCCCGCCGGCTGGTGGCGGAGGAGCGATTCGGGATCGGCCAGGCGGTCGCCAACCTCGGTCAGATCGGCGCCATGGTGACCGCGCTCCACCGCGACGACCTGCAGCTTTTCGGCCGGGCCATCAGCGATGCGCTGGTCGAGCCGCTTCGGGCGCCTCTGGTGCCCGGGTTCGACGAGGTCAAGCGGACGGCGCAGGCGGAAGGCGCGCTCGGCTGCTCCATCTCCGGGTCTGGACCGTCGGTGTTCGCCTTCGCGGCGAGCGACGATCAGGCTGACCAGCTGGCCGGGCGGATGGCCGAGCGATTCCGAGAGGTTGCGGGTCTCGCGTGCGATGTCCACACCGGTCCGGTCAACACCACCGGTGCAAGACGCGTGTCCGGCTGATACGGGTCAGGACGAGCTCGATGCCGGCTCGGCGGGCTCGACCGGCGGACTGGGCGGTGGGGGCGCCGGTGGCGTCTGGGCCAGCGGCGGCAGAGGCGTCACGATCCAGGCCACACCGTAGACGATGATCCCGCCGATGACCGCGCCGGGATAGATCGACAGCACTACCCAGATCAGACGGACTGGCGTCGGGTCGACGCCAAAATACTCCGCGAGCCCCCCGCACACCCCGGCGATCTTGGCGTCGGTGAGCGAGCGGGTGAGCCGCTTGCGGTTCGAGGGCGTTTCCGGGCCGGCGGCTTCCGGGATGATCAGCCACGCCGCCAGGTAGGCGATGATGCCGAAGATGATCGCTCCGGGCACCACCGAGAGCACGATCCAGAGCACTCGCACGAGCGTCGCGTCGAGCCCCACATACGCGGCCAGGCCGCCACACACCCCGGCCAGCTGGCGGTCTGCCACTGACCGTTCCAGGCGGATCGGTCCCACGTCGCGGCGCTGACCGGCGCCGCAGTGGGCGCAGTAGGCCGCGTCGTCAGCGATGTCACGTGTGCAGCGTCGGCAATGCATCTCATCTTCCACGGGGCTTCGCCCCAAACCCCACGCGGGGCTGGTGGGGCCCGTCGTCCCACGCCGCCCCGCGCGCCCGGCAGGCTTTGGCCGTCGGTGCCCGCTAACCGGTTCCTCTACTTGTAGATACGTCCTCGTCCGCCGCTGGGTTCCCTGACGCTCCCGGCTCGCATGCTACCATCGGGCCACGACGACGTGGCGTCGTCGGAGGCGGAAACCCGGCGCCAGAGGCCGGGGGAGCGTTCGGACGAGAACGCATCGGGAATCGATGGGCACCCTCTCCCTGTATTCTGCCCCGGAGACAGCCGCCCGGCTGTCGGTCGCGGGTAGCGTGCTCGACGACCTTGCACCCTCGGCCGAGGCGCTTCTCCTCGGCGCCACTCGAGACGCCGTCGACGACTTCGCCCGCGACCGCGCGACTCGCCACGGTAGCAGCTTCGGTCTGTATCGCTTCAGCATCGCGCAGTTCGCCGCGCGGGTGGCCGCGGTGCGCCTGGCCGGGCAAGGGCGGGCGCCGGCGAGCCGCCTCGGTGCCGAAGCGGTCGCTGCTCGCGCGGCGTTCGAAGAGCTCGAGACCGGCAGCCTGGAGTATCTCGCGCCGATCGCCCGGCTACGAAGCTTTGGTCGCACGCTTGCGGCGACGCTCGATGATCTGCGGCGCGGCGGTGTCGAGGAGGACCGGCTTCCGGGGTGCGGGAGCGGCGGCGCGGATCTGGCGCTGCTGGCCGCGCGCTACCGCCGCCAGCTCGAAGGAGCGCAGCTGGTCGACACCCCCGAGCTGTGCCGTCTGGCCGCGACCGCGATCATCGAACGAGACGACGTTGGCTTTCCGCTCGACGTGCCGGTGCTGCTGCTCGACGTGGCGGTGCTGGATGAAGCGACGCTGGAGCTGGTGCGAGCCATCGCGTCTCGGGCGACCCGGTTCGCAGCGACCATTCCGGCCGGAGACGAGCGCACGCGGACGGCGTTGTTGTCGCTTCCCGGGGCCTCGATGGTGCCGGTGGAAGGGTCCGCCTCACCCGAGCTCTTGGGCCGGGTGCGTACCCGATTGTTCGAGGCCATCGACCTGGACGATGACCCGGCGCCCGACGAGTCAGACGATCGGGTCACGCTGTTCTCGGCGCCGGGCGAGACGCGGGAATGTGTCGAGGTGGCGCGCGCCATACAACAGGAGGCGGCGCGAGGGGTGCCGCTCGACCGGATGGCGGTGTTGCTCCGGGCGCCCCAGCTCTATGCCGGCCTCCTCGAGACCGCGCTCCGACGGGCCGGGATCGAGGCCTGGTTCGTGCGGGGGACCAGGGCCCCTGATCCCGCCGGGCGCGCCTTTCTCGCGCTCCTGGCGTGCGCTGCCGAGCAACTCTCGGCCCGTCGGTTCGCCGAGTACCTCTCCCTGGGCCAGGTGCCCCCGCCCGATTCCGAAGGCGGGCCCCCGCGCGACCGCGGCCGCTGGGTGCCGCCGGCCGAGGCGGCGACCGTGCTCCCGGCGCCGGCGGTGCCGCAGCAAGGGTCGCTGTTCGATCTCGACGACCCGCTTCCGGACGACGGGCCGGGCGATGGTCCGGATCGCGACGAGTATCCAGTGGTGGACGGGCGTCTGCGTGCGCCGTGGCGCTGGGACCGGTTGCTCGTCGAGTCGGCCGTCGTGGGCGGTCACGATCGGTGGCGTCGTCGCCTCTCCGGTCTTGCCGAGGAGCTACGACTGCGGTGGCTCGAGCGTCGCGCCGACGACCCCGAGTCGCCCCAGGTCCGTGGACTCGAACGCGATCTCGTCAACCTCGAACACCTCCGTCGTTTCGCGCTGCCGGTCGTCGAGCAGCTGGCGGCGCTGCCGACCAGCGCGCTCTGGGGAGACTGGCTCGACCGGCTCGGGTCGCTCGCGCCCATGGTGCTCAGACGTCCCGATCGGGTGCTGGCCGTGCTGGGTGAGCTACGCCCCATGGCCGGCGTCGGTCCCGTCGCGCTGGCCGAGGTGCAGAGCGTCCTGTCCGAGCGCCTGACCCTGCTGCAGGAGGAGCCCCCGCCGCATCGCTATGGGCGGGTGTTCGTGGGGGGGCCTGAACACGCACGAGGTCGGGTGTTCGATGTCGTCTTCGTGCCGGGGCTCGCCGAACGGTTGTTTCCGCAGAAGCAGCGGCAGGATCCGCTGTTGCTCGACGCCGCGCGCCGCGAGCTCAACCAGCCGGAGGCGGAGGACGGGGGAGCGTCGCTCGGGCTGCCGGTGCTCGACGATCTGGCGGCAGGCGAGCGCCTGTTGCTCAGATTGGCGGTGGGGGCCGCCACCGAGCGCCTGTATCTCTCATACCCACGGTTGCAACTGGGCGAAGCGCGCCCCCGCGTGCCGTCGTTCTACGCGCTCGATCTCGAGCGAGCCCGAACCGGACGTGTCCCCGACTTCGCGGTGACCGAACGCGAGGCGTTCCAGCAGGTGGAGGCCAGGCTGGCCTGGCCGGCGCCGCCGGATCCCGACCTGGCGGTCGACGACACCGAGCACGACCTCGCCGTCCTCGGGCCCTTGCTGCACCGGCGGGTGTCGCCCGACCTCCAGGGCCGGGCCAGATATCTCCTCGAGCTCAACCCCGGGTTGCGGCGGTCGCTCGTCAGCCGGTGGTGGCGCTGGAAGCCGCCCTGGACCCGGTATGACGGTTTGTTCGACCTGCAGCCGCCGGCTCGAGCCGCGCTCGACGCGCATCGACTGTCCGTCCGGCCGTTCTCGGTGTCGGCGCTGCAACGCTACGCGAAGTGCCCCTATCAGTTCCTGCTGGGTACGGTGTTCCGACTGCAACCAAGAGAGGAGATCGAGTCGCTCGAGCGGCTCGATCCCCTGACCCGCGGCCGGATGTTCCACGAAGTACAGGCGGAGCTGGTGCGGGATCTCGAGACCCGCGAGATGCTGCCGGTCACCCGCGATCGCCTCCCTCAGGTCTGGGCCGCGCTCGACGAGGTGCTCGACCGGCTCGCGGCCCGATACTGCGAGGACCTGGCGCCGGCCATCGACCGGGTCTGGGCGAGCGAGGTGGAGTCGCTGCGGACCGACCTGCGCGGGTGGGTGCAGCAGGTGGCGGACGAGGACGGAGAGTGGGTGCCGGTCGGCGCCGAGCTCGGCTTCGGGTTTCCGCCGGGCCACGGTCGGGACCGTCGGAGCGTCCCTGAACCGGTGCGGATCGACGAACGCTGGCTGCTCCACGGCATCGTCGATCTGATCGAGGCGCGCGCCCGGCCGACCGCGGCTGGCGAGCTCCGGGTCACCGACCACAAGACGGGACGGAACCGCACCCAGGAACGGATGGTCGTGGGTCGGGGCGAGGTCCTGCAGCCGGTGCTCTACGGCCTGGCGGTCGAGGCGGCGCTGGGCCGCCCGGTGGCCGAATCGCGTCTCTTCTTCTCCACCGTGGCCGGCGGGTTCGAGACCCGCGCGGTGGCCCTCGGCGACGACGAGCGGCGCGCCGGACACAACGTGCTCGAGACGGTTGACCGCGCCCTGGAGACGGGTGCGCTCATCCCCGCGCCTCGGCCTGGCGCGTGCGGGTGGTGTGACTTTCGTGCGGTGTGTGGTCCCTGGGAGGAGACCCGGGTGGCGCGCAAGGACGACACCAAGCTGGTAGACCTCCAGGTGCTGAGAAGGATGCCGTAGGTTTCCTGGCGATCCGTCCGCGTGGACTGCGTTGCGGCCTCGGTCACAGCCACCCGGGCTGCTCCGTCGGCGGCGCCTTGCCACGCGAACGGCTTGCCAGGAAACCGATCGCGGTCGCTTTCCGCAGCCTGCTGGTGTACCGACGGGGTACGAGACGGCAGCAGGGTTCGAGTGATGGCTCAAACAGGGTTGGTTGACGCGGACGCGCGGGAACGGATCCGGAGCGGTCTCGACGAGTCGTTGATCGTCGAGGCCGCCGCCGGAACCGGCAAGACGACCGAGCTTGTCACCCGTATCGTCGAAGTGCTCGCCACGGGCCGGGCACGTGTCGACCAGATGCTGGCGGTGACCTTCACCGAGAAGGCGGCCGGCGAGCTCAAGCTGCGATTGCGTGAGGCGCTGGAGCATGCGCGTCAGGCCGCGGTCGAGACCGACCCTCCGGCGTCCGACCGGGTGGGGTATGTCGAGCACGCCATCTCGCACCTCGAGGAGGCACAGGTCAGCACCATCCACGGGTTCTGCGCCGACCTCCTGCGCGAGCGGCCCGTCGAGGCCAACGTCGACCCCAGGTTCGACGTGGCGGCCGATGCCGAGGCGAACCGTCTGTTTGGGCTGGCCTTCGACAGCTGGCTCCAGACCACGCTCGACGCGCCTCCCGAAGGGGTGCGACGCGCGCTCGAGCGCCGGAGCGCCGGGTCGTTCGGCGAACCGGACCGCCGGGAGCGGCCGACCGACCGGCTGCGCAGCGCGGCCTGGATGCTGTCAGAGTGGCGCGACTTTCCGGCACCCTGGCGCCGGGAGACCTTCGAGCGCAAGGCGATCCTCGATCAGATCGTGGCCCATCTCGGCGACTTCGCCGAGCTCGTGGACAAGGCGTCGAACCGACGCAGCGATCGCCTGTATCGGGACCTCCGACCCGCGGTGGCGGTGACCCGGGCCATCAGACGTCACGAGACCCTCCGCCGCCGCCGGCGCGACGACGACTGGTATGACTGGGTCGAGGGCGAGCTGATCGAGCTGGCCTCGAGCCGCAACTTCACCGATCCACGCAAAGGTTCCGGTGCCGTCTACGCCGATGGCGTGCCGCGGACCAGCGTGCTCGACCAGCACGGCAAGCTCGTCGAGCTGCTCCGGAACTTCCGCCGGGTGGCGGATGCGGACCTGGCTGCCCTGCTGCAAGACGAGTTGCGGGCGCCGATCGAGACCTACGGACGTCTCAAGCGGGAGGCCGGCCGGCTCGACTTCGTGGATCTGCTGCTGACGGCCCGCGATCTGGTGCGGGACGACGACGGCGTCCGGGCCGACTTCCAGCAACGGTTCACCCGGATCTTCGTAGACGAGTTTCAGGACACCGACCCGCTCCAGGCCGAGATTCTGTTGCTGCTGTCGGCCGACGACCCGACCGAGCGCGACTGGCGTCGCGTGCGTCCCGCTCCCGGCAAGCTGTTTCTGGTGGGCGATCCGAAACAGTCCATCTATCGATTTCGCCGGGCGGACGTGGGCGTCTACGAAGCGGTCAAGACCCAGCTCCGGGATCATGGGATCGCCACCCTGGACCTCACCACCAGCTTCCGGGCGGTTCCCGAGATTCAGCGTCTGGTGAATCACGCGTTTGCGCCGCTCATGTCGGGACGCTCCGGTGCTCATGCGGGGGCGATGCCGCAGGCTGCCTATGTGCCGCTCTCACCACACCGGCCGCCGGAGGACGCACAACCCAGCGTCGTCGTGCTCCCGGTGCCACGGCCCTACGGGGTGTATCGCGTGGCGGCGACCGCCATCGAACGTTCGCTGCCGGATGCCGTCGGCGCGTTCGTGCACTGGCTGGTGACCGAGAGTGGCTGGACGGTCACCGAACGGATCCGGCCCGGAGAGGCGGGCTCGGACGCGGCGAGGGACCTCCGCTGGGTGGCCAAGCTCGGCTCCCAGGTCTACGGCAACCCCACCGTCGCC